>Ga0123355_10021245_pt1 | contig 10386 bp, 12 predicted proteins | sample TergutEmb28metaG_3_FD_89872 | JGI IMG/M metagenome (GOLD analysis project Ga0123355, IMG submission 89872) | Embiratermes neotenicus P1 segment gut microbial communities from Petit-Saut dam, French Guiana - Emb289 P1 | ecosystem: Host-associated > Arthropoda: Insects > Digestive system > Gut ... | reverse complement strand
CCAGCTTTGCGGTCTGTCTGCTCGTTTGTTTTCGGTGTACGCAGTATGGGCGGAATTCAATTCCCCCCGGTCTTGCCCGGAAAAACGAGAGTTCGCGCACCGGCCACGGGGTTATCTTTTCCTCTCCATGGGTAATCAAAAACTTTTCGCCATTTTTCAGAGAAATCAAATATTCAAATATTCAAACGTGTAATGACCCTAAGTTTAACTTAGGGCGGTCAAGTATGGAAAGGAAGTGACACATGAGTATCATATCCCGGTTGTTCCCCAAACGCCCAAAAGAGCCACAGGGAATCACGATGGAAATACACAATGCCTTTTCCAGCTTTAGCGGAACGGCATATGAAAATGCAACCTTCCGCGCCGCCGTGGACGCTATAGCACGGCATTGTGCCAAGCTAAAGGCGAAAACCGATAGTGTGCGGCTTGATAAACTCCTGCAATCTGCCCCAAATAACTACATTACCGCCTATGACCTTCTATATCGTGCCGCAACCGCCTATTTCGCCCAAAACAACACATTTATGCTCATTCAGCGCGGCGCAGGGGGTATTGAAGCCATATTCAACCTAAACCCGTCCAGCATTGAGTACATTGGCGGCACGGACGGGGGATTGTACGCCAGAATGTTATTCCCAGATGGCAGACAGGCAACCTTGCCCTACGCCGATTTGATACACCTTCGGCGGCACTTCGCCAACAATGAGTTGCTGGGCAATGACAATCGCCCGTTGTACCCACTGCTAGATTCCGCCGAAACCCTCACCCAAGCAACCGCCAAAGCCGCTCAAAACGCTGTAAATATCCGTGGTGTGTTGAAATTTACATCACTGGTTAATCCAACCCAAGTGAAAGCCGAAAAGGACATTTTTGTCCGTGACTACATGGGCATTTCCAACACTGGGGGCATAGCCGCTACTGACCAGCGGTTTGAATTTCACCCAACAAACACCACGCCGTACTCCGTACCTGCTGACCAAATTAATACAATCAATGCCCAAATTTACAGCTACTTGGGTATCAGTCCTAAAATCGTAGACGGCACTTTCACAGAAGATGAATTCCAAAGTTTCTACGAAAGTGTAATAGAACCGTTCGCTATTCAAATGGCGTTGGAGTTTACAAAGAAGTGTGGCGTAAATGTTACCTTCACTGCCGAACGCCTAGAGTTTTCCAGTGCAAGAACACGAATATCACTGTTGCGGGAGTTATTGCCCTTTGGGGTAATCAGCATTAACGAAGCCCGCAAGCTGTTGTCTTTGCCCCCTGTGGAGGATGGCGAGAAACGCTTACAGAGCCTTAACTATGTGTCCGCTGAAAAAGTGGACGAATATCAAATGGAGGATGATGCTAATGGAGACTCGTAACTATCACATTCGCGCAAATGAGAAACCCCTCGTTATTGAGGGTACAGCTATTGTGTTCAACGAACCCGCTAAGATTGCGGGGTACACAGAACGCATAGCCCCTACTGCCTTAAATGGTGTGGATTTGAACGATGTCGCCTTGTTAATCAACCATGACGGCGCGGGAATCCCCCTTGCACGAAGCCCCAAAACCCTAACCCTCACTACGACAGAAAAGGGCTTAGAAATGCGGGCAGAACTTCCCGACACCGAACAAGGCAAGGCTGTGTACCAAGCCGTCCAGCGCGGCGATTTGTCGCAAATGTCCTTTGCCTTTGACATCAAAGAATGCGAGAAAGACGAACAGGCAAGGGCAGTCACTATAACCTCAATCGGTGCTGTGTATGAAATTTCCCTCGTAACCCGTGCCGCATACCCACAAACCAGTGTTCAGGCGAGAGCCGGAAAGGAAGATGCCAATATGTTTAATCCCATCGAATCCGCAGTCTTTGAAACCACAAGGGGTGTCCACAGTATGGACGCCCTTTCCAGCATGGAATATAAAAATGCATTCCTCAAAACTTTGCTGGGGCAAGATTTAACCGAAACAGAAACCCGCGCCTATAACGCTGTCCAAGCCGAAAAGCGTACTGACGTGTTCAACACCCTCGGCAATTCGGCGGCGGTTATCCCAGAATCCATGCTCAACCAAGTAATCCAAGGCTTGCACCCAATCGGCGGCTTGGTTGATGAAATACGCCATTTCGCTGTACCTGCTAATCTTGCTGTGCCTGTGGGAACACCGTCAGACCCCGCGCAATGGCATGTGGAAGGTGCGCCTATCGACCGCAACAAGCTACAAACACACAATGTAGTCTTTGGGGCGTTCGAGTTGGTGAAAATCCTCTCCCTCTCGGCGGCGGCTAAAAGAATGACACTATCCGCATTTGAAAGTTATCTCATTGCGGAATTGCGCCAGTCCATCACAAATGCCATAGCCGAAGCCATTGTAAACGGCACAGGAAGCGGTCAACCCTTGGGCTTGCTTACGGGCATTACATGGAACGCAACTAACACACTAACAACTACCCCCGCAAATATTATTGACGGCATATTGAGAACCATAGCCAAACTGCCCGCAGGGTACGCAAATGGGGCAAAATTCGCACTCAATAACGCTACGTTATTCAGTTCCATTTACCCTGCCCATACGAATGACGGTGCGCTGATATTGATTCCAGACGCACAAAACGGGCGTGTTCGTAGGCTGTTCGGGTTTGAAATCGTGGTTGATGACCACTTGCCCCTCAACACTATTCTTTTCGGTGATTATCGTTATTACGGTGTAAATATTCCGTCGGGAATGGCTATTGAAATGAGCCGTGACAGCGGCTTCCGCAATGCCCTAATCGACTACCGCGCCCTTTGTATTGCCGACGCAAAGCCCATCGTGCCAGAAGCCTTTGTAAGATTAAATGTGGGGGCGGCGTGATGATACTCACACTTGATGAAGCGCGGGACACCTTGCGAATTGACGGCACGGACAACGATATACACATAATCGCTTTGGTGGAAGCAATACCGCCTTACTTGAAACACACAACAGGCTACGAACCGTGTGCAGGGGATTATTCCCCTGTTGCACGGACAGCCGCTAAATTTATCCTGCAACTGTGGTACTTCGGTGACAGTCTCGATAGCGGTAGGCAAGGGCAAATCAGCGGCGTGGAGCGGGTTATACACAATCTCTTAAAGGCACTGTCCGCCGAAAGGGAGTTGCTATGAATGCAGATTTTTACAACAGCAAGGCATGGCGCAAATTATCCAAGGCGTTCTTGCTATCGAAATATTATATTTGTGAACGCTGTGGCGGGGCTGGCGAACTGGCGCATCATAAAACACATTTAACAGCCACCAATATCAAAGACCCCAGCATTTCCCTCAATCCTGCCCTACTGGAGTGTCTATGTGTCCCCTGCCATAATGCCGAGCATTTTTCGGCAGGGGGCGCAGTTCTTGCTGGGCTTGCTTTTGATGAATGTGGAAATTTAATTTGCTGCAAATCAAACTGACTTCGGTTCAATCGAAATCAGGTACGAAAGGGGGCGCATAGCGTGAATTACATCTTGGAGTACAACAACTTAATCCAAAGTGGGGCTGTAGCCGCCAGCAACCGCATTAAGGCGGTATACGCTCGTTTGGCGCAGGAAGTGGAAACCCCCAACGATAAATACATCTTTGACCTAAACCGTGCCGAACGCCCAATTATCTTTATCGAAACCGTCTGCCGACACTCGAAAGGTGAATGGGCTGGGCATAACATTAAACTGGAATTATTCCAAAAGGCATTCATACATGCCCTTTTTGGTTTCATAAACAAAGAAACAGGCTGTAGGCGATTCCGTGAATCATTCTTCCTTGTCGCTCGTAAAAACGGCAAAACAACCCTTATGGCAGGGCTTGCACTGTATATGTTGACTGCCGACCGTGAGCCGGGGGCAGAAGTTTACAGTACCGCTACAAAGTACGCACAGGCAAGGCTTCTTTTTGACGAAAGCCATAATATGGTGAAGCTGTTTCCCGACCTTGCCGCACTCATGCGCAAGCGCAAGAATGATTTGTATTATGAGCCTACAATGTCCAAAATGCAACCCCTTAGCCGTAAATCTGACAGCTTAGATGGGCTGAACTGTAGTTTTTGCATTATGGACGAATTGCACGGTGTTAAGGACAGAAACTTATACGAAGTCATGCGGCAAAGCCAATCTGCCCGCGCTCAACCTTTAATGGTGATGATTACAACCGCTGGGACAGTGCGAGAATGTATTTATGACGATATGTACAGCCATGCCGCAAGTGTGGCAGACGGCAGTATTCAGGACGATACATTTTTGCCGATTCTGTATGAGTTGGATAAACGGGACGAATGGACGGATTCCGATGCATGGGCAAAAGCGAACCCTGCTCTTGGGGTAATCAAAAAGCTAGATGATTTGACCGCCAAGGTGGAAAGGGCAAAACAGAACCCTAACGAATTAAGCGGCGTTCTGTGCAAGGAATTTAACCTGAAAGCTACGGTATCAACGGCGTGGCTTTCATTCGACGCAATCAACAACGAGGACACTTTCGACCTTGAAGATTTCCGAGGGGCGTACTGCATTGGTGGGGCTGACCTTTCCATAACTACAGATTTAACCTGTGCCAGCCTATTATTCATGAAGCGTGGTGAGGATAAAAAGTACATCGTGCAAATGTACTGGTTGCCCGCCGAAAAGCTACAGGAGCGTGTCACACAAGACAAAATCCCCTACGACAAATGGCATGAGCGCGGATTGTTGCGGCTTTGCCAAGGGAACACAATCAACTATGCGGATGTTACGGAATGGTTTAGGGACACGGTAAAGATGTATGAACTGTTCCCAGCGTGGGTTTACTATGACAGCTATTCCGCTCGTTATTTCGTTGAAGAAATGCAAATGGAAGGGTTTAACATGGCGCGCTGTATCCAAGGGGCAAAAACGCTATCCCTGCCCATGCAGATGTTGGGTGCAGACCTCCAAGGGCATAGGGTAGTGTACAACAACAATCCGATATTGAAATGGTGTCTGACCAACACAGGCACAAATGTAGACCGAAACGGCAACATAACGCCTGTTAAGAACCAATCCCCACGCCAGCGGATAGACGGTACCTCCGCCTTGCTCAACTGCTACGTGGGGCTTTACGAACACTATAACGAGTACACGGGGGCAATTTAACTCAATAGCGAAATTCTAGCGAGTTGCCTAAGCTGAGTGGAGTTCAACTCCATTCAGCTTTTGAAAGGGGCTTATTTCTGTGAAACTGAAAGACAAAAAAATAGAAATCTTACTGCCGACCAGTGAACGGGATTCGTCGGGTTTTGGGCTGGAAACCCTAACCCCTATTGCCCCTCCGCTGTGGGCATATTTTCGGCAGCTATCGGGCAGGGAGATTCACACTAATGCCACAACCATAGCCACGGAAGAAGTGTTGTTTACCATCAATTGGCGACAGGATGTAACAGCTAATCATCTGGTGCGGTTCAAGGGGGCTTTGTACAACATAACAAGGACAGATGTATTTGAGGGGTATCGGCAGGATATTACACTTTATTGCCGCTTGCGCGAAGCCCCAGCTTCGTAAGCCAAACTTACGCACCTACCCAGCTACCTAAGCCGAACTTAGTCACCATGCCGCAATTGAGAACAACGAGCTAGACCAAATCTAGCCCGTCATTCTCGCTTCCGAATTTCCCCACAAATGGGGAATGAATTTCATTGTCCATTGTACACAATTTCAGCCCCTGTTTGCCTTGCTATTTCTACCGCAGAATCGTTGCTATTACTATGGTTTAGAGTGATTAATACAGTACCAAAAACCGAAAGGGGCTGTATTATGAACGGCAAATATTACGGGGTTTACGACCTTAAAAATGAGGACGCATGTGTAGGTGTTTTTGAAAGCATAAACGAAATCGCCGCTTTCTTTGGCGGCATAAGGCGCAATCGCATTGAATGCGCCATTGTTCGCAAAAACCCAATCGCGCTAAAAAACAAACGGTACTGGGTGGAAGTTTACGAAACGCCCAGTACCGCAGAAGTTCGGCGGCTTATGCGTGAACGGTTTGGATTTTTCAATTACAAAATCTGCGATGATGGCGTTTACATCAGGGGCGAAGGCAGGAAGGGTTGGCGGCTCTTTGCTTCGGACTTTGAGGAAGCTGTGGAATTGTGTGGGTGATTGAATTTCTTAACCAAATCACAAGTCCACAGCCTCTGTGTTATGAACTTCTTTTGCTGTTGTGGACAAGGGTACTATATAATTATAATATTTCCAAGTCCAGCCCTAAATCTTACATCTGTGTTATTTAAACCAGACGCACCCAACCTAAATTCAAGAACATTCACTCCCTCAATGTCCAATTCAATTTCACGCGGAACCATATTTGTATAAACGTCATAGGTGTGGCGGCGCGCACCATCCATATAAACATAAAATCGTGTGCGCCCCCCAGAACCCCTATCAACATGCCCTAACACGGCTGTTATCGTTGTAAAATCCAGTCCTACAAACGAATATTTTGCAAACGCTTCGCTCCAGACATGTGTATCAAAAAGAATACTATGCGAATAAGGCACGCCCAACATATAAATCGTCGTATTCATTCTTAGATAAGCTCCTAAGCCAGCACCAAGGGGTGTATGGTCAAAAGCCTGTACAACGCTGAAGATAGGCGTAGATGTCGGCTCTGGTTCTGGTGTGGGTTCTGGCGTAGACGGTGGAGTAGGCTCTGGTTCTGATGTGGGTTCTGGCGTTGAGGGCGGGGTAGGTTCTGCTGTAGACTGTGGTGTAGGTGATGGCTCTGGAGTAGGATAATCATCTCCAGATGCAAGAAAATACAGAAAGCCTGCCACAAACAAGCAAACAACAAAAATGGTTATTTTTCCTCCTATGCTAATCTTAGTTGAGTCAACCCCCCAAAGAATTATCCCTATGGCAATAGGGATTAGAAAAATAAGTAACGTAAGTATATATATCCCTCCTAATTTTAGGCATGTAATATTTCCCGAAAGATATTTCCCTGCCATTATATACGCTAACAGGAATATGTACAACTCTTAGCGGACTTACTTGGCGTAGTCTTTCTCGAACCAAAAGAAGCCCCGGAGAACGGGGCTTCTTTTGGTGGTAGTGGTTTACTGGTCGTGCCGCTTGCCCCAGTCCATCAAAAACTGGATAGCGTCATCGAACCCTGCCTTAAAGTAATACCTCATCGTTTCGCCATCCACATCGGCATAGTGGTTTTCGACAGCACGGAGCGTAAGTATCTGCTCTTCGGTGAGGGTTTCCCGCAATTGATTAACGCTGTCACACATTTTCGTGACGGCATCGCCGATAATGCCCGGTTCATGTGCGCCGTGGTAATTCACGCGCTCGGTGATAAATTCCGCCGTGGCTTCATACATTGTTTTGACCATTTTATTTATGGTCTCCTTTCTTGCCCAGTGGCTTTAGTGCCACCTTTGTTTTGGCGGTCGTATCTATCCCGTAGGTCGCCTTGAAAGTCAAGTAGAATATTTAAGCCGTCCATTTGTTGGGCGGCTTTTCATATAGCAATTTCACAATGCCATCAGCGGCGGGGGAAACCTCGCCGTTTTACTTTGGAGGTGCGATTTATGTTGAATAAAACAATCGGTGCTGTTGTCACCAAAACCAGCCAGCCCGTTATGAGAGAAACCAAATCGGGCAAGATGCGCATTGGCAAAACGACTTATTCCATAAATGTACATTTCGGTAAAATCCCACTTGATGAAATTTTGAAAAACAGGGTTTTAAGTGACCTAAAAAGGGCTTAAAACAAGGCTTTTTTCTTGAAAATATAACTTGCTATGTACTCGGAAGTACGCCATACTGATGCGGCAAATAGCCTTTTTGCCGCTGTTTGAGAAGGGAGAAAATTTCATGAATAAACAGCGGAACAACACTGCGGCACTTTACTGCCGCCTTAGCCGGGATGACGGCAACGATTCCGAAAGTAACAGCATCGCAACCCAACGCTCCATGCTTCAACGGTATGCAAAAGAGCGTGGCTTTGCCGTTTACTCCGAGTATATCGACGACGGCATCAGCGGCACCACTTTTGAGCGCGATGGACTAAAGCGCATGATTGCCGACATTGAGGACGGCAAAATCGGAATTGTTATCTGCAAGGATTTATCAAGATTCGGCCGCAACAATGCGCTGGTGGCGTACTACACGGAACTTGTTTTTCCCGATGCGGATGTGCGTTTTATCGCAGTGAATGACGCAATCGATACAGCTTTGGGCGATTGTGGCGCAAATGCCGTCATGCCGTTTATGTCGGTCGTAAACGAATACTACGCACGGGACATCTCGAAAAAGGTAAAATCGGCTTATCACACAAAGGCTTTGAACGGGGAGCATTGCGGAAGCCGCACGCCCTACGGTTACATCAAAGACCCCAGTGACCGATACAAACTCATTGTTGATGAGGAAGCCGCGCCGATTGTCCAGCGGATTTTTCAACTGTGTGCCGACGGGTTGGGTGTGTATCAAATCTCTACCCAGTTTGCCCGCGAAAAAATCATTACACCTTTGTCGCTGGAGTACATGCGCACTGGCAAATATGCATCACTGTATGACCCGGATTATCCGTATGATTGGAAAGCAAACACAATCGCAACCATTCTGCGGAATCCGGTGTACCTTGGGCATATGGTAAGCCACAAACAAACATCCAAATCCTTCAAAAGCAAGAAAGTTGTGTTCTTGCCACGGGAAGAATGGATAATTGTTGAGGATAAACATGCCCCCATAATCAGCCAAGAACTGTTCGACAAGGTTCAGGCGATTGTGAAAATTAAGCGGCGTGACAACAGCATGGATGTCCCGAATATATTTGCGGGGTACATTTTTTGCAGTGATTGTGGAAAACGGTTAAACCTTTACAACAAAAACCACAAAAGGGGGCATACCTACTACATCTGCAACAGTTATCGGCGTGGAACGCGGCGGGGCGAAAACAGGCTCTGCTCCAACCACTCAACAAGGGCAGATGACATCAACGAAATGACGCTGACCCTTATCCGCCTTGCCGTACAAGCAACACTGGATGTTGATAAGTTCGTGGAAGCGTTGCTTGCCACCTCCGAAAATGACAACGCCGAGCAAAAAACGCTGGCAAGGCTGAAAAAACGTGAGGGTGAATTGAAGTTGCTGACAAAGCGCGTGTTCGAGCAAAACGCCCTTGGCAAGATTGACGATAACACTTTCGCCGACCTCTACGCTGGCTATCAAGCAGAACAAAAAGATGTAGCCGCCAAGATTGAGCATATCGAGCGGAAGCGGCGTGAAGTAAAAGACCGCGAAGCCAACGCTCGGATGTTCGCGGCGGAGGCATCGAAGTACACCAACGCCACGGAGTTAAGCCGCAACATGCTAACAGACCTCGTGGAAAAAATTGTGGCGCACCAAGCAGAAGGTTGCGGCTCCAACAGGAAACAAACCATTGAGTTTTACTTTCGATTTATCGGGCAGTTGCCCGATAATTTTTTTGACAATTTGGTTTCCCAATAAACATGTGAACGGCAGTCAATGATGTTACTACACTTATGGGTTACGCAAAAGGTATTTTGGCTCATTTGCTTACAAATTTGCCTGCTTCAAGAGCGGTACTGATTGATAATTTAAATGCTACAATTTCCAGTCGTGCGCCGGCAGGTACAGCTTTAAGCAACGCAATTTGGACTAACGCCTTAGCCGCAAACTTAGCTACGCTTGCTGCCGGTGGTAGGGCGGCGGTTAATGTTGCGGTACAAAGAGGAAGGACTGCCGTACCACCGGGGCCGGGTGGGTCTACATTCGAGATTGCAATTAGTCCTGTCAACCTATCAAGAAGTGAACTTAACATTCTTAGTTCCGGTGGTTGGAGTGTGTCGCACATACTTACATCTACCAGTATTGCAGTGATTAGAGAGAGTACGTTTCCCGGAAATCAAATGACATCATGGGAAGTTAGAACTTATAACTAGTACAAATCAAAGGAGATAGTTCAAAAATGCCCAATTATGCACAATTAAACGATAGTAATATAGTTTTCAGCGTACAATATTCAAAAAAAGAGATGGATAACACTAGATTTATAAGAATTCCTGAGAATGATATGTCATTAATTGGACAACTTTATCAAGATGGTATTTTCATTCCTATAAATTATTTTGCTGTACTAGAAGAAGGCATCGTCAAAGAGATTATCACTTATCCTGAATCTGTACCAATTCCTCTTAATACAGATATTGTGCAGATATCACAAGTAGAGAGCTACTCGTTAATTGGCACAAAATATGTTGATGGTAAGTTTGTACAACCGGATCCCCAACAAGATCAAATATCTGCATTAACAGATAAAGTAAACGGCATGACTCAAGCACTTGAAGATCTGATTTGCATGTACAAAAATGATAAACAAACTCTTTATTATAGGCTAAAAGAAAAAATT
>Ga0123355_10021244_pt1 | contig 10386 bp, 3 predicted proteins | sample TergutEmb28metaG_3_FD_89872 | JGI IMG/M metagenome (GOLD analysis project Ga0123355, IMG submission 89872) | Embiratermes neotenicus P1 segment gut microbial communities from Petit-Saut dam, French Guiana - Emb289 P1 | ecosystem: Host-associated > Arthropoda: Insects > Digestive system > Gut ... | reverse complement strand
TAATAATAATAATAATAATAATAATTTACTGCAATTGGGTTGTTACGCGGTGGCATTTATCACCCGATGGCAGTGGTTAATTCACTTTCTTTCAAACATTTCAGTTAAAAAGAAGACAGTATCAGAAACGCTAAGTGTGAAATAGTACGGTCCAAATCAATGATATATTTGATTCAAACATTCTCTTTTATATATAATCAATATAGTATAGGTTATAAGGATTCGTGCTATTCTTTACTAAAGAAGTGGGATTTTGCTGTATTTGTAGCATAGTAAGACATAGCGTGTACTATTGAGAGACAGTGGCCTTTTAACTCTTTGACCCCTAACGACCCCTATAGGGGTCGAACCGCACCACTAACCTCTAAACCTCTAAACGTGGTCTGATCGGGACGGAGTCCCGATCAGACCACGTAGGAGGGGAGTAGCGGTACAAGTAGTATGCCCTGTACCGGAGGCTGCGGTTACAGTTTTTAATACTCCTGATGATGGGTGCTGTGGCACCCGAAACATGTAGAGTAGTTTTGCAGTGAATAAATATCTGCATACTCTTGCATCTGTTGGATTTTTATTCACATTGATTTTATGAGAACCTTGAAAATATACCGTTATGAAGTTAAATGATTAAAATGGAGAGAAATGTAGGTGCTTCTTCAGACGGCCTGTTTGTGTCTCTGCAACACAACAAAATTTCGCAGCGTACTCTTTCCAGTACGCTTACTAATGTCTGTTACTGTTTGGGAAAAATGTTTTAATGCGTTGGAATCCTCACTGCAGGTCCTTTATTTTTTAACTACACAATAATACTTGGTTTCTGTATATGTGAGTCCATTCCTCAAAATATTAATTGCTACTTAATTTGATAAGTCAATCACGACATCTGGAGAAAATGACAACTTCTCATCCTCTAAAAAATTTATCTACTTACTACATACGTGAAGAATACTATAACAAGTATTTACTGTCTATGAATTCTAATATTCTTGGAGTCATTATTTGTAAAATTGAATGTGTCACAAACTAGCATGACGAAAATAGAGAATGTGTTTGAAATTAGATTTTTGCCTTCCCTTCTTGATTGATTAGACAGAGATGGAACACGGTCAATTGGAACGCGAACCCAGAATCTCGTTACCAGGATACAGATTGTTCGAAGCCTATAATCTCCGCTCATTCCGAATGGGTACGGTATTAGGTAGGCTATAGCGGTTTTGCTTATTTAAGCAACGGACTTCAGTCCATGGTTTTATGTTCAATGTGTTCAGGACCCCAAATCCATGGAAATGTAATCCTATTATAAGTTTAACGGGAATAAACACTGGCACGATATCTAGTGTATTGGCATGGGAGAATCAAAATATTTTGCCTTGTTTACCGTAATCACAGAATACTGTTTGGAACTGAAGTACAAAATGTTGCATGTCCTTTTTTATATAGTTTTATATAATTTCAAATGGTCTTTTTCAAAAGACTGTGCTTTGCTCGGTCTGGTTTATTCTGTTATTTCTGAACCACCAAGTGTCGTATGAGACACAATAGATCATTGTTAGAGATTAAATATTTTAACCCTGAAATTCACCTAGATAATCGACGAAATTTAGTCTTTATCTCACAAGATAATTTGGTTCTCCATTGACAAGACTAATAAAGGAATAATCTGCGTATATTATGCTGTACGAATTGTATGAAAACCATTATTGCACACTGTGAGCACACTGGACAATTTCTGATGCTTGAGTGTGTGGTACACAAACGCCTGCTATGGTTGTGCCTTATAGAATCAATCAACAGGACAAAAGAAAATGCGAACTAGGGTGACTGCCAGACCTACTCGTTCACTCACTGAACATCTGGTTGAATGCAAGACTCACCGTGTCACGAAATGCCTGGTTGACTGCCTTGCACATCGACTGCTGGTTCATTCAGTAAACCGTAGACCTTCTGGCTGGGACAGGATTTAAGGATTTGTGACTAACCGGTGGCGTATCTGGCCAACTGCCTGACTTACTGACCAGCCGTCTGAATAGCTACACGCCTACCTACGTGTATTTGCAGCCTTAGGCCTAAAATGAAGGACAGTAAATTCCTTATACGATGTGGTCACTCCAGTGACAAGCACAGACCGAAATAATGCAACGAGAAAGAATCATGTTGCATAAACCACTGTTAATATATAACTGCGAACACAACTGTAAGTAGCCTGCATTTCCCCTTCATATCCCCCCAACACATCTTTCTAAGACGCATTTTATCACGCCATCTGTACCTATGTGCTTCAAGTTATAACAGCCTAGGTTCATCAATATTCTACGAAATTTTCTTGTGTCGATGTCATCATTTCTGAAACCTCACTGTTCTGACACTGCGAGATTTCAGCTCTCACAGCCGTGCCGCCAAAGCTTCGTGCTTACCGGATTGTTACATCGTGTCGGCTGGTAAATATTTACGCCGTCTCCACTGGTTTTAGTACCATCATCTTCAGGGTCAAGCAGTCCCATCAGGTCTTATGGCTATTCTTACTCGACTGTTTGACTCTACAGATGATTGCGCCACATTATTTTGAAGTTTCAGCGAAAGTGTACCAACACTGTGTAGCATCCGGGAAGACTGGTTTCGTCTTTCTCTAACACTGCTACCAGAATATCAGAGAAAATAAAAACTACTCTTTCTGTAACACAAGAGTATTTTACGTTGGTAATAGTATCGTAAAAATTATATTATTCAGGAAGGCATGGTGGAAATTGGAGGTGTAGCATCGCCCACTTTTAACTTACGCACTACATGAAAGTAGGTAGTCAGCTTCATGCTTCTGTTGCTTTACCCCTCGAAAGGCCACTGCATCGGTTTCAATAGGAAGCTGTGTGGGCCCATGAACTGGTCTAAACCTTTAGGATAAGGGAAACTCCCCTGCACCTGCCGGCAACCTAACCACGATTCCTCGAATGTCCATTGCGTTACCCAGTCACTACAATGACTGAGCTATCCCCCTTCAGTTCAACTGAGTAGGATGCTTTATACCTGTCGGCGGAAGCATTGTCACTTTCCGATACGATGTGTTTGATAACCCCAAGACGATAGGAAGGTTGAGAAAAATATTAATATCTAACTTATCATTTACGTTGTCCGCCAAGTAGGTTAATGTAGCGGTAACAATCTGTCGTTGTATTCGGGAAATACCAAGTTCATAGCTCGGTTCAGCTACCTGCTTTCCTTAATGGGATGGCCTGTTAAAAATTCAAAATTTATCACCATGTTTTTATTTCACTCAGGACTGTACAAAATATGTATTGGAATGACTGTCTTAAAATGGATTTCGATTCAAATTATTCCGCCTAGAGTAAATACAAATAACATTAATATTCAGAGAGACATTCCTTCTCGTATTTACAAGATAAATGTGGCAATTCCCTCTATAAACAATTTGTCTTATTAATTAATATGCACGGCATTTATTCACTGCATAAAACAGACGAACGCTAGAATTTTAATTATTTCGTGCTTCAAAATTATTTTATCGATATGTGGTGGGTGATATAACTAGCGAAGAGAAAACACGAATACCTGAACTGCAGCATAAATGCGTGGGAAGTGAAAACACAGGATTTAATTTGAAATAATTACAACTGGAAAAATTACATGAGCTCTTGTCGGTTGTTACTGCAGTAACAACCCAAACACCGGTCTGCATATACAGTTCACATAGAAAACGGGTTTGCCTATCAACCTCACATATACAACGCCAATAAGAAACATGCTAACGCGAAACTTTAGGTTAATGATAAAATGAAGGTAAAATTGTCTGTACGTAAGCAAAATTTCACGAAGACGTGTATCAGGCGTGACGGTAAAACTCCATTCATTTTGGTCATTTAGTCACGTAGGTGATTGTTCAGCTGCGCGACGAAGTAAATGTTAATCACGAGGCAAGATTGACGCCATAGCCGATCTGGATACTGTGAAAAAGTTGGAGTCCGTTCTGTGCTGTACTCCGACCCAGTTTATGCGGCCTACAACCGGAGGTTTTACTCGAGGCGTATTGGAAACTTTTACAAACACTGGGCGGAGAAAGCAGACGAATATTTTCACTACGCGTGTTCCGTAGGTAAATTCGATGTATCTGTGAGAACGGATGTGATGTCAGCATTAAAATAAATATTGACAGCTTTTTGTAAAGGATGCTAAGAATAATTTTTGGACCAAAGAAGGACGAAAAAAGAGGACTGACAGGTCTGAGGGAAATAACCATAATGTCTGAGTGCACTAAGCCTCCTGTGGGACAGAAATAAGTGTACTGGCGAAAAGAGCAGAGGGCGTTGGGAGAATGAGCTGAATGGACTTAGGGGATTACGTGTATCGACACATTGAACTGAAGGCAATGACAAAGAAAACTGAGTCTATTAACATAATGTTGGCGGCCTGAACTGAGTGTCCTGTCGGAATGAACAAACTGTATCTCCGGGCGGAAATAAAGACTGAACTGAGTGTCCTGACGGACTGAACTGTATCTTCGGGCGGAATAGAGTACTAAGGACCTGAACTGAGTGACTGACGGACTGAAATGAGTGTCGTGACGAACTGAACAGTGTGTCCTGACGGACTGAACTAACTGTATCTCTGGGCGGAACTGAGTACTAAGGATCTGAACTGAGTGTCCTGACGGACTGAACTGTATCTTTGGGCGGAACTGAGTACTAAGGACCTGAACTGAGTGCCCTGACGGACTGAAATGAGTGTTGTGACGAACTGAACAGGGTGTCCTGATGGACTGAACTAACTGTATCTTTGGGTGGAACTGAGTACTAAGGACCTGAACTTAGTGTCCTGACGAACTGAATACAGAGTGCTAAGAAAATGAACTGAGTGTCTTCAGGAACTGAACTGATTGTCGTGATGGAGTGAGTTCAGAATACTGACGAACTGAACGGAGAATTATGACGGACTGAAGAGAGTGTATTGACAGGCTGGATTAAATATCCGACTGTATAAACTGTAATGACAAATGAATTCAGTAACAAACATTACCGTGTAAGGTATCTATCAGGACTGAATGGACTGAATAATTACACTACTTAACCATTTGCCACTCTTTAACAGTCTCTCTAATTGTTTATCGTTCTATCCAACAATCTGTTTCACTTTGTTACCTCATACGTACCGACAGATTTATCCAGTTATCTCTCTGCATGCATTTCGGTTTACCTTTGTTCTCTCTCACTCTGTGTGGTATTTTTACACTTCCATTTGTAGGCTATTAACCATTGAGGTGGCTCATGATTATGGCTCTGACCCTACTTCAGTCCGTACATCAAAGCACTAAATAAACCAACACAGCGCGCCATCCCAGGTGACAGTGAAGTACCTTAATGTGATCCACTACCGCCTCATGTTGCGATGTGCCAGAACCACACTCCATACATTTTTGAACGCCACCTAGGGACGGGCATTCGCACAGTGAAATATTGCATAATACTGCATCTGACCCTGGGAGGATCTTAATTGTGACTTAAAATAAAACACTTCAAAGGACGTGGATCAAATTGCGAGATTTATTTTAGTCTAGTCTAGTTCCAAAAATAACGTAAAATTTCCGAACTGGCTGCCTGCCTATTAGTTTTAAGGAAACTCTGTACACGATAGGCTTAGTTAGTTAGTAAACTGTGACAAATTAATTCATTTTATGTTTTGTTGACTTTCATCTCGATATAATCGTGTAAAGAAAAACCAACTCGATGCAAAATTTATTCTTGGTATATTTCGTCAAACTCAACATATTTAGGGCGTATCTAGGCCCATCATCAAGAGGTACAACTGTATGTATACAACATTTGATACTTAGATACGCCCGAAATATGTAAAGGTTGACGAAATGTGACAGGAATAAGTTGTGCATCAAGTTGGCTCTTCTTTACAAATTTATTTCACATTAACGCAAGGATTTTTAGTTTGTCATTTAATCATATAATATATGCGCGTAGACGCCATATGTTACAAGTATGCATTAGAAACCAGGCAATGTATAACATTCACAGCATTCTATACAATGCTTGTCAATTTTTAGAAAGGCGTAAAACATTTTTTATAATGCATTTAGTCCTTTTACTAGACCTTCTGTAAAATACATAGTTTTTAAAAGGAATGAAGTTAATGTTTGTGGAGTGTTAGCAACGAAATCGTGTAACTTCATGACTCTTAATTACAACATATTTACGAAAATATAAAGATAATTTTGCTTGCTTTCAGAATATTTTTTGGCAAGTATTTTAATCAAAAGCACTAAAGAATTAAAATGACAAGACTGTGTTGCAACTCACTGCAAAGTATTATTGAATAAATATTTTAAACAAATGTGTTAAATATTTAGAATAATAAAAATGGTAAGGACTGACTTATTAATAAAAATATTTTAATATAATACATTAAAATCTTAATGTTTACAAAATGACGTACTTATTTTAAGATTCGGGTTTCCTGGGTTAATATGGTGAGTAGGGGGATATTGATATCTGGCATTTCAAAGGAACGTACCGCCTTTATATGCAAAGGTTAAGGAGCACTAGAAGAACAATTCTAGGACTCCGTGACGTTTGAGAAGGAAGGCGGTAAACGCCGGAATTAAATAACCCCACAAATGAGTAAAACAACACAGGACAACTTAAATCCGAACATTGATGTTATCTAGTTTCAGACGTAGTAATTTTATGTCAGCGATTGAATGAAACAATATATCAATTGACATTAAAAGTTTAAAATTCGTAAAATATATATAATATCTTGCAATAAGCTCGTTTGCTAAAAGAAATATAACCATAATGTTAATTGGAAATGCAGCTTATTTCCTTTTTGTCATAAAAGACATGATTTACTCAACATCTAGGCCTTTTAGGAATAAACCAAGTGCGAAAGTCTACGTGGAACAATCCTCACAAAATTCCCCCAAAATTTAGCGTTGCATGAAATGCACAGTCAGCCCCTTGAGGTAAAATGATGTAAAGTTGGCCACGCACATTCACACTGACGAGGTTGAGATTAAGAGCAGCTCTACCCCCTCTAACCGATATGCCTTCATATCATGCACAGAAAGAATTATACTTTCATGTATATATAAAGATTTCTTATCAAGGCGATTTAAACCAAATTACTTTTCAGTTTTAATATTTTAACTAAGAAGGAATGAAGTATTTTGCCAAAATTCATAAATCTGAATTAGTAAAGCAGCTGAATTGAATGTCTCGCAATGAAGCCGAACAACAGAGAATCCAGATGAATAAAAATTCCGAATTATAACTGACCGCTCTTGTGAAGGCAGGTGCTAAGAAATTGGGGGATAACTGTGACAGCGGGAGTTGAAAGTTCTGCAATATTAATACCAAAGTTCAAGGAGTGACGCGATTAGGATCCATTTCCACTTAACTCCGATATTTATGAAATATATCTTTCAGGTTCATCTTAATATTTCGCTCTCATTTCTTTCTTTTTCTTAAGAGTGGGTTTTTCCCATAATGCCTCATGAGCCCATTATCTCTCCCCTCGTAGCGAAATGGTCATTACAGTTTTTCCCACACATTCCAATGTATTACTATTACTGGTATATTCCTAGGTCATGACGTGAAGGGAATGAAGATTGATCTATTTTGTTACGCTGAAGATGTTGATTTACTTTTGGGATTATATGAATAATATTTAGTATTTCAAAAATTTAGTTAATACTCTCCCGGGAAAGAAAAACCATGAAAGAGAATTTTCATCACTCACAACTATAACATAACATTTGAAGGTCTCAAGGCTTTCCGCATTAGGATTAAGTTCTTTTGAGGTGTGGTACCGAGCGGTTGCGACGACAAGAACTAACGTTTCACAAAAGCCTCCTGCCTGCAGCTTCAGGGTATAAGAAAGAACAAATATTCCACACTGGTATTTAGTGGCGTCTCTCTTCTCTTGTAGCAGGAATCTAAGGTATTAGGAGAATAGTGAAATTATTCGTCCACTTTTCTATGATGAAGAGAAAGGCAAAAGGTTTCTCCGAATTTCCGGTATTTATCTGCACACCATAAAATCTCAGAACACAATAATCCTAAAGAGACTGAATTGTATTCTGAACGTCAACCAAATTATTGTTTAATAAAGTGGGATATGGTTGTTAAAATAAAATAAATTGAATTTTAAAAAATATAACTTTACACTAAAATTATTTTGGTAATTTTATTTCAGGTGTCCAAAAAAACAAGTGAAATTCCAGTTCGAAGAATACCGCAAATATTCTTTTCACTTCTGTGACATTATTGCTATTTTTTAGGTTACAATTTTCCGCCGAATTATGTTATTTGCGTGTTAATATTTACTCGAAAATTGTTATATTCAGCCTTTTACCGTTTTATGAAATGAAAATTCAGGGTAACAAACATATGTAGAAAATAAACTATTGTAATGTTTATTATTAAAATTACTGTTGACGTAAATTTGAAATGACTGTTCCCACTGTAAACATTGCACAAGAAACAATTAGTAATAAAACAAAGAGCAGCGTGTAAAAGCAAACAACGCTCTTTTTCTTCAGAAAAAATGCTGAGTGGTATGGCCACTCTCTCTGACCAAGGCCATCAAGCGAACAGTGGATCCAGTGCCACAGCCACGTGGCTAACCCATAATAACACTCCTGCTACATCTGGGGCTGCTTCGGTGGCAGACACCTCACTGGCCCAGGCACCAGACATGGTCAACGGTGTCACCCCTTTGCCAGAACTGTTACCTGCCATACTAAAGGGAATCGTCATGGGTACTATCATTATAGCTGCTGTTCTGGGTAACGCTCTAGTTATAATCAGCGTAGTGAGACACAGGAAACTGAGAATCATCACTAACTACTACGTTGTTTCCCTGGCGTTAGCCGATCTGTTGGTGGCTCTATGTGCAATGACATTTAATGCAAGTGTGGAACTGACAGGAGGCATCTGGTTATTCGGATATGTCATGTGTGACGTCTGGAACTCGCTGGATGTGTACTTCTCCACGGCTTCCATTTTACATCTGTGTTGTATAAGTGTAGACAGGTACTACGCTATTGTGAGACCTTTAGAGTATCCTATCACTATGACACACAGAACGGTATGCTTCATGATAGCAAATGTTTGGCTGCTCCCTGCTTTGATATCATTTACTCCCATTCTCCTAGGCTGGTATACCACACCAGAACATCAAGAATTCCGTAGATCGAATCCCAACGTGTGTATTTTTGAAGTTAATATCTATTACATGATGATATCGTCCGGCGTGTCTTTCTGGATTCCTGGTGTTGTCATGGTTACAATGTATTATCGTATATATAAGGAGGCTGTGCGACAAAGGAAGGCTCTGTCCAGAACTTCAAGCAATATCTTGTTGAACAGCATACATCAACGTCACACCAGTCACCACCATCATCACAGTCACTACTTGCATCCAAGTGACAGTGATATGAGGGTACCCCATGGGATGTCAAGCAGTGGTGCCAATAGTAGACAATCGTCGGTGAGGTCTACAGCTTACGGAACAACGGCGAAAACAACCGTCAAAACCGCCACCGAATTAAACATGAACGGTAAGTAACGTGTTGCGTATTTTTAATCTTTATAGTTGGAGAAGACGCGTATGGCAGTTTTGTACTAGATTAAAATAGTGTGTTAATGTAGATTTCTCTGTGTTTGGTCTGTTCATCCACATAAATTTCACTACAGAATAATTTCGGATTAGCCAACTTACATAGCGTATTCTAATTTTCCACACACACACGTTAGAATTAAGTCGTAAAAATCAAACAATTAACTTAAAAACAAATAAAATGCCGACGTTGTTTTAGCCACCAGATGCTTCTGATGATGTGTGCTTGACTCCACCTACAGCCCACCCTATGGTTACTGCGAGTTATGGGTTCGGAAAGTGAAGGTAACTCCAGATTCAAATTTGAGCAGATGTCTAGAATAGGTACAGTTTTTTTTTTCCTGTGGCGCTGCGGCCCAACGCGGGCCATAGCCTCCTCATTCTTGAGGTTCTAGATCACACACGACGACGCAACACAGTCGGTAGGACTCCTCTGGACGAGTGATCAGTTCGTCGCAGAGACCTCTACCTAACAACACACAACACTCACAACAGACAGACATCCATGTCCACGGTGGAATTCGAATCCACAATCTCAGCAGGCGAGCGGCCGCATACCTACGCTTTAGACCGCTCGGCTACTGGGACCGGCTAGGTAGAGTTTTACCTACGCTTATTTTGTGATCCTATACGGTGTAATGCCTGAATTTAGACACATATTTTACCTTTTTCCTGGACAGTCAGTGTTACATCGAGCCAAGGAAGTGCCCTCCAGTGGATCCATTCGTAATTGTATGTTAATTTATTGAAGTC
>Ga0123355_10021242_pt1 | contig 10388 bp, 7 predicted proteins | sample TergutEmb28metaG_3_FD_89872 | JGI IMG/M metagenome (GOLD analysis project Ga0123355, IMG submission 89872) | Embiratermes neotenicus P1 segment gut microbial communities from Petit-Saut dam, French Guiana - Emb289 P1 | ecosystem: Host-associated > Arthropoda: Insects > Digestive system > Gut ... | reverse complement strand
GACACACACACACACACAGACACATACACAGACACACACACATACACACACACCGGCACACACACACACACACATACACCGGCACACACACACACACAGACACACATCTACACACACACACACACACACCGACAAACTTACACAGACACACACAGACACACACACAGACACACATAGACACACACAGACACACACACATATACAAAAAACGACACAAACACACATACACAGACACACACACAGACACACATAGACACACACACAGACACACACACATACACAAAACGACACAAACACACATACACACAGACACACACACAGACACACATAGACACACACACACAGACACACACATACACAAAACGACACAAACACACATACACACAGACACACACACACACACATAGACACACACACAGACACACACACACATATACACAAAACGACACAAACACACATACACACAGACACACACACAGACACACATAGCCACACACACAGACACACACACACATATACACAAAACGACACAAACACACATACACACAGACACACACACAGACACACATAGACACACACAGACACACACACACATATACACAAAACGACACAAACACACATACACACAGACACACACACAGAAACACATAGACACACACACAGACACACACACACACACATCGAAACACACACACACACCGACACACACACACATACACACAGACACACACGCCGACACACACACACATCTACACACACACACACACCGACAAACTTACACAGACACACACACAGACACACACACATCGAAACACACACATACACACAAGGACACAAACATACATACACACAGACACACACACAGACACACATAGACACACACACAGACACACATAGAGACACATACACACCGACACACACACACACACATCGAAACACACACATACACACGACACACGTATACACACACACACACACCGACACACACACATACACACACAGACACACACGCCGACACACACACACAGACACAGGCACACATACACACACCGACACACACACACAGACACACATACGCACACACACACAGACACACGCACACACACACACACATACACACACAGGCACACACGCAGACACACACACGAACATTGAGAATGTGAAGGAGCTATGATCATCCGAAACGTAGGGACCTGTTGACCAAACAACACAGCGTAAAATGCCAGAATATTTGAAACTTCAGTTATCGTACTTCATGAAATATTCCATGTAGAGTGAAGTTTTATCTACTTTATATTTTATTATTTTCAAGTATATTAATAATATTTAGCAGAATTAACTTTGATGTGTGATATTTATAATTCCCACCATACCCACTCTTCACTGAATATAATACTGTAAAAATGTTATTCATGGTCCACTTTAATTTGATCTTAAAAAGAAGTTGATAAAATAATTTCTATATTTTCTTTGTAAAAACCTTAATTTTTGGAAAATTTACAAAAATATACCCTTGGGCACAACGTGTTTAATTACTCACCGTTTACTGATTTGTTTTTTCTCTGGAATATGAACCGAAGAGATGTTTATCCTGCTGCTACTACTGCCAACATCCAATAATCAAATTTCAGTCAAATCTTTGTGTAGAGTACAAATGGCCATATGAATTTCATTCCCCCCCCCCTTCTCTCTCTCTACATATATATATATATATATATACGTGTGTGTGTGCGTGTGTGCCCAGTCTCCTCTCTCAAAATGGGAAGGGCGCAGTGCGGCCACAATTCTCCGTTATACCATGCTCAGTCCGTTATACCATGCTCAGTATGAACTCAGTGTTTTTCAACGTCACAGCGGCAGGCAGGCAGTGAAACAGTCAGCTGCGATTACAGTCTGTCCTTTATTCTGCCTCGCACTTTCCAAAATTGTAAGCGTAACCATGCACAAATAAACATCCATTAAGTTATTTTGCAGCTGATCAAATTACAGCACGTGCCCACTCCTGCCTCCTCCCCCCAGGTAAACGTCACCTCTCTGCTCTTTAAATGGGAGGATGGGCGGGCCAGATAGCAAGTTTGAGCACTGTGGAGAAATTATCTTTTGAGCAATGGTGGTAAAGGTAGGGGTACGTTGGGTGATACCAGTGACAGCCTCTTGAAATATGGTATCATAATATCATAATATTGTGATACTGATAGTAATGATAAATAATTTATATTCATTCTTACCCTCTATAAACTAGAAAGAAATTGTAAACAAATTTAAATGCTGGACAAGTTTATATTTTGAGCAATGTTACATTGCTTCCTATTTTCCAAGCGAAGAACAGGCAAATTGATTATGTCGAAGTTATGTTCAGTATCCAATGGCTGTCGTTGTTTTTCTCTTGGCCTTCCACTAGGAGATGCAGATTTGTGTTTCTCTCTTGTTTTCGTGTGTAAAGAACAAGTGATTTGAGAGAAAGGCGAAAAACAACACCTGAGATATCATTGTGGACAAGACAAAAAATGTTCCGTGTATGAGGTACTGGACAAGGACCGCAGCTTGCAGTTCTGTGTTCTTTACACTTTCGGCAGCGTCCTAGTGTGCAGCTTGCAAAGGCGTTCAACACAAAACGAGGAGAGCTTCAAATAGAAAGAGGTTAACCAGTCATGGGGTATTACACCATAAAGGCGTAAATAACATAAACGGGATTATAACAAGGTAATCTATGGCTATATTACCGGCATTTGATTGCCTAAAGCAATTCATATTATTGATGATCGATTACTTCAGCACAAAAAGAAAACGATTTTTGCTAATGAATCGTTAAACTTCACTAACAACAGTGCAGTGCGTGTCACGATATATTGCCATCAACAGTATATGCGAGTACTTTTGAAAATACACTGTATATTGCTTAAGGGTTTCTAGTTTTAGTAGATTTGAAGGGTTGCACTGAATATCATAACATAAGTATTTTTATGACTTTAAAGTAAACTGAGTATAATGTGCCTTATAAATTACAGTGGTGTCTTTCCAAGCTGCCTGTGGATTTCAATTTGAAATGTATGGAAAGTGCAAAGCTTAAACCTATTTGTGCCCTATGGCATGAACCAACAAGATTCACTATTGTCTATTAATTTTTTCAATAGTAAGCCTCTACATGTTTCGAGTAGCCAGTCAACATAATGCATGACTATACCGGTTGCTGTTTATACAGTGCTGATCCTCCTGATGATGAGCAGTAAGCCTGCTCGAAACATGTAGAAGCTTACTATTGAAATAAATTAATAGAAAATAGTGCATCTTGTTGGTTCATGTTATACGGATATATCACTACGCACGGTTAACAGAACATTTTATATATATATATATATATATATACCGTTTCGGTATTTAACAGGATTTTCTCCAGAAGAGTGGTCAGTTTTATCTTAAATTCATACAAATTTGTACAAATACTGCACGAATTGTTGTATTGTTGTATTCTTTTGTACTTAAAGGAACCCCCACCAACACAGTATCCCATGATTTACATTTTGAAGACTTCGGCGGACTAAATTCAATAAAATCCACTTCGGCTGAGCACCGCGTCAAGGGGTTAAGACATTAGAAGGTATTAGAGACTGAATCTATATATATGTATGTCATGAAGTTTAGGGTTGTGATGTGTGATTGCGGGCTTCCGCCGTGATGTGAGATATGACTTCTTTTCGTATTTTACGCAACGTAGAATGCTAGTTTCGTACCGACGTTTCGGAACAGCCTATCGGGCCCCGATAGGGTGTTCCAAAACGTCGGTACGAAACTAGCATTCTAGGTTGCGAAAATTCCAAAAGAACGCAAATCTTAGGGCTCTGATGTTTGAGATTGAGCAGGTACATGGAACATGTCTTTATTTGAACCTCTTGATGCGCCTGACAGCCGAAGAAGTTTCTCAAATCGTACTTTATTAAAATTTTTAACCTCCACAGATCATAACGTAACAGCACAAGAACGCATCATCACAAACCAGAACAACCATATTGTGATTACTAAGATGCCTACAAATTGGATGCCAATAAGACGGACTTAAAAACAAAACAGAAACAAGGACCTTCAGTGTTGAGCAAGTAAAGGTAAGGACAACAAGAGAAGAAATGAACATATAACTTAATACTGAGGTGTGTTCGTGTAACTGCGGCTGCAGTGGAAAAACAATAAGTAATACATATTCCGAGCTTGTGTTTGTAGCCCTAATGTATTCAACATGCAATGCGCATGCTCTATATTGCCATATGTCGCCTGTCCGGCTGTACCATATTTTCCCACATTACCACACAAACGTCAAGATGTCCGAAAAAAAAGTCATTGATTATGAAGGATGTACAGGGATTTTCTTTACAACTTTTTTTCGGAAACATTTCTCATTCTAAGAAGAACTGAGCGAGATATGACCAGCACGTGTAATGGTCTCCATATGAATTACCTGTTATTCTTGTCGGATTTTAATGAAACTTGCATGTTCTCAGCAGATTTTCGAAAAATACTCAAATATAAATTTTCACTAAAAAAAACCGTCCAGTGGGAGTTGAGTTTTCCATGAGGACGGACGGAAAGACAGATATAATGAAGCTAATAGTCGCTTTTTGCAATTTTGCGATCGCGCCGAAAATAAGACAAATTTCACCCTAAGATACGCCATGAAGTTACAGAATTTGAGTACAGGTATGGCTCAGCCCGTTCTTAACATTGGCGCCAGATGAGGGTTGTTGGTTAAAGCCACGCTCCGGCCGGTTTGCCCCTGGGCAGGATCCTCGGTACCAAATGTGCACTAGGCTGGGTGGGCCCTAAGGCCGGTGTGGATGGACGTGGAAGGAACAGAGTCTCTTGGAATTACTGGCTTTGGTCACCAGACCGTTTGGCCGTTTCGAGTCACTATACTGCATAAGCAATGGCTCCCATAAGGTACTCCGCTTATCCCAAGGGATGCCCTGCCACTTCCCAGGGGATCCGTGGATACTTTTCTGTAATGGCTGCTTTGAAGTATACTTATTCCTTTAAATAAAGGAATGACGTTTTGTTAAAAATAATCGAGAAACTTCTTTAATTGACCATGTGGTTATTTCGCATGACCGTTAGTACACTAATTAAGAAATGCCCTATACCCACGACTTGAGCGACAATCAGTTTAATTAAGGTCAAATCATGCAATGCATTTTATGTATGCTGCTGTTGTGTGTTCGCAGTTATCTCAAGTCATTTCTGAGATGTACATTTTTAATTGGATGCCTACCATCCGGACACTGTTTGTTAAGGTGAACAGTGTGAGGACCTGTGGTTATTCTTCGAAGCCGAAAAGGGTCGGCGCAGAAACAAGCTTGGAGAACACTGGCCTATGCTATTCAGGCCCTATTTCATGTTATCATGTTTGATATGAAGAAGAAAAAGAAGGTGAAGAACAAGAGACATTAGATATATAAGAACTTGAGGAACTTACTAAATAACATAATAACCTGGATTTAAAAACATATGTCCTAAATGGAGCACATGATATTTTAATTATTTCAAACATTACAACCGGACCAGTTGTTAAGTCATTGTAATAACTTTTAATAGCTTGATGTGTGTTACCAACTTTTGAAAATGTTCGTACGAAGAACAGAAACTAATCAAGCCGGTCACTATAGCATAACACATTAGTACTTAAAATAATGATGCAGTTCTTCAGTAAGGTAACTTACGCGACAGTGATATACTAAGATGATTAACTGTAAAAGAATAACTTTAGCATGTTACGTTTTGAAATATTACCACGAAGTCTGTGACATTTTCTAGACCGAGTTTCTAAAACTGTTTCAAGATCAAGTACTTTACAGTGAACACTGGATGTCTTCCTTTTGAATTATAGCCGCAAGTCCTTCCTCCAACATAAAGTTCCTTATGTCTGAAAATTAATGTCTCTAGCGATGTTACGCCATATCGACCCTGGAATAAATATACGATGCGGCTCGACATTCCAGATACACTGCATATTTAGCAACGTCGTTGTAAGAAAGTATATATAGCAAAATTATAAATAGTATTATATAATAAATAAAATGTATCTTTTATTTGATGTACGATAAGTAAAATGTATAGTAAAAGTTCTTTTGTATTGTATGGGTGTAAATATTGCAATATAGAGCCCTAAACGAGCGACTAGCGATTACCTCTGTGGTAGCCATTACCGTACAAAGGCAGGAACGGGTAGGGTGACGTTATTAGTGATTTAATTTGCTGCAAACACTCAGGAAGGAGCTGAGGAAATAACGTGCTAAGATTGCTAAGAAAGGTGCTAGTGGAAGGGGGATGGAATGCCAAAGCTGCAAATTGCTTGGAGAGAGTACAAGCTGCTTTACTACGCCCATTATCCAGGTAATCATGTTTGAATAGAAATTCACAACCGCTGAATCGTACACAGAATGTAATAGGAAGTTGCTTGAGCCACACAATTACTCTCTGCGTAGCAGATTTTGATTCTTTGCCACCTTTCACAAGTTTAATTAGAAATGACTGCGGTTTGATTTGCCGTCTTTAGCGGAATTTAAAATAATTTCTAGGGGACTGAAAAATTCTCAGGTTCCTGTTAACTACCCAAAATACCACAGTAATTTGGAATTTAGATACAACCACATCAACAAAACTAACTTTGGCATAAAAGAACGATGGAGATCATGTTTTAGTTTTTGCACAATAACAGTCACTGCGACATACGTGTTTTTCAGAAAGTCGGAACCCAGAATGAGGCCGTGGCATAGTTCTAGTGGTCTTATTGCTTGCGTGTAAAGTTATTGTAAAGTTTATAATTATTATTGCAAAAACGGCGTAATAAAGACATTAAAGTTAAGAAATGGATAATGTTGCTAGACTTTACATGTATATTGAAGTGTTAAAATAAGTGCATGAAAGTAATATAATGAAATGAGATAAAATATGTAATGGAAAAAGTTTAAAGAACTTTTTGTCGTGTGAACAACAGAAACAAAATTCTAAATTCTCTCAATATCTTCAAGAAAATCTTAACTCTGTTGGGCCTATAGACGAGATTATGGAAGGAGTGCAAGGTGTAAAACGAAGAAACATTTATGAATGTTTTACAAACATTTTATGTTTAGGAAGAAACCTACAAGAATAATCAAATGAATGACAAATCTACGTTGAGGAGTAATAAAAGACTGTAGATCGACATAAACACGCCAGATAGCACCCCGCCCACTCTACTACCATCCCCTCTACCAGTACGTAGTATTTAGCAGTGGAACAGTCACTGCCCACAACACACGTTACTACCGCATTGGTTCATACGCAGTCTGCTACGCTACGTATGTACAAAGAAAGTAACATTCGATAATACATTAGGAAAAACATCTACTAAATTGTACATTAATAGTAAACTAGATTTCGTAGAATTAACATCTAAAATGTAGAAAAAATTACTATTCGTAAATAAGCACTGAATTACTGATACATACAATTTAGACTTTCCTAATATGCATGCAAAAATAAACATTAACAATAGTCACGTATTACACCATCAATATTATAATATAATACTATATGATGAACGTCAGCACAATCACTTTATTATTTAAGGTAATACCAGGCTACAGGTTTCGACTAAACTTAGTCATCCTCAGGGCTATATTAACATTTGTGTTACCAGATACTGTGCACATTTTGGGATCCCATCGTGTTTACATTCGCGGAATACATCTAGTTAAAGCGTTTGTCTAAAAGGAGTAAAGTGCGACTATAGGATTGGAGTAGGTAAAAAGGTCTCTTAAAATGTGTTTTACAGATTGTGTCTAAAAACGTTTTAAATCATATAAACTCGTTCTTGATGGTGCTTTGCTGTTCATCAGTTTCAAATGTGTGTCTCTTATCGTTGCTTCATTCTTTTGGTTGTGTCGGCGTGCGCCTGTTTTGCTGTTTCGAAGGAGTGGGTGTGGTAACAAGTTGTCTCCGCTCTGAACTGTTGGATGGTGTTGTCTGGTATGGCTTCCCTTTTATTTCTATTGTTGTATTCTAATAGATGGATGAGCTTCGCGTAACGGGTTTTTTCTTTACGTACGGGTTGCGTTGTCGACTCCGTTGTTATTGCAGTCCTTGTGGCCAGAAATGTTCTTCTGCGTGAATGTTCTTTGTACTGGGTATTAACCGCTGTGTGATGTGTCGTTTTGTAGCTGTGTTGTTCCCTCTATTGCGGTAGGTGTGCGGGTTTTGGACGGCTGTCTCCAGATTACCCACCCACCCACATCCACACACACACACACGAGTACAAATTATTAACTTCGAAGGCAGATATTATTTGACTGGAGGGTTTCAGATTTTCAGTAGGCTTACGAGTGGAGACCAGGTATTGGTTACAAAACCAAATCAAAACTTAAATTGAAAACCTATATAGTATAGTACAAAGTTGTACGCCGATGGAATGGTCGTATTTTCCAAACGCGTTCTTCGATTTCTTTCTGCCTACCTAATTTCCTTTGATGTTTATTGTGATCAGTGCAGATACCAATCGAATGTTGCAAAGCAAACCACATTTAAAACACAAATTGCACAGAGCATGAAAACACTTTTTTTGTGTTCTGTTAAATTTCTAATTTTAATTTTCTTTTGCCAAGCGCAGATCTTAATAAATTGTATTTCAAAGTTACGTATCCATAAACTCCATTTTGCAATATTACGTATGTATCAGTCTCTCTATAAATACCCCGCTTTTGAGCTAATTTCAACTTTATGTACAGCCTGCAGCAAACCTACAAACAGAAATTTGTTTGACGATATTCATGGCAGATCACCCAATGCCAGATGAACATTTCGGAGTGGAAATACACAGACATGCATACACCTTATCTCTTTTATTCGTGATTTTATGTTCTCACTACGGAACGTAGCTACCAAACTGTGCGGCGCCATAGCCTACAGCATTACTTCTCCTTACTGTTGTTCACTTCCTGTACTTTGTGCAAATAACACGAAACAAATAGGTCAGTTTGTGTATAGTGTATGGATTTCAGCATATCCGCTGCGTTGTGGCTTCTAGATTTCTTGAATGCTGACTTTTGTAGAAGTCGTTTGAATGATGTAAGTTTAAGAACATTAAGCAAAACGTCAACAGACAGAAAATTTGCAAGGTGTCCTCCCACTTTGCACTCAAGGTACACGTCACGGAGAAATCACGTGAAATGAAAGTAATTAATGAAAACTATTTTTTCTTTTATAATGAAAAATCATTATACTATTTACACGTAGCTGTTTATTATTCGTCAGCGCCTCTGCGAAGTGAAGAGAAATCAAAATCAACCCCTACACTGTACGAATATACCACACTATTAAAGCAGCTCTACTGCTTTACTGAACACACAAAAAGGAATACACATGCACACATCTCACATGTAGGCTTTATGTTCACATTATTTAATGCACGTTTCACAGATACATTTAAATATAAATATTAATACTTTCCTTCATAGACTGGCAGAAGGAAAGTATTAATATTTATATTTAAATGTATCTGTGAAGTGTGCGTTGAATAATGTATACATAAAGCCTACATGTGAGATGTGTGCACGTATATTCCTTTTTGTGTGTTCAGTAAGAGCAGTAACGCTGCTTTAATAGTGTGGTATATTCGTACAGTGTAGGGGTTGATTTTGATTTCTCGTCACGTCGCAGAAGTGCTGATAAATAATAAACAGCTAGGTGTAAATAGTATAACGATTGTATACTATAAAATATTTTTTTTTTTTAACTTTCATAGACTGGCAGAAGGCATTTGACCGAGTCAAATGGACCGAATTAATGCAGATCCTAAAGGGAACTGGTATTGACTGGCGCGAAAGGAGACAGATTAGCAACTTGTACATGGCCCAGAGTGTTAAACTATGACTGAACCGAAGGGAGACATGAATTGTGAAGACTGGGAGAAGAGGTAGACAAGGATGCTGTTTGTCACCAATTCTGTTCAACTTATACAGCGAATGTCTTACCAAGGAAGCTCTGGAAGGGTTTGGAGACTTCAAAATAGGAGGGCAAATCATTCACGCTGTGAAATATGCAGATGATCCTGTGTTACTGGCTAAAGAAGAAAAGTGCTACAGGACATGATTGAAAAACTAGTCGTAATTGAAACTGGAAGATGTTATGGAATGGAAATGAATGTGGAAGAAACAAAAGTAATGATAATTTAAAGACAACCATTCCCAGTAAAAATTATGATAGACCAAAAACAACTAGAGAATGTGGAATCTTTTAAATATTTGTGTAGCAATGTAATTTATTCCTTTTTGGGTAATTCCCCGGCGTCTGAGTTCTAATTGCCGATGTTTCGGAACTCACTATCGGTTCCATCTTCATAGGCAGGTGAATGAAGTGTGTCAGTG
>Ga0123355_10021241_pt1 | contig 10388 bp, 6 predicted proteins | sample TergutEmb28metaG_3_FD_89872 | JGI IMG/M metagenome (GOLD analysis project Ga0123355, IMG submission 89872) | Embiratermes neotenicus P1 segment gut microbial communities from Petit-Saut dam, French Guiana - Emb289 P1 | ecosystem: Host-associated > Arthropoda: Insects > Digestive system > Gut ... | reverse complement strand
ATGTGGTAATTCAACAGAATAGTCGCAAGCTCCTGATGATGGATATATTAATGTCCGAAACATGTTGAAGCCTGCAACACGGATACCACTCCAACCTAACCACACCGAAACTCCAAAACACATAGAACCAAGAACAAAACAACAAATGTGGTAATTCAACAGAATAGTCGCAAGCTCCTGATGATGGATATATTAATGTCCGAAACATGTTGAGCACATAAGAATTGAAATAAAATAGCAAGTGACATACATTTGGTCTTTTATTCTTCAACTATCACAATGATGCACGGTCCAATGAACATAAGATTTAGGCACATCTCTACACAAATCAAAATACTTGTGAGAAAACCAAGTAGAAAGAACTGTGCACAATTTAGACGAAGTCAGACTGGCAGTATTGCAAACTGAAATACTTTGTGCAGAAAAATTCAGAAGACACCAGAATACTTCGAAACATAATAACGACACAAATGGATGAACTTCATTAAAAATAATAAATTAAATAAAATAAACTTTACTAATCAGAAATAAATATAGTACACGTGCACAAACTAAAACCTTACGTCTCCAGTCACACCCAAAGAAATGTATTTGAAACCTTTACCAATACTTCTGATCTGGTTTACTTTCAACATCATAACTGTAAATATTCATGACGTATTACTGGGGAGATGAAGTCAAAGACGATGATAAGGACGGGACATGTGGGATACATGGAAATGATCGTAAATATTCAAGGGCTTTAAATTAAAAATCCCAAAGAGAACAGGCGCATTTGGAGACCTAGATATAGATGTGTGGATAATATTAAAGTGTGACTTTAAGAAGAAGATTCTGAGTCTGTGGATGTGATTTATCTAACTCAGAAACCATACCAAGGATCGTCTGTGCTTCCTTAAGAGGCAGCGAATTATTTATATATTCGTGCAACTGTAAGTTAATCAAGTAGGACTTGGCTCCTTTGATCCAGAATTTTGGTAGACTAATGGCAATTCCTTGCATACAGTTAAGTACTAAAATAATATCAATGGAAAATGCAGTTGATGGATTTCGAATTTACACGAAAACACAGGTAGCCCTTGAAGAAAGGTTATACAGCGAACCTTTTAAGCTGAAATGACCAAGCGAACTATTTTTCCCTTAAATAAATAACACGAGAAACCGCCTGACAGCTAGCTAGTTGTGCGTTACGAGTAATGAAATGGAAGCCGGGAGCATTAAGCCGACAGCCATAGCTCCACGACATAGCGTACATCACACACAGAGCTGTCTCTCGCGGTCAACCGTTACTAATACTCGACCATCCACACACCAGATTAAGATACGTAGCTGGCATTTATTTAATGATTTATTTGAAACGTTACGTTTATTTATTCGTATTTTAATGACACGTCGACTAAAAAGGTAGCAATTTTTAACTTATATTCTGAAAGCTTTTTTTTTTCCGAAACTGGAGATGATTTTGATGCATGTTTGTCCGTCCATCGTAGTATAAGCGCAGAGAAGAAAACCAACTAGATGCTACTGGATGCTTTATTGCACTTATAATCTACTCAACATGTTTCGGGCACTTATATGTCCATTATCAGGAGCTCGAGACTATACTTGTGTTATTGCCGCATATGGTGTGTAATGTCTTGGTTGCTGGGGGTCGGCTGTTAGGAGCATAGCCTGATGCTCTGCTCCTAACAGCCGACCACCAGAAACCAAGACATTACACACCATATGCGGCAATAACACAAGTATAGTCTCGAGCTCATGATGATGGGCATATAAGTGCCCGAAATATGTTGAGCAGATTATAAGTGCAATAAAGCATCCAGTAGCATCTAGTTGGTTTTCTTCTCTACGTTTACTGGAGATTATATTTATTGGCAGATAGACTAAAACGTTTTTCTCCCCAGTATATCCAGTTTCACACGAACACGAACGTCCTCTTATATATTTCGAGATAAATTAACCGCCGAAATTCATACAGCATCGTTACATATTCTGTAATGTGTCCATCAAACAATCCTTCGCATTGTATTGCACCTTAGGTTGCTTGACTAGATGAACTAGTGACAGCTTGATAAGAGTGCCTTAGCTCCGTAGCGACAGTAGTTTCAAAGAATGAGCAATGAATCATTTGAACTACTTTCATAATTACTTGGCGCATTCACCTGTGTTTTGATACAAACGAACAAACCTCAGATCTTATTTGCACAGCTATTACATCAATAAGCACATTTAGTAAGTAAGTAAGTAAGTAGACTTTCTCTTCTGCCCATAACACGGAGACTTCAGAGTTAAACGCAACACTGCTAATTCCCTAGAAGACAACATTCCTGGATACTGCAATAGTCAGTTGGTTCAAATTAATTAATCTAAAACTCGATGTTGACAATTATTATATTAATAAGTACAATTTTAAGTTGACTTTGTAATGGCTAATTTTAGGCGAAACATTTAGTCGCAGCTCATGTCAGTTAATTAAATCAGTACAATATACAGTTCTTTAATTAACTGACAAAAACCGTGAGTGCATGTTTCGGCAAAATTAACCATTACGAACTCAACTTAATATCATCATCATAAACATCAAGGATTGGACCCTTTGATCCGTTCCGTCTCCAGAATTATAGCTGCTCGCGCCAGCGTTTCTTCGGTCTTTCAATTGTTGTCCTTCCTTGTGGTCTGTAGTGGTATGATTTCAAAGGGATTCGGTTTCGTGGCATTCTTTGAAAGTGTGAAAGCCAGAGGAAGCACAGGACTCAATATTTTAGTTACTAATATAATAGCCATGGACAACGAGTTTTAGATTAATTAATTTGAACCAACTGAGTATTGCTGTATCCAGAAATGTAGTCTGGCACAGAATTAGCAGTGTTTCGTTGGAACGTGAAATCTCCATTCCATGGGCAGAAGAGTAAGCATATACATATACCCCGAACAGGGAGGCAGCAGGTTCCTGTAAAAGGCTACTGTCTCTTTACCAGGGTACAATAGTCATATTCCGAAAAACAAATGTTCCTTTCCACCGCCGTACAGAGCTCAAATATCAATTTGTCCTACGCGACTGATTTGACTTCAGAGTGAAGAGTTGGCCGGCATGACATAATCTTTGATACACGATAGAATGGACCTTAAAGCACTCTCACACAAACCGAATGTACAACCCAGAGTGTATGATGAACAAGGGTAGATTTAACCGGATTAGGGTTCATTACAAATCATCCCTGAAACCCAAGCATACTCCCCCAGCGGCTAGCAAACACCCCCCACCCCTTCCAAATCAGAGGGGGAAATACAAGAAGATCGCTAGTAACCACAAGTAGCTGTGACAGTATATGGAGCTGCTGTTAATAATGGACAAATCCTCTTTTCGGTGTTCCGAATCATGAAAAAAAAAACCCCGAGGACAAAGTAAAAGAGGTAGATTGTATTGAGGTTGGATATTAGAGGCTAAAGCTTAAATGAAGCTTTCGAGTGATGTTTATATACCACTGTATCACCGGGCAGGTTCATTAGTCATCCACAAGACAGCGGTAACGTGGTTTGTGGTACTGGTCTCTGTAATACCATGGAAAATAAGTCCATACCGATGGGCAGATCGCAGTAAAAGTTGAAACATCACCGTGCATTGTGCTGAGTTACTGGCAATGAAGGGATTTTAAAAGTGAAAACAGACGGCCACTGGTCGAGAATAACGATCGAGAAGTCAACCCTGCTTTCTCTTCGGAGTGTAAAAGCAGTCCCGTTATAAGCCTGGAGTGGCCCAGAGGCTTCCAGGAAGTTAAGGTTCCCAGATTACATGCGTCACAGAATGGTGGTAAGGTTGTCAGGCCTACGCACCGGCCGCCTTTACCCCTAGGAAATGCTCCTGGTACTCAGTTCTGTTAGAGGCTGAGTCGACACCAGGGTCGTAGTGCGATCGGAAGGATTATGTCAATGAAAAATTCCAATGACACCATCTGGAATCGAAACAGCGACCTTCCGATTTGTAGCACAGCACCTTAACCACTGTGCTACAGCGGTCCCCTCTCGTCGGAGTGTACCGGGTTTTAATCTCGGCCCGGCAAACGTTTGTCACGACGGAAGTTTTTCGTGTATTTGAACCAGGAGTAGCACGTTAGGCATTAAATGCTCTGTTGGATTGAGAGAAGTGATGTGATCGGACCTACATGACCGATTTCTGCCTACAGTTTATAAAGGCCTTCCTTCTTCTAACCAAAAACTCAGGTCTCATTTCCAATGGATAGCAAAGACGTCCCGCAAGTAAAGGCGTAAACAACTTCCTTTCTGTGGTGATGCTAGTAATCACATGCCTCTACTTCCACAGTTCTACAAACCTTTAGATCCCAGTGCTTAGCCTCAGATGTTAACATTTTTGCTTATCGATTTATATCTCAAAAACGGAAGTAACAAAGCACTGGAGAAAACTAAATAATAAGAAGCTTCATAACTCGTAAAAGTACAGGTAAATTTGACCCTATGCAACATATGGACCTATAGACGGAAAGGAGTTAGAGCTCCACGCATTCTGGGAACTAGATAGGTGTGGTCAGCTGCACGTACCGACAACTATACCCCTGGGAAACAGCTGCCAGTACTTGCTAGCATGACGCTGGTTCACCCACAATATTCTACAAGGGTAAAAAATTCAATGATCATTAGATGAGTGTGTAATGCAGCATGTATTTAAGACATGTCGAAATGCACATTTCATATGAAAACACGAAAATAAAACATGGCTTAACGGCTCAGGGTTGAACACATTAGAAACTGGATACAAACGGCTCAGGAGAGGGGTTTCTTGGGGTTTTCGAAAACAGGTAATATACCATTGGGTTCCATAACGGTTATGGGTTGTGCAGACTGACTCAACAATTTTCCGTACATGCGCACTGCTCCATGGTGCCAATTAATTCAGACTCTTACTAAAGTTATTCAATACAGGGCCTATTTAAATATTTACAAAACTTGAGTTGGAAAAGCAGTTCTCGTACTTAGTTGTGAACACGACGGTTATCTGAAGCTACGTACAGCGTCCGTATCTCTGGGCAGTCCTTTCCTGCCTAAAGTTAGAGAAAGTGGATCACCCCCTACAGTGCCTAACCAAAGAGATGTAGCCAGGGGCACTTGACATAACTCGGTTAGTTCATCTACAGTCTAGCTAATTGGCATGAAAAACAAGTTGGTTTATTTACCCTTCCGCCTCGACGATTTCTGACCCTTCCTCTTACCGAGACGGTGTATTCCAGTGGTCTGCGACCCGTAGCAGTCTCTCTGCCCTTCAGTCTGACCCGTCGAACTTACGGCGTATCACGAAAATTCAGTAGTACAAACAACCAACTAGGTGCAACAACAATAAATTATTAGTAATTTTAATTAACTCAACATGTTTCTGGCGATAATTTTGCCCATTGTCAGGAACACTAGACTGTGTTTACAGCTAGTGGTATAATGCACCGAACAAACTGCCTGCTTGTAACCATGTCACCAGCAGACAGCTCCGTCGGTGCATTATACCACAAGCTGTAAACACAGTCTAGTGCTCCTGAAGATGGGCGAAATTATCGCCCGAAACATGTTGAGCTGATTGAAATTACTAATAAATTGTTATTGTTGCATCTAGTTGATTGTTTATACTATTGTATCAGTGGTGCACGGTCACACAAATATCAAGAAAATTCACTTCATTTGTAATATTAGCTACAGTTATCACTGTTGAATAATTCTAAGCCTTGTGGTGTTTCTGTATTAATTTTATTTCCTGGTGTGGTTATTGAGCCACGAAGCAGTGGGCTGTGTTTCTGACGTTTCGGTATAACCTTTTGCCTCCATTCTAGTCCTGAACGGCATGAAAATGAAGAGAGTAACCTTTTTTTATCGTTGTACCGTGCATTTTGATGTCTATAAAGTTCATACGCCAACAAATGCACTCTTTATTAAACTTGACAAAGTTTTAGAATTTACGTTAAAAATCACTTTGACTTGCTCTTACATGATTCGGTCTACGACTATCATCAGGGAGCCTTCACTAAGGCCTAGCTAAAGTTATATTTAGGTTAAAATTCGGTAAAAAAAAAACTACGTCGTTATACGTTATGCGGTGGTGTGGCAGCATGTCATGCATAACGCATAACGACGTAGTTTTTTTTTACCGAATTTTAACCTAAATATAACTTTAGCTAGGCTCTAGTGAAGGATCCCTGATGATGGTCGTAGACCGAAACATGTAGGAGCAAGTCAAAGTGAATTTTAATGTAAATTTTAAAATTCTGTCAAGTTTAATAAAGAATGTTTTTATTGGTGTATGAACTTTACAGGCATCAAGCTTTGTTCGACAGGTCTGCACCACTGACCACAGGAGAATATGCATTAGTCATAACAGCGTTTACCCTTTATTTATCTAGAACACAACAATTAAAGATTAAGGTCCGGATAAAGTGTAGAGAATAAATTCAGGAAATAGTTATTATTCATTTTGAAAAATTAAGGCCCGATCTACCCTTTAAAATGGAGAGATCAGTACACAAAAGAAAAATTTTGGCTGGTGGTAAGAAACATTCGCTCTTGCGACGAGGAAGAACCGCCGACGTCGGCGGCCGTGCGGTCTAAGGTGTAGGTCTGTGGCCGTTCGATTGCCGGGTTCGCGGGTGTGAATCCCGCTGGCGGCTTGGATATCAGTCTGTTGTGCTTGTTGGGTGTAGTGTAGGTTCCGGCCTCTGAGACGAGCCGATCACTCGTCTGGAGAACTCCTACCGACCGTGTGTGTGTGTGTGTGTGCGCGCGCGCGTATATCTAATTGTGTTTGATCTAGAAACTTCAAAAACAAGACAGCATGGGCCCGAGTTGTGCTGTTGCATCACAGAAAATAAAATGAGGGTACGTATGAAATTAAAGTGACTGAAAGCAAGAAAGCGGATAGGAGGACGTGGATTGGATTCATCTGGCTCAGGAAAGGGACAAATCACAGGTTCTGGTATATATGGTACCGAAATTCTGAGTTCCATAAAATACAGTGAGTTTCTTGACAAGCTGAGTAACATTAGCTTCTCAATATAGGACTATGCTCTGTGGAATTGGTTAATTGGTTGTTTGTTGGTTATTTAGTTAGCTGGTTAGTTAGCTCTTACTGGTGACGATTAACTTGGTTGTTTACTCCTATCACCTAGTAAGCTAATGTCGTCGTGTAATAACATTTAGAAAGTTACTATGGGGAAAACAAGAAAAAGATACATAATTTTAGTGAGGAAACATTCTGCAGATCGAAGTGGTAGGAGGAAAATAGTAAGGTTAAATCCGAAAAGAACAGTTCTTGAAAATATAAGTTAGGCAAAAGTGGGTAAGGTTCTATTTCATGTACTTAACATTATTCTATGGAAGGATTAAAACTGCATCCAGTGATGGACAGTAAACATTATCTGTTTCAATTCTGTCAGTTCCGTTACCACAGCACAAATTACTTACGAACAAACCGGTCGATGCACACAACGTTCCTTTTGGAGATAACTAGACTTATGATGGGTGATATTTCTTTAAACGTTAATCCTCAAACAACGAAGTGCATTGTGTAAAGAAAAACCAACCTGATGCACAACTTATTCTTAGTATATTTGGTCAATCTCTGCATGTTTCGGGCGTGTCTAGGCCCATCATCAGGAGGTACAACCGTATGTACACAACAATTGGTACTTATTATTCTTTTTAGATGACTGTTGTCCTGGTTGGATTGGAACAATCCAACCAGGACAACAGTCAGTCGTCTAAAAAGAATAATAAGTTGTATACATACGGTTGTACCCCCTGATGATGGGCCTAGATACGCCCGAAACATGTAGGGGTTGACGAAATATACTAAGAATAAGTTTTGCATCAAGTTGGTTTTTCAATACACAATTACATCGAGATGCACGGTCAACAAAACATAAAAATAAGTACGTTGCCTGTAGTTTGCAGTATTTGTATAGTTCACACATTGCGTGTTTGAGAAGTCACCACATAGATTCTAGGCCGTAGGAGTGTAATTATATTTCGAAACACGAAGGACAGTAGCCTATAAAGACACGATCTCCGATTTAAGCTTCATTAAAGTTGTTGTTTTGTTCATCAACCAATCGGGGAAGGGACACATAAACAGACATGATAATACATAAGTTTAGATTTCCATCAAAAGTAAGAAAAACGAAACTAGATTTAGAAAGTTATTAGATAATATATCGTTATCGTAAAATGATCACAAGTAACACGAATAATTATGTACTAATCTATATACTAGTCTATTGTTACCAGAATGAGCTTACACAGGGGCAGACCAGCTGGCTACAGACAATTATAACAGACGCAAATAAAATGTTTTATTCTTTAGTACATGTTAATGATTGGAATGGAAGACAGCGACCGCTCTGCCATCTCTAGCGTATTTCGCAGTGCCGCAGACATTCGCAAAGCCAAAACCAAATGCCTCGCTCCAAGGCATATTTTGTATTTCCAAAATGAGTCCACCCACTTCACCCACCCTTCACCGACAATGTAGAACGATATTTAATCGAAAACGTCATTTCAACCACCCCCCACTCTCCCCGCCCCCTTCCTGTGGTACAAATCAAAACATGACGCAGTGCGGTTGGCAATTGTTCCCGACAACGAAACGAATATCATGTCTGGAGAAAACGGGCGTGAAACGAAATTAAAAACAAAACAAAGCAGGCTGTTTGTTGTCACTTGCAGCGAAGAGACTTCAACGCCGACATGTGAGGGAGACTACCCCTGTTACGGTCACATATTTTCAAAACATTTATTTCATAAAACATAAATAAAGACACGAACTCAAATGTAACAAAATATAGCAAGGCATGACGTGGCGTGGCACAGAATTCTGATCAGTAATACTGCTGTTTCTTATCGTCTGGCACATCATCAGTGTGAACTAACAGTCCATGTTCGGCAAAGTAGGCAGTAAGTGTATGTAGACAATAGCCTCATCACTAAACATCTTTCTCGGGAGTCGGGGTCCTTCGTAATAATGGCTGTAAGCCATTTTTTAAACACGTTGTACAATTTCCTATCCATTATTTGCAGATGAATTTTCTGCGGAATTTTACGAACATACCCAAATCCCATCTCCCTCTCTCCCCCTCCCCCCAATCTATTCCGAATTTTCGCTATAATATTCATAACAGGTCGTTACATAAGGCTATTCTGAGCCAAATAAATCCACTCTTCAGCATCACAATGTGTGATAGTACCTACGGCGAGGACGCCCCAGCTGGTCTATTCCTTTAAGGTCTTTTGAACAAACGGTATGTAAGGTTTTCGGTGTTCTGGGGTGTGATGGCCACGCGATATGGTAGAAACGCACTGACGTTTCAGAAGAACCTGTTGCGATCATCATCAGGGTATAACAGTCACAGCCTTGAGAACCTCAGAACAAATAAATGTGTATTTTCAGATTCCTTCACGCATTCTGCTAATTCTATACATTTAATTCCGTTCAGTTTAATTAATCGTGTGATAAAGAGTGCGAGTGAAGATCCTTGTTATGATAATTTCTCCAATTTTAATTATTTTCACTTTCTTACGTACACAAAATTTCATAAGCGCCCCATTTCCAGCACAAAACTGAAAATATGTGGTCACTTTCACGAGGTAAAGAAAGGTGCAAAAGGAGGGACATTTACCTCAGAACCTTGAAAAAAGGTTATGTAGATTATCCTGTCTGAATCTCTAAAGCAGTCTGAAATAAAACGAAAACTTAAATTTATAAGACAGGGAAGTTCTGTAGACGAGCAGAACTTACCAACACCAAAGTCTGCATTAAGCTACAATGTATAAACGCTGCTACTATTGTTAGCAGGTCCTGCTGAGATGTCGTGTGCCTAATATGCAATCACTGCCCCTTCTAGATCATTGTACTGCAGCACACGACAAATATGTAATTAATAACGATATAAGGCAAAGGTAAATCAGTCCCATTACAGGCCCGGAGTGCCCAGATGATTCCAGGAAACTAAGATTCCCACATTACGTGACAATGGCCCAGAATGGTGATAAGGTTGTCAGCCTTACGCACCGGTCATTTTTATCCCCCAGGAAATACTCCTGGTACTCATTTCTGTTAAAAGCTGAGTCGACCCCAGGGCAGTAGTGCGATCGAAGGATTATGTCAATAAAAAATTCCAATGACACCATCTGGAATCGAACTAGCGACCTTTCAATTTGTAGCGCAGCACCTTAAACACTGTGCTACCGCGGTCCTCAATTAATCATGATACAGAAATATGGGCTGGGCATGTGGCGCGTATGGGTGAGGAGAGGGGGGTGTATAGGGTCTTGGTGGGGAAACCGGAGGGAAGGAGACCACTGGGGAGACCTAGGTGTAGATGGGTGGATAATATTAGGAT
>Ga0123355_10021239_pt1 | contig 10389 bp, 7 predicted proteins | sample TergutEmb28metaG_3_FD_89872 | JGI IMG/M metagenome (GOLD analysis project Ga0123355, IMG submission 89872) | Embiratermes neotenicus P1 segment gut microbial communities from Petit-Saut dam, French Guiana - Emb289 P1 | ecosystem: Host-associated > Arthropoda: Insects > Digestive system > Gut ... | reverse complement strand
GTGTGGGCGTATACAATGGCCGAGTCTGTCCCCGGTATTACGGCATTAATGCCGTAACCGTCCTTATGGTACATAACTGCTACTTCATGTTCCCCGTTTTTCCATGTGAAAAATTCCGGCAGTTTTGGGACAGCCGAGCTAGAGTTGACGCCGATATGAAGAACTTTAATCCCATGCTTAGCCAAGCTGGGAATCATGGCCTTGGTATGCCCCGGTACGTCGGTAAGCTTGCCGACTGCGGTGTTTTTGCCGTAACGCTCGTCCAGCTCTCTACTAAGGCTTAGGCCGAACTCGAAGAGCTGACGGTCAAGCAACTCTGTATGTGTCGTGAAAGGCATAGCGTGCCACGCGATATCACCGGTGCGTATAGCGTCTTCTAAGAATGACTTTTTCTCACCGCTATAGCGGTTGAGATACTCGTAGATTATGTATGCATCGATAGTCCATACAAAGCGCCTGTGCGGGTTACTTTGCTTGAGGATACGCGCAGTTTCGATAGCTCTTGGTATGAAGTCATGAAAATACTTCAATTCTACGTCCGAAGCCAGATTGGTAAAACCTAAATCCAGATGGGTCTTGAAAATTAAGTAAACTTGCTTAACCGTTGCGTCTCTCCGCGCGGATTGCTTCCCGCCGCCGCCGTCTGCCGCATACCTCATATACATCCCCATTCCTATATTTTCATTAGTATCATGAAAATGGTATCACATATTAAATAGAAAAGGTAGCGTGTTTAGCATACTCGTTTTGCAAGCAATAACTGACAGAAGCTATGCACCCAATTTACAAGCCAAATGTAGGCATATATTAAAAATTTTAATAATCGTTCAAGTGTTATCATTTTTTTTAAGAATTGCTAATCCTCTTCAGCCCTTGTATTGTCGATATAGTTTATTAATCGGAGGTTCTGATGAAAAATTCAAGAACAAGCTTAAGACGTGTTAGCAAAAGATTACAGCGAGATTGGCAGATATACGCCTTGTTGTTCTTGCCGGCATTGTTTATTTTCATATTCCACTATATGCCTATGTACGGGATACAAATCGCTTTTAGGAATTTTCAGGCGGTAAGGGGTATAACCGGGAGCGAATGGATTGGGCTTAGGCATTTTATAAATTTCTTCAATACACCGTTTTGGAGCAGGATGGTAATAAATACAATCCTTCTTAATGTATATGGGTTGATTTGGTCATTTCCGTTCCCAATAGTTCTGGCGTTGCTAATCAACCAACATCAAAGCAAGCGGTTCCGCGCTTTTGTACAGACTACACTGTTTGCGCCCCGCTTCATATCTCTTGTAGTATTGGTGGGTATGCTATACATATTTTTCTCGCCCATGAACGGTATCGTTAATAGGGTAATTGAATCATTAGGCGGTAACAGAATTTTCTTTATGAACGACCCAGGGTGGTTTAGGACTTTATTCATCGGCTCAACAATATGGCAGTTTGCCGGATGGAACGCAATCATTTACTTGGCGGCCTTATCGAGTGTGGATGTGGAGCTATACGAGGCCGCTACTATAGATGGCGCTAATAAGTGGCATAAAATCAGGCATATAGATATCCCCGGGATAATGCCAATTATAGTTATGTTGCTTATATTAAATACCGGCAACATGATAAATTCATCATTTGACAGGGCGCTTTTAATGCAAACACCGGGCAACAGACCTGTATCCAGCATAATCGGGTTGTATGTATATCAGCGCGGGTTACTAGGCGGGCAGTTTTCTTTTACCGCTGCCATTGACCTTATGACAAATGTGATCAATTTCGTGATTCTGTTCACTGTAAATAAAATTGCTCAAAAAGTTGGCGATGGCCAGAACAGTATCTGGTAATACAACCGCGTATTAAAATCCTAATAAAAGGGGCATTTCAATGAAAGTCTCACCGTTAAAAAAATCGAAAAAACCCAAAAGGACAAAAGGGGATTTGATTTTCGACTATATAAACACGTGTTTCCTAATGCTATGTGCGCTAATTGTGCTTTACCCGCTATACTTGATTGCTATCGCGTCTATCAGCGACCCTCACGCGGTGCTACGTGGCGATGTCATGTTGTACCCCTATGATTTTTCTTTAATAGGGTATGAAAGGCTACTCAATAACAGCCTAATATGGATATCCTACAGAAACAGCATCATCTACACTACGGTAGGGACTACGCTTAGTCTTGTCTTGACCATGATGGCCGGTTACGCGATGTCCCGCCAGTTTATGGGTAAAAAATTCATGAACTTATATTTCATTTTTGTGATGTTCTTTTCAGGCGGATTGGTTCCTACTTTTCTTTTAGTAAATTCTTTAGGTCTATATGATAGTCCACTGGTTATGATTCTCATGGGGGCGGTAAGTGTCTGGAATGTTATGATTGCCCGCACTTTTATAAGAAATTCAATACCGGAGGAATTATTTGAAGCTTCAAGCATAGATGGTTGTAACCATTTCAAGTTCTTTCTTCATATCATTATCCCGCTGTCAAAGGCGCTAATCGGCGTGTTGGCTGTGTTCTATGCGGTTTGGCGCTGGAATGACTTCATGACAGGGCTAATATTCCTACGGACTCGTGAGTTGTTTCCCTTCCAACTTGTGCTTCGCGAAATTTTAACTGTTCTGCAAGCCACCGCTACTATGGAAGAGATTGTAGGCGAACGCCTTATTAACCTAGAAGCTATGCGCGTAGCCGAATCCGTGAAATACAGCGCTATTGTAATATCAACTCTTCCAATGCTGGTTCTGTATCTGTTTTTGCAAAAGCACTTTGTAAAAGGCGTCATGGTTGGTTCATTAAAAGGGTAAAAGCCGGTGCGTGCTAGATTACAGGCCTGGCCGACCGGTTCAAAATATATGAGGAGTGAGAAGAATGAAAAAGAGAATTTTATTTTTGTTTGCCGGCCTGCTGTTATTTTTGTTTGTGGGCTGCAACAGAGGTGACACAACTACCCCCTCGGGTGCGGCTCCGACCGTTGCTCCCACACAAGGAGGACAAACAACCCCGCCTACACAGCAAGCAGAAATACCACCTGTAGGCCCGGTTTCCCTACCTTTGGCAGAACCCATCACTTTGTCGGTACTGGCACTGGCTGAAGACGCCGCTTCTATTGATTATGCAAATATGGCGTTTTGGCAAATGGTAACAGAAGAAACCAATATCCATTTCGACTGGGAGGTTGTGCGCGGGGTTGATGCAATGACCCAAAGGCTTCATCTGATGTTTATAAGCGGTCAATTTCCTGATTTGATTATGGCTGTACCAACTGCGACATATATCATCGAAACATATGGGGTAAATCAAAGCATGCTGATTCAGCTGGATGAATTTTTTAACGAAAATTATCTGCCTATTTACTATGGCATGGTTAGAGACCGCCCATATATTATGCGGCAACATCGTGCAACCGATGGGCATATTTACTCCCTTGGAAGGGCTTGGGACGCCGGCATCCCGCAATACGGGGTGCTGATAATGAACCATCAGCTGTTAACCGACCATGGTATTCCCGTCCCCAACCCGGAGACGATAACTTTTGCGGAGTTTGAAAACACGCTACGCGCTTTGCGCGATATAGGGGACCCAAGCATCATACCCTTTACCACTGGCTTTAACGACCAGTTTATCGGAATCGAAGCGCTGTCCGGTTTATGGGGGAGGCTTAGCGTTGGAGGCCTTCATATGATGGTAGATGACAATGGCATAGTCTATAACAGCGCCATAACACCAGAGTACCGTCAATTCTTGGAATGGATTAGCATGGCGTACAACGAGGGCCTCATTGATATGGAGATGTTTACCCAAGACAGGGCAACCATGGCCGCAAAGATACAAACCGGAAATGTTGGTTTTTATCTGGCTCACAGGATTACAGGCTCATTTCATTCATTTGAAAATATATTAGACTACCACGTAGTAGTCGCTCCGCCAGCTAGGGAAGGCGTTAGGCCTGTATGGCGGCAAACGCCCGAAGGAGGGTTTGGAGTTGGCATGGCAGTGATCCCCAATTCCAACCTACATGTCCGTGAAACCATTGCCTTGCTTGACTTCTTATATGACCCAATGATAGCCCTGCAAGGCCGCTTTGGTATGCTAGGCACACATACCGCAATTAATGATGATGGCTTTTTCCATGTTGTATTGGGTGAGGACGGGCATCATCCTTTGGATGAAATAAACCAGACGGTTCCGGCTTCTCATGCGCTGCATCTGCTCTTTAGAGATACCGTGCAGGAATTGTTCCAGCTTGTCCCAGCCCAAATTGAGACTATCACCAACGAAGCTCTTTATAGGCCTTTCCATACACGTTATGCACATGACTTAATATGGAGGGGGCAACTTAGTGCAGAGGATACCGAGGCTGTACTCGCCTTAGAAGTCTCTATCAGGGAATATTATGTAGAGGCTATAGCGCAGTTTATAATGAATGGCATAACAGACGCTTCGTGGGACACATTCAAAAACACATTGGATGCTATAGGCATAGACAGGATGATTGAGATTAGGCAACGACAGCTAAATGATTTTCTTGGAAGATAAGGAAAATTAATAAGCGATATGACTTAAAAGGCAGTCGTACAGTTTAATTCGTACGGCTGCCTTTATTTATTCCTTGCTGTTTTGCTTACGGTACACCTGAGGCGAAAGCCCGGTTGCGGACTTAAACTTGTTAATAAACGTAGTAACACTATTATACCCCAGCTCGGCGCATATATCATTAACAGAGTAATCAGTTTCAATCAGCATTATTTTTGCCTTTTCTATTTTTGCGTGGGAAATGTACTTCGAAGGCGACACATTAAGCTCATTTTTAATTAGGGCGGTAAGTTTTGACGCGGTTATGAAATACTTATCTGCCGTAGCATACAATGAAAAAGATGGGTCAAGATAATTTTCCTGAATATACTTTAATATCTCCTTGGCGAACGCGCTGTCCGTATTTGTTTCCGGCCTTTGCATGGCATTAGCGAGTGTTTGGCATATTTCGATGATATCGCTATGAACCTCTTCCCAAGTTGGAAAAGATGAGAAGAACTTGCGAAATAGCTCGTTGTGGATATCCGCTACAAGATCCATCTTTAGCAGGCGCTTAAAGAGTATGCTTTTTAAATCCCCGATTATCAATTGTATGATGGAATCAGGCAGGTGCTCGACTGCGATATATTCACTTATATGGGTTAAGACATCATCAATCCGCTCCATTTGCATGGATAATAACGCATGTTCGAACTCATTTATCATGTGAAGAGGATACTCTTTCAAATTAAGTCTTGCGCATTTTTCCTGTGTAATCAACTCGACATCAACTTCTGCATGTTTCATCAATGATGCACTAAACGCCTCTTCAAAGGCTACGGGAAATGTATCGACTTTCACATGTGGGGCGCTTATGCCTATAACGCCTTTAATCTTACGCTGAGAGAAAAATAATTGCAATTGCTCCTGTGTTTCTGTCGCGTCCTGCGCATTATTAAAGAATGAGATAAAAACAATGCTGGTAATAAGATTGATACAGTGGACTTGTTTGTTTTCACTGTCCAAACCCGCGCAGAATTTGTTTAAGCCGGATTCCCGTCGCGTGTTACCCGCTGGGAGTCTTAGCATCATAATATTGTAGTAAGGCCTAAATACATCTATCCCGTTTTCGGCACAGAGGGAATACGGCTCCACCGGGTCACTGAAATTGCCCTTTAACATATCTATAAATAATACGTTTTTCCTAGCTTCGCGGCCAAGTTCCGCTTCCACCAATAGGCTAGAGCTGGACTTGTACAAGGCGTCGATACCAGCATGAATCGACTGTAATTCTGACTTAGGCGTATTGTTAGCATTAGCTCTTGCTTGTATTGCCTGACCTATTACTTTGATAGGCTTATAGTTAATCCGCACAAAGAAGACTGAGAGGAAGCCGCAAACAACAAGTATGAGGATGGTCAAAAACATAAACACTACTTGCTCCCGCCTAAGAGGGGAGAGTACATCATCCAACGGCACGATATTAAAATACCGCATATTGCTGAACTCCCCATTTAATGCCGTAACCAGAAGCATCCGGCCTTCCGAATCCCTCACATGCCATTGGTCCTTGGACGCGTCGGCATAAACAAGTACATCTTTGATATCTGTTTCGGCTGTGTTTGTCCTAGTAATCAACACGTCGTTCCAAAAAATATATGTATCACTTGGAGCCGAGGCATATGGCGTAAATGTTTCTTCGTATACCTGCTGGGGAATCAAGAACATAACTGTTGCAAAAGGTTCTCTAGCAAAAGGGGGAATCTGGTATACGAAAGTAACAAACTCCCCTTTTAAATAGTCGCTGAATAACTGTGTAAATTGAGTATCGATATGGTTAGCCGGTAAAACTAAGTGCTCATTTGACGTCAAAAGGATTTCAAGCATTTCCTCTTCAGACAGATGTTCGAAGATAAAGGCGTTAGAAAAAAGCATATCAAGACGGTGGGAACTGCGAGAAGAGAACGCGAAATCGTCTCCTCTGTAGTGTATTATTATTTCCTCTATAAATGGATTAATCTGCACCAGACTCACAATCTCACGCATAAGCACAAGGGCTCTGTCTTGGCCAGAAAATAAATAAAAAGGCGAAAATTGCCTTGAGAGGAACATTTGATTAACAATCCGCTGCATTTGGTACACATTGGCTTCGTGTATCCTATGTTCCCTATACAGCTTTTCAACATTGCTTTGCGCCGTCGTATCACGAATGTGCCGGAAAAATGACGAGTAAATGAAGCCACCAAGAATAAGTATCGGAATGCTGATTGCTATGATATAGGTCACAAAAAACCGTATGCGTAGCCTTCCGATTACCTTCATTTTTCACCTCTAGCCTCTAACCTGATTGATTGCATGTATTTATGATAATAATTTACTAACATATAAAATGCAAGAATGGGTCTGACGGCATACTAAATATTAACAACATCTTAGCTAATAGCGGAGCAGAAAATGCATAACACTGTATTTTGACCAGAAAGTGACTGCACATGTATGATATCGAAGCAGACTGATTGGCAATGAACTTGAACCAGCTTCAAACCTGTGGTAGCCTAGTAAGGTAGAAAAAACTGACAAGAAAATATCGCGATATTTCAAAGGAGTTATACATTATGAATGTAATATGCTCAAAGCTTCAAGGAGATTGCTTAGAATGCCGGGTGTAACCATAAACAACGTAGCCAAAGAAAGTGGAATGTCGACAACGACTGTTTCCCGGGTCCTTAGTGGTAGCGATTACCCGGTCAACCGGCAGACTAGGCAAAGAATCCTAGATGCAGCAGAAAAGGTCGGCTATATACCAAATATGCTAGCAAGAGGGTTAAAAACCAAGGTCACCAACGAGATTGCCGTGATTGTCCCATACATTTATTCTCCGTTTTATCACTCGATTGTGACCGGTATTGAAATGGCGCTTGCAAAATCCGCATTCAACATGTCTCTGCACCTTACGATGCATCTATCTGCGCCTGCGGACTCGTTAGTAAACAGGCTAGTTGGCAATATGGTGGCAGGTGTAATTATTGCAGCGGATAGCATGACCCAGAGTTTTTACAATGTGCTGTACGAACTGAACCAGAAAAATCAATTGCCCGTCATTTCAATGGACTATAAGCCAAAAGAACATCAATTTCCAGGCGTATATTTCGATTATTTTACCGGTGCAAAGATAGCAGTGGAATACCTCTTTGATAAAGGTCACAGCCAAATTGCTTTTGCATCTTGCCCGCTTTATCACGAGACCCGTAACGCAAGATGGGCAGGTGTGCAAGCCGCTTATAAGGCACGAGGCTGTGAGGCAATTGACTTATTTGTAGATGCGGCCGACAATGATTTTAATGATTTTATGGTCGGTGTGTCCCTTGCACGCAAAATTATGCAAAGCGGAAAAAAATATACAGCCATAGCCACAAGTAATGACACAATAGCAATAGGGCTTTTGGTTGGGCTTGATGAGCAAGGCATCCGCGTCCCGGACGATATTTCGATTATAGGGTTTGACGACTGTGCGTATGCGATGATGACCATCCCAGCACTAACCACTATACGTATACCATCTGTCGAAATAGGCGAGATGTCCGCGCATATGTTGCTTAATACATTAGAAAAGAGAGAGCCGCCCACAAGCATAAATCTTGAACCTCGAGTGATAGAAAGGGCAAGTGTTAAAAAATTGAACTGATAAAAAATAAGCCAACATGTAATGAGCTACATGTTGATATCGTTTCCCTTACCATTATCTTGTCCTTTTTCTTAGTTTTGTTATTAAACGAAGAATAGGTTTATGCTAATGGTAAGGGATTTTTATTTGCCGGAAGTAAAAATGCAAATAAACCCCAAAATGAAAATCAAAATTAAATTGTTGACAAATGCCATAGCAAATATTACACTGTAATTGTAATAGCAAACGTTTGCTATAAATCAATTTAAAGCAAACGTTGTGTAAAATTTATAGCGAAAGCACGACTTTAAGATAGTTGCACTGTAGAAGCATCCTTAAACTACCCACAACCGAAAATTAATTAAATGAATGAATAACGGGGTGATTGGTTTGACAAAAACAAAGGGTAAACCAAAGAAAAAGCGCCAAGGGTGGATACATGACATAAAGACGAACCCATATCTATATGTCATGATGCTTCCTGCGCTAGTGTATTGGATTATTTTTAATTACATCCCCACGGGCGGTGTAATAATTGCCTTTAAGGAATTCCGGTTTGACTTGGGTATAATACGTAGCCCTTGGGTAGGTATGGACAATTTCCGCATCTTTTTAGGCAACGAACGCTTCATCAACTTGATTAGGATGACTGCCTTTTACAGCATAGCGTTTATGTTTGTTGGGCTTGTTACTTCTGTTGGCTTGGCACTTTTGCTGTCTGAAATCGGTAGTAAGTATTTCAAGAAGATATCCCACTCATTGATATTTTTACCATACTTCGTGTCATGGGTTGTGGTTTCGTTTATAGCCTTTGCTTTGTTTAACAACCGGGCAGGTATGCTTCCGGCTCTGTTATCCAGTATTGGAATCAATTTCAATTTTTACACCACGCCTTGGATTTGGCCCTTTATCCTAACAGGCGCAACTGTCTGGAAATCGGTAGGGTATGGTAGCATCATATATTTGGCTGTTATCACCGGCACTGACCCGCAGCTCCACGAAAGCGCCCGTGTTGATGGTGCAAGCGTCTGGCAACGTATTTGGCACGTGAGTTTACCACTGCTTAGGCCAACCATTATTTTACTTACGATTATGAGTTTAGCGGGTATCTTGTCAACAAATGGTGAAATGTTCTTCCAGCTTGTAGGCAACAATGTAATGCTACACCGCACTGCCGATACAATTGATGCTCACATCTTGCGTTCGATTTTGATGCCTGGCGGTGCGATACGGTTTGAACAGTTAGCCGCGCTTGGTTTCTTCCAGCAGTTTATTGGTTTTGTGATGATTATGTTAGTAAACACCATCGTAAAAGTTATTGCACCAGAGCGCGCTATTTTTTAAAGAGAGGGGGGCTATGTATATGGATAAATATACGAGGGGTATGCAAGGAAAAAACCGTTTAGACCGCAACCCAATTGGGTTTAACATTATGGCTTATGGCATTGTGGGTTTATTGGCGGTGATGGGTTTATTACCGTTTTGGTTAATGTTGATGGGTTCTTTCACAGACCAGAACACCATCATCCGGGAAGGGTTTAGTTTGTGGCCATCGCAGTTTTCGCTTGACGCGTACAGGTTGGCTTTTAGGGTGCCGGAAATGATTTTCCGGTCTTATTTGGTAACTATTTTTATAACAATAGTCGGCACAGCCGGGACAATAATATTCTGTAGCATAACAGGCTATGCATTGTCCCGCCAAAGTTTTAAGTACCGCAATTATTTTTCTTTCTTCCTTTTCTTACCGGGTCTTTTTTCCGGGGGACTAATTCCGTTTTACTTACTTATGATAAACCTAGGTATGCGCAATAACTATTTGGCACTTATTTTACCGGGTATGATGAACTTCTTCTTTATTATAGTAATGCGCTCGTTTTTTAAATCACTGCCAGACGAAATAGGCGAATCAGGGAAGATGGACGGGGCAAATGAGATAAAAATTTGTTTCCAGCTATATATGCCTATGGCAATCCCCGCGTTGGCTACGATTGGATTATTCTCCGCACTCAATTACTGGAATGCATGGCAGGGTGCCATGCTTTTCATCAACGACCCAAGAATGTTCCCGTTGCAATTCCAACTCCACCGTATTTTGAACAATGCACGCCTGATGTCAGATGTAGCCGGGGCCGCCGATATTCCAGTGGGTCAAGTCCCGACATTTTCATTCCAGTTGGCAATGGTATGTATTTCAATCGGCCCGATTTTCTTAT
>Ga0123355_10021238_pt1 | contig 10389 bp, 8 predicted proteins | sample TergutEmb28metaG_3_FD_89872 | JGI IMG/M metagenome (GOLD analysis project Ga0123355, IMG submission 89872) | Embiratermes neotenicus P1 segment gut microbial communities from Petit-Saut dam, French Guiana - Emb289 P1 | ecosystem: Host-associated > Arthropoda: Insects > Digestive system > Gut ... | reverse complement strand
TCTTCATGTAATACACTTACCACTTTTTCGTAAGATAAAAGCTCTACATACACTTTGTGTAGTTCTGCACTTAGTTCATCACAATGATTGCATGAATCATATTTTTTTACACCCAATTCACCATTTGTATCATGTGAATGATTCGATTCACTTCCTACACCGCCAGCCATCTTGAAACATTTTTCAACTGTGCATAAAAACAACAAAAGCTGCCTACCTGTGAATAATGCCACAATTGTGTAGAAACTCAATGGCCAAAATAAGCTGGGCCCCATAAAACTGTGCTGTTACTTCAGGGAATCGCCCATTCCTCTTGCACATGGACTTCATCAGGCCTATAAATTATATACGAAACAAACTGCGTGTGAGCTGGTAAGGCGGTGAGCGTGCGTTGGTATGTGGTATCCTGGACGGGGGTCTTTCCCCATTGTCACTGCCTTTGTTGGCGCTGGAGGGGGAGGGGTCCGGATGGCGATTAGCAGGTCTATACGCCTCACATGTAGGAAATGATAGAAAAAAAAAAACTATGTGAGCGGGAACATGTGTGTCATGATCACTATCTGGGGTGCCCTGAGCGGTACTTACGTGTGGCGTTGGAGATCAGTAGTACAGACGCCTTGTGCTGCCGCGAGTTACGCTTTCAGTTCGGTACTTACAAGCTTTACCGGACATTGTTTTTAGTATAATGATACTACCCTCGATGTCACTTAAATATCCAGTGACAGAAGGGAGAGGAAAAAGTGACTGACTGCTCACTATGCCTGTGTGTGTTTCTGTGTTCAGTCATCCATGCGATTGTCTGGATAACTTGTGGTTAATAGTTGGGAGAGTAGGCAAACCCGCTCGACGGTAAGATTTTAACCATGGATCAGATTTTAACTTACTATGCTTCATGTTGCATTGTGGGTGTTTCCTTCAAAACGCGGAGAGTAGTGGGAACGGAATAAGGAAAACCTGAAGCAAGGAAACGGAAATAACAGCGACACTCGCGGTGGTGAGCGAAAGGTTGGAGTCACGATTGTGTGGCATACCCCACATGGCTTTATATGTGTGGAGGTAAATTATCTTCTCCTATGCTGTCTGAAAGTATGAAGATTAAAACACGCAGAACTATAATTTTGCCTGTTGTGTTACATGTATGTGAAACTTGGTTAATGGAAGAGATTGGGGTGAGGGGTTTGAGACTGTGGTGATAAGGGAGACATTTGGCCCAAAGAGGGAGGAGTAGTAGCCGGAGGCTGAAGAAAATTGTCTAATGAAGAGCGTAATCATTTTTACTTTTACGAAATGTTATTAAGGCGCTGAAGTCCAAGATTTTGAGGTGGGACATGTGGCAGATATGGGAGAGCAGAAAAATGCATATGGGGTTTTTGTAGGGTACCATGGAAGAGTCAGGCATAGATGAGAGAATAATATCAAAATGTATCTTGAACTAGGATGGTCCAGACTGGATTCATCAAGCTCAGGGCAGGAACAAGTGACAAGGTCATGTGAACATGGTACTAAACCTACAGGTGCCATTAAATGTAGTGAATTTCTTAACTAGTTGAGGAACTGTTAGTTTCTCAAGAAAGACCCTGCTCTGTGGGGTTATTTAGATAATTAGAAAATTATCCTTGCACTCCCATTTTTGGAACTACAGTAATATTTAAAAAATTCAAAATAGACCAACTAAACATTAAGGGTTGTACATAAAAATCTTTGCTGATGATCACCATTAGTTCCAGAACAGAACAATTTAATTTTGAGAAGAACTGAATAAAATTGTGACATTGACGAGAATGAAATGCCTTGCAAATTACTACAGTCAGGTTTTCTTCTCATTTTAAAAACATGTACAGTAACAGTTGTTTGCCCACATTATCCATGTAGTCTGTGGCAGAATTTACTCTCATCTTCCTCACAGACACTGTGACAGTGGGTTTTAATCCCACACAGGGTATGGTTGTATGTTTTCATATTGTCAGTGTTTGTGTTGTCTGTGTAGTCCATTGTAAGAACAGCCCCTGCCAAGGAATGACCCCCTATCCAAGGAGTCCTGCAAAGTATCTTATCAGCACATTTAGAAATGCAGAAAATGGAAGTCCTTGGGCTGCACTGAAGTGCCGTTGAAGGAGAAGAATATAATTACATTAGTGTTGGTATTATGCCTTATTGCAAGGAGGTACCTTAAGGTTCTAAATCTGTGAAAGCAGTGTCATTCTGTTTACCATTTGCTATGTTAAATTTATAGTTAATGTAGTGAAATGGCATTTGTTTCAGGGTCCACATGGGGATAAACATTCAATTTCATCACTGAAATGGGGCTGTGGTTAATTTTATTAACACTTGGTATTGTATTACATACATCTTTTTCTGGAATTTTATATCCACGAGAATCTGAGAGTCGAGAGGTAGTTTCATTAGATGGTATCTGGAAGTTTCGTGTATCCCCAGCTGAAGCTCAGGACAAGGGGTTTGCAGAAAAATGGTTTTCCACAAATTTTGAAGAGGTAAGTGCTCTACTTTCACAAATTCTAGAAATATGAGAAGTAAAGGCTACTTGAAAATTAGTGAAAAAAGAACATGGAGTAACATTGCTAACTTCTGAATTCAAAGATTAAACATTACAGTCTTCTAGGATGTGAAACAGTGTCGTACCTTTGTGACATACCAGTATTTCATTGGAACCTGTCTGCCAAAATGTATTGTGCCACATTTCTGGGATGTGTTACTACTGTGAGGATCTCGACATTACACAAGTTAGCTTTAAAATGGGTGGCAGTTTCTCTGAAATAAATGGTAGTGTCTAAGTCTAGAACCCCAAACTGTATCTATTATATGAGAAATAAGGTACTGTGTGTACATATCAGAATTGTTGCATTGTATGAGTCACAGTTTAGTTTTGCGGGTGTAATTGGTTTTTAGTTTCTTGGGGCACTATTCCATTTTCATATGAAAATTGATAAATCCTATCCCTAGAAATCTGTAGTAAAATTTTTATTACAGATTTCTTTCTTCAGGTTCAGAAATAGACAGGTTGTATTACCATACCTTCTTCCATTGTATTTCAAATGTAGTAGGAATTTATTTATATAGTGAGGACGTATGTAAGACTGGTGATGACCATGTTTTGGTGATGTAGGATGCTGTTGAAAATATCTAAATTAGAGAAATAAAAATAAATACTGTTTATGTTGCTTTTGAAACAAGTTTGTAAATCATTCATTGGACCACTAGTAACATTAACAGAATTATAGGACTCATTTAGATGAAACTCAGCATGGTAAATCTAACATTTTGTCAAAGCATTTTGATTTCAGTTTAGTTTAGTCCATTTTAAACCCAATTACTCTTATTAGTCTCAAGACATTTTTTTTCATGTCTTGCTAATTATTCACCTGCAAAGAGAACGTCTTGAATGAAGACGTAGTCATCCATAAAATACTCTTTGTATGTTGTACAGTACTTGCATAAATATCACATATTCTGATGAGAACCATGATAACCATGGTACTGATGATAACAGTTATGACAACAAAGCCATAACAAAATCAACCTACAATTATGTGTGTTTGATCAATGTCACTGTGCAGTTTTTCATTATTGCTGTACCTAATATCATCTAGATATGTATAAGAAAAGCATTATATGCATAGACAGCAGCTGGGCATCATGCATAAATGAAACACATCATTTTGATCTCACCCCTATTATTTATTTGTTCATTCATTTGCCTGTTCTTCTGTCATTTCTTGTGAGTTCTGTAATACTAAAACATTTGGATTTCTGTATTAAGAATTTGTTCTTGTTCTTTAATCCTGTAACAAATCAAGAGGAAAAATGAGGGGAATTACACAAATGATTACGTTACTTTTACCACTGATATAAGTCACAGATCTTGAATACAAATGTTTGCAGTGGATACAGATGCCTGTTCCATCCAGTTATAATGATGTAACTATTAATTCTACTGTACGTGACTTTGTTGGTTGGGCATGGTATCAGCGTGAGTTCTATCCCCCAAAGCGTTGGTGGATAGATGAACGACGTGTTGTGCTGCGGTTTGGAAGTGTTCATTATACAGCACTAGTGGTAAGTTGTACAGTTGTAAGTTAGTACAGGTAAAGGCTACTATAGTAAAAAAAAAAATAATTCTGAATTGCAGCTGACATTCTTGTTTATCATTAGTATGGGATTCAAACTTTGTGACTTTTGAAGTTCTCATAGCAGTGTTGCAATTCCAGTCCTTTGAGATGTGAAGCTATGTTGAAGGCATTATGATCTTCAAAACGTGGGAACTACTCACCCAGCAACACTATCACATCCTAGAAGGCTGGAATCTTCAACAGCAAATCCACTGACTTCTAGCAAAGTCAGTGTCCAGTGATATGTTTTGGATGTTTGAATTTATATTCTGAATAATTTGATTCATAATTTGGTATTCACATTCTAAAGAAGAGTGTACTTAAAATTAAATGACTGGAAAATATATGAAATTATATCCATAGCTACTAATCACTTCAAATTATGTGATATATTTATGGCATACTGATAATCTATGTGCTGTGATAAGTGAAAATGGATATTGAAAAGGGACTAAACATTTGTATGACGGACAGTATAATCATTTTGCATGAGTCCTTCACAATTACAACACTTCTCACCTATTGTGATGTCTGTGAAACTGTTTTCAGTGGGTAAATGGTAAGAAAGCATGTGAACATTCTGGCGGACATCTGCCATTTGAAGCTGATGTTACACAGTTGCTGCTGTATGGTACTTCCAACCTTGTTACGGTGGCTGTGAATAATACCCTGAACCTAACTACTCTTCCGCAGGGTTATGTTCAATATCCCAATGATACCAAAAGGTAATGTTGCTCTTATAGCAAGTTTAATTCCTATAAATCTGTGCATGAATTCTTTGGTATTAAGAACACCCTCTTGAGATGTGAGGTTCTTGCAGTGGTGTTGCTGAAGATTCAGGTCTTCTGGAATGTGATGCCGTGTTGTTGGGACTGCTTGACTCTTGCAGATGAAGACACAATGTTCCCTCAGAATGTGAGGGACCACTTACCTGGGAACTCATGTGTTACATTCAAGAGAAAAACCTCTATATAGTCATAGGGTGCCACTCCCATTCACAATGCACGGTGTGGGGTAGCACCAACTGCAATGATAACAGGGCAGCATTTTTGGAAATTCTAAATTCTACAAATTTTGGAATTCTAAATCAAGGCAATGTTCGTACATTTTGTACTGCCAGAAGGCTAGAGGTGTTTGATATTACCCTGGGGTGCTTTGGACTCTTGGAAAGCTTTAAAAACTGGGAGGTGCCTTGTGAACCTTCCTTGTCAGATCACAGACATATTCTGTTCAATTTGGGGGGTTCCATACTGGTACATCTGATCAGGAATCCTAGGGGTACAAATTGGGACTCCTTTAGGGAGGGACTGAAGGAAAGACTGGACCAGGGTCTGAAAATAAACATGATTGATAAGGCTGGATTGGGGCTTTCAATTCGTTTTGTTCAGCAGGTTGTAATTTCAGCCTATGAGGACAGTTGTCCTCTTCAACCTGTAAATACAGGTAAATTTTCTTTGAAGTGAACTCCTAGTTTAGAGTCTCTTAGAAGAGCATTGAGGCAGGTCTTTAGTAAGAGCTGGAGGGAAAAGACTCCTCAAAGCTGGGAACTCTTTAGAGAGGCTCAGTGGATTTATAGAAAGGAGGTAAGAAAGGCCTCAAATAAAGCATGGAGGACGTTCTGTAACTTGTTAATGACTTACCCATGTCAGCTAGGTTACAGAGGGCTCTTTTCAGGGACCCAAAATTCAAGCTGGGATATCTGGTGGCTTAGAATTTCTGCTTGCAACACACTTTCATAACTTGGTAGTTACTGGGGGGATATCAGCCCCTAATGCTGCCCACTGTGCCTAACAGTGCAATTGGCAGGTGGCTATGGAGGTTTTCACATGTGGGAGAGTGAAATGGGCAATTCTTAGCCCCATATTCCTGGCCCTGCTGCAAAAGGGGCAGAGGATTGTTAGTCCTTACCTGGTCAGGATTTTTTGTGCCTGCCAGGCGGCTGGCTATGTTCCAGTCATATGGCCTCAGATTAAGGTAGTGTATACCTAAGCCTGGCAGGAGTTCCTATACCAGACCTAGGGATTTTATACCCATGTCTCACATTGTTCTTACTTAAGACCATGGAGAGGATAGTGGATAGGTATTTAAGGGCAGAGGCCCTGGCTTTCATGCCACTGTTACCGGGCTGGGAAATCCATGGAAACAGCCCTTCATCAGCTCGTGGTGTGGGGTGAGAAGAGACTTGACCAGCAGGAAACAGCCCTGGGTGTTTTTCTAGATATAAAAGGGGCTTTTAACAATGCCTCTTTTGACACCATTTATGCTGCTCTCGTCAGACATGGGGTTGCTACACAATTTTCCAGTGGATTAGAGCTCTTTGGAGGGCCACAACAATTTGTAATGACTTATTTATGAGAGTTGCAGTGTCCAGGGATTGCCTCCAGGAGGCCGTATTGTTGCCGCTCCTGTGGTGCCTGTTTGTTGATGATCTGATGGCAAGGCTTAACATGGGCTGTGTAAATACTCAGGGTTACTCTGATGACAGTTGTCTTTTGGTGGTAGGGAAATTCCAAAACATGGTGTCAGGTATCATGCAGTGAATACCAAGGTGAAGAAGGCTCACCATCTATTATGGGCCTGTAGGAATGCCTATGGTGCGATGTTGGGCTTGACACCTCCAGTGGTCTACTGGCTGTATGTCTCCATCATTTGACCTCCATCACCTTTGGATCTCTAGTTTGGTGGCCCAGCTGTCAGACGGCTAGTGCCAAGAAAAGACAGAGCAAATACAAAGATTTGTACGTTTAGGGATAATGGAGCATTGCACACTACTATGGGTGCTATGGACACACTTGCATTTTACACTTGATTTAGTGGTTCAGGGTGAGGCAAGATCAGTTGCTCATTGACTCTGGAGTCTTGGATGTTGGTCCTACTGTCACCCCAGTCGAGGGCACAGCAGCATAATGATGCAGTTTCAGAAGTCGGATCCCATATTTAATATGGGGATCGATGTAAGAAAAAGATAAAAGGCATTATGGTAGGGTCTTATCAGCACTCAGAGACAGGCTCGAAAACTGATCTCGGGCCCTAAGTGCTACTGCTAAGGCTGGGCCACTGTCCTTTAACAGGACACAGTCCAGGGTTGGAACAGGCCTCCTTACTGGATGTAATACCCTGAGAAGACATCTCTACATAATGGGGCTGATTGACAGTCCCTTTTGTAGGGGGTGTGTGGCAGAGGAGGAAACCTCAGCTCATTTTTTTTGTGTGAGTGTCAAGCCTTTGCCACACTCACACATTCCTATTAGGGTTCCTTTTTCTTGGAACGTGAGGTAGCTGGAAGTGTTAAGTCTGGGGGCATTCTGGAATTTTATTAAAGGAACAGGGTTTCCATGACTTGGACACCAGTTTAAGGGGCACAAAGGACCTGTCAGAAAGGCCTACATGCATCAGGAGCGAAAAAGCTTGAATCAGCATTCTATTCTTACTTAGTGACACAGCATCAAATCCCAGAAGACTTGAACCCTTAAAAGTACCATATTCAAACTTTTGTTTAATCTGTGTACTTTTTCATTTCTGATATCGCCAGGTAGATGGTGTATGTACGATTTTGCATACATGTAGTCTTATTAAATTTCGTGTCTTTGCTCATCATCTCATTTCCAAAACAGTACAAAGTTTTGGAAACTCCCATGTTGTTTTGGAACACTAGACAATAGGCAAAGTCCAGAAACCAAGCAAACCTACACATCAACTACTGTGAGAACTTCCCAGTGTCATCAGAAACGGCCCTCTCACGTGCCCCCACACAAGCATTGAACCTTACTCTAGCTGTAGCAACCAGAGCAGCACTGCAACTTAGAAACGGCCAACCCACATGGCTCTGCCGTCAACCAGCAAGCACTACGCTGGTAGTTGCTCAGCCCACTGCTGTGACTTGCTTTGCTCACCTGCCAAACAGAGCGGTCATTCAGGTAGTCACATCATATAAAAGGTGAGGCATTCCAAGCACGCCAGCCATGGTCCTCAGTTTGCCCACGTTGAGGTCTTCAATCTCGGTGGGAAATCGTTAGCGTAAGCACAAACCCAGTTATGGCTGAAGATGTCTGTCACTGAGCCCAGTGATGCGGTTAACGCAGGAATGGCTAAACAAAACAAGGGACATCGACTTGCATGGAATCAGAAGCTGTCTGGTTGGTTGGTTGGTTGGTTGGTCACGCATTCAGAGAAGTGTTCTGTCCATCAGAAATGGAGTGCTGCTGTATAAGCAGTTTGTCCGTCCTGTGAAGGACTACGCATGCCCCATCTGGAGGTCCACTGCCAGCACCCATTCCAGGGAACTGCAGGTGCTTCAATCTAAGTGTGTTCACATTGCTAGCATCGCATCTTGGTACACTGGTCATGGCCAAATTCTCGAGGATTTGGGAGTTCTGTTCTTTGCTGACCACATCAGATCTCTAACTGAAAGATTCAGCTGTCAGCTGATGTGAGTAACTTATCAGTTAGGCATCTCAGCAGATGTCTACGCTGACTGAGTGTTGACCCAGGTCTCGTAAAGCATCCCAGTGGACACCGGGATTGACAAACTTGTTGTGGCTACCTGTCGAAAGGTGGCCATGTCAATATACTGAATTGCGAGCAACTGGCACTTTTTGAATATCCTGAATGAGGTTTTCTGCACTTTTTTCTTCAGTTGTAAGGTGAATGCTAGAGTATAACACACAAAGATGGGGCACAGCCTGCACTCTTCCCAGGAATTGTGGCTACACATAAGTGCCTGAATTTCACTGTGAGTCTTAACCTTAAACATGACCTATCTCAGTTTGAATCCCAGAAAGCCTTCCAGCCAAAGTTATGCCTCTTCATAAAGGCCTATTGCTTCCTGAATAATGGTCCTCATTTTGTCCATGTCGAGGTCTTCAACCACGACGGGAAACTCAGTGTAAGCGCAGTCCCAGTTATAGTTTAAGGTGTCTGTCACTGAGCTAAGCGATGCAGTAAGATGCAGGAATGGCTAAACAAACTGGGGGATGTCAACTTTCGTGGAAGTCTCCACCCTGAGTTGGCTTTTTGGTTGGCACACTAGCATAGAACCAAAACAGCAGTTTCTGTATATTGTTTAATATTATAATATATTATATCTGAGTAGAAATTGGCAAAGAGTGTTATTGAAGAAGATAACAATCCGACCATTTATACCACACTACTTTCATCAGAACTATGTGGAATTGAAAGTTTGATTTGGAATTATAATTAAAATAATAAATCCTACTGTGTCTTAAAAAACATTTGTACAAGTATGTACTGCAGTATGACAGCCTTCTGCTTTGTGATACTGTTTAGTTATGGCAGACATGTAGGTAGGTACCAATATTTCAGTAGAACCTGCCGTCCCCACCTCCAGAGTGTAAGAGCATGTTTATCTTGATAGATTTTTTTACCTGAATAATATGTAAATATTTTATTTACAACATTATATGAGTTAATTTTATCTGGCATTTCTGCTTTCATATTGAATGGCTTATATACATTTAAGACAGAAAACTGGGAAAGCTGGTGTGAGATTTAACGTTTTCACAACGAAGAAGCTTCATATTGGGGTCTTCTGGTTTTTGACATCCTGTAGTCTGTCTTTGGAGTAACATGCTGCTGTTTTTTTCCTGCCTTGGAAATGGTAGGATCAGGTTTTTGTGAATGTTTGTAACCATCTGACAGACTACATGTTGTATGAATTCAGAAGACCACAATATGAATTGGAAACATCTGATTGGTCATTACAGTTAAACACGAACTTCTGCAATAGTGATCATTTGATTTCCTTCCATACTTAGGTACCCACCAGGTTATGTACTGTTCCACCATGACTTTGATTTCTTCAATTATGCTGGTATCCACAGGCCTGTTTATTTATATACCACTCCACAGGTATACATAGACGATATTAAAGTCATAACTGAAGTAGCTCAAAATGCTGGTAAGTAGTAGATGCTGAATATGTCTATACCTTCTTTGAATGTGTGTCCTTTGTTATTAAGTAAAACTGATTTCAGGCTTCTGCCTTGAAGTAGCCAAGAACTGCGCTCTTCTGAGGTATTACACAGCAAGTAGTGGTAATTTCTTACCAATGTTTTGGGACAACCTATCGGTATCTTGGAAGTTGTTGCAAAATGTCTGTAAGAAATTACTACTACATGTTTGTTATGCCCATGGAAAAGTTTGTAAGTTGTGTGGGTGATTTGGTAACCCTCGTAGGCTGGGTTGGTCGTGACCTCGGTCCGGCGACCCCCCTGGTTTATGTTCTCTTTTTCTCTCTTTTTTT
>Ga0123355_10021237_pt1 | contig 10390 bp, 9 predicted proteins | sample TergutEmb28metaG_3_FD_89872 | JGI IMG/M metagenome (GOLD analysis project Ga0123355, IMG submission 89872) | Embiratermes neotenicus P1 segment gut microbial communities from Petit-Saut dam, French Guiana - Emb289 P1 | ecosystem: Host-associated > Arthropoda: Insects > Digestive system > Gut ... | reverse complement strand
ATTCTTCTCGGAATATTACCAGAAAGTTAGAGTGTAAAACTTGGAACCGCCACTTGCGTGAACCGCATGAGTGGTGGTGTGGGAGGTCGGTCACTCAATTAATGGGTGACCACCTACCCGATTTTTCCCAAGAAATTGAGCTTTGGGGGATTCGGAGATTATAGCTGCGAAAGGGTGATGGAGTAGCGCAAAAAGTAATTTTGACAGGGAATCACAACTTAACAATTAACGAAATATAACTAAGATTGGAGAAATTGAAATGAAAAAAATTATAAGCATTCTTGTAGTATTACTGTTCATGCTGTTATTAACAGCATGTGGTGGCGCGGTTACAGACATTCCACCATCGGCTTCGCCGGCGGAAACAACATCCCCTGCAGACACACCAACAGATACACCCGCTCAGACGCCCTCCGAGACTCCCGCAGATACGCCCGTACCTACCGCATCCCCTGCGGAAGTGAGAGCCAGGCCCGATGCAGACCGGGAAGGATTTGCGATAACATTACCCGATGAGATAAACACCATAGTCTCAATAGGCCCATCGAACACAGAGGTCATTGCGGCACTTGGTTTAGGTGGCAAAGTTATTGCTGCGGACAGATTTTCAGAGGGAATTGCGGGTATTGACGATGCTGTTGCCGTGCTTGATTTGATGCTGATAGACGCAGAATATCTCATTGAACTGAATCCGGATATTATTTTCGTAACAGGTCTGACGAGAGCTCATGATGACGATGCACCTTTGCGCCTGATTTCAGATGTAGGTATTTCTGTAGTCCATGTACCAACGAGCGTGAGTATTGATGCGATTATGAAAGATATACAATTTATCGCAGAAGTACTTGATATGCACGATGCAGGAGAATACATACTTGCCAATATGCAAGCTGAGCTGGATGCGATACGAGAAATCGCAGCAGGCATAACCCAAGTAAGAACAGTATATTTTGAAATATCTCCTGCGCCAACTATGTGGAGCTTGGGTTCAAACACTTTCATAAACGAAATGATAGAGCTTATAGGTGCTGTGAATATCTTTAGAGATGATGAAGGCTGGCTGAGTGTTGCCGATGAAACACTGCTGGATGCGAATCCTGATGTAATCATTACATCTGTAAACTTTACGGATGATCCCGTTTCTGAAATTATGAACAGACCGGGCTGGGGAGCCATCACGGCAGTACAAAACGGTGATGTGTTTTTTGTTACCACAAATTATGTTAACCGCGCAAATCATAATATAGTACATGGGTTAAGACAAATTGCTGCGGCTGTTTTTCCTGATTATTTCTAATGAAAACAAAGATAGTTATTACAATTGGTATTGCTTTTGCGGCAGTGGTGCTTGGCATTGCGGTAGGCAGCGTTTATATACCGCCCGGTGATGTACTTAGCATAATCGGCCATAATATTTTTGGATTAAATTTGCCGGAACATATTACCGATGGGCGTGTGGCTATAGTATGGAGCGCACGTTTACCGCGCACATTGTTAGCCTTTATTGCAGGCTCTGCGCTTTCAGTGAGCGGTGCGGTTATGCAATCAGTTTTGCGGAATCCTCTGGCATCATCATATACATTGGGCGTCTCGTCCGGAGCATCGCTTGGTGCATCCTTGGTGATTTTCTTTGGGGTAACGCTGCCGATACTGTCCATTATGACACTGCCAATACTTGGGTTTGCTTTTGGACTTGGTACTATTCTGATTGTGATGGTGATTGCAAAGCAGTTAGATGTTCGGATGGAAAATCAGACTATAATCTTAACAGGTCTCGTGTTTTCCCTATTCATAAATGCCATTACTACTCTAATGTTTGCATTGTTTCGTGAAAACGCACAGCGTATGTTATTGTGGCAAATGGGAAGTTTCTCCATGAGAGATTGGCACACGGTTTATATATTGGCTCCTATTGCCTTTGTAGGTATCTTCATCATTTCACGATTTAAGTGGGAGCTTGATGTTATGACTTTTGGCGAAGAACAGGCTCAGACTATAGGTGTAAACATTAGAAGAGTCAAGCTGCTGTTACTAATTATAGCAGCAGCTTTGACCGGAAGTACCATTGCATTTGTGGGTGTTATAGGCTTTGTTGATTTGGTTGCACCTCATGTTGTCCGTAAGATTTTCGGCTCAACACATAGGATTATAATTCCCATGTCGGCTGTGGTCGGCGGTGTATTTATGGTACTTGCCGACATTGCCGCGAGAACAGTGACCGCTCCGGTAGAGCTGCCTGTTGGTGCTGTGACAGCAATAATCGGCGCACCGTTTTTTGCGTATATTTATTTTAACAAGCGAAAGGCAACGTAAGGATTGAGTAATTATTTTGAGAATGGAGTATTTAAGATATGAGAGAAGTTGCTTTCTATGGAAAGGGAGGCATAGGCAAGTCTACAATATGTGCAAATCTGTCTGCCGCACTTGCGGTCGTTGGACGGCGCGTTCTGCAAATCGGCTGTGACCCGAAACATGACTCAACTCGGCTGCTTACACATGGGGCGGAAGTGACGACAGCTCTTGACTACATGCGGGTTACAAATCCGGCTGACTATAGACTTGATGAGATTCTGTTTCACGGTTTTGGCGGAATTGGTTGTGTTGAAGCCGGAGGGCCTGAACCCGGTGTTGGCTGTGCAGGACGGGGTATTATCAGTGCGTTTGAGCTATTAAATCGCTTTAATCTCAAAGATAATTACGACAATGTTGTCTATGATGTGCTTGGTGATGTCGTGTGCGGGGGATTCGCAGTTCCCATACGCAGAGAATATGCAAATGCCATTTTCATTGTCACGTCCGGGGAGTTTATGTCGCTTTATGCTGCAAACAACATCTTGCGGGGGGTGCGTAATTTTGACAACGATGATTGCCGAATTGCGGGAATCATTTTCAACAAGCGAAATATCCCCGGTGAAGATGAATATGCAGCTCGTTTTGCAAAGGCCGTTTCGCTGCCAATATGTGCGCAGATACCCAGAAGTGAGATTTTTTCCGAATCGGAACTTCTAAAAAAGACAGTGATTGAATATGATGTAAATAGTGAAGTAAGCAATATTTTTATTGATTTGGCACGGAAGATTACGGAAGAATATACGCTGTATGAGGCTAAACCGCTTGAAAGTGATGAGCTGGAAGAGATTGTATTTGCAAGGGGCAACGTAACGCGGGATATTCCGCGCAGACAGGCGGCAGACTCGTTAGCGGCTTGTACCTCTTGCGCCCCAACACCTATTGCGGCACCCGCTCCGCTGCAAGAGATAGCTCAAACCGGCACAACGCACTATTACTCGAAAAATATAATGCATGGCGAGCCTCTTCATGGCTGTGCTTTTAATGGTGCAATGGGTGTTTGCATACATGTAAAAGGTGCGGTGAGTTTGGCACATTCGCCCAAAAACTGTGCATATATCACACATCAGACCATAACCCATACCGGTCTGCGCACCATGCGGGTGCAGGGAACATATCAAGCAGTTTCGCTTGCACCTGATATTGAATGTACTGAAATGGGCGAGACCGAAGTTGTGTTCGGAGGTATGGAAAAGCTTGAAAACAAAATAAATGAAATAAAAGCCCGCTCACCACGTGCCATAATCGTGGTCAGCTCTTGCCCGGCCGGGATAATCGGAGATGATATAGATAGAGTCGGGGCTTTGTCAGAACCCGATATTCCTATATTAACGATAAAAGCTGATGGGAACATGAACGGTGATTTCATGCAAGGTATGCTCGATAGTTATATCACGCTTGCCCGGCGTATAATAAAGCGCGATGTTCCGGTTGTTCCTAAAACTGTAAATATTGTTTCTGAGAAAATTATACTCACTAACACAATGGATAACAACTTCAGAGTTATAAGCGGATTTTTAGCGCGTATGGGCGTGAGTGTAAACTGCCGCTTTATTTACGATACGACTTATGATGATCTGGAAAATTTTTGTGCTGCTGAGCTCAACATGTCTGCATATAAAGACTATAGCGGAGTTTTGCTTGAGCAGTTTCTTACAGAAGAATATGATTGCAACTTCTTTGATCTTGCATTTCCTGTGGGTTTTTATGAGACCGAAAAATGGATTTCTATGGCTGCAAACTTTTTTAAGTGTCCGGAAATTGCCGACGCGATTATTGAGGAAAATCGTGTGCTGTACGAGCGGGAAATCAATGAGTTGAGGAAAACATTAAAAGGCAAAAAGCTCATGATTATCACATATAACTATGAGCTTGATTGGATAATACAGACGGCTATCGACCTTGGAATAGAAATCGTGAAAATCGGACTTCTCAACTACGCGCAAGATGAGAGCTTGCGCACGAATCTTGACATTACATTACCGATTGAACTTGAATATGACAGAGAAAACAGAGCTCCTGATATTGCAAAATACCGTCCGGACATAGTGCTTGCAAATTATCAATTTGCCCTTGCAAGTGATGTGCCGGTTGCAGATACAATCCCCCTGTGTCCCGATGTTGGATTCTTCTCCGGACTTCTTTTAGCGAGACGTTGGGCGAATCTATTAAAACTTAATCAAAAAGGAGAGTGGCGGCAAGATGAGCAGCTATTTGACAAATATTTCGCCGGATAGTTTTTCGGGATTGATTTTTGCATTTGAAGGGATTTCGCGCAGCGTTGTTCTCTTAAACGGCCCTACAGGATGCAAGTATTATCACTCGTCAGTCTCCGATACCCAAATTGTGAGACAGACTGAGTTTGACCCTCTTAAATTCCCTGAAAAATGGTACTTCGGGCAACCGCGTGTTCCATGCTCTTATCTGGATAACTATGATTATGTATTTGGCAGCAGTGATAAGCTTGAAGAAACCCTGATATATATACGTGACAATATAAGCTTTGATTTGTTATGTATTGTTAATTCTCCCGGCGCGGCACTTATTGGCGATGATTTGGCCGGTATAACTAAGCGCATCATAGCAGACAAGCCGGTTATAGCAATTGAAACTCCCGGTTTTTCCGAGGATGTATGTAAAGGATATGAGCGCGGCGTATTGCATCTTATTGAGTCACTTCCTCTTGCGCGCAGTGATAATCCGAATCCGCGGTCAGTAAATATTTTGGGATTATCAATATTTCACAAAAATTGCATCGGAGATGTAAATGAACTGAAGCATATGATGGAACTGTGCGGAATTGCGGTAAATTGCGTGCTTTGCGCCGATTGTGATTTAGATAGTATCAAGAAGCTGCCCGATGCCGCTCTGAATATAGTTCTTCATCCGGAGTATGCGCTAAAAACAGCGGAGCTGCTGAAAAAGCAATTTGGTACGCCATATTATGTGGGCTTGCCTGTAGGGTTTAGTGCGGCAGAAGTACTTATGAATGAAGTTTGCAGTAGGCTGGATGCAGATGTCAGTAAGTTTTCAGAATATAGCGAGCGTGCCCGCGGCCGTGCATTTTCGTTTGTATCACGTGTAAACTCACTGGCCGGGCTGCCGAGAGGTGCAACTTTTGCGGTAGAGGGCACATATTCCGAGCTCTACGCATATACTTCGTTTCTGGTTCGCTATTTCGGTATGACACCTGTTTGTGCCTCTGTCATGAATCCGGAGAGTAGTTGTTTTAAAGATAAGCTCCATGAGTTGTACGATGAATTTTGTGCCGGGGATGTTCTTAATCGGGATATAATGGAAACAGACTCCAATCTTGTTTTTGCAAGCGGAAATACTATTGCGGGTCTGATGTTGCGGAAGCATTCATTTTCCGGCATCGAAACCGCACTCCCGACGCTTGGGTATGTCGATGTTATTCCTAAGACACATCTCGGTGTACAAGGTGCGCTGATGATTGTTGAGCAAGTTCTCAGCGGCATGATGCTTTACTAAATTTAAGAAGGGATTACAAAAATGGCAAAGGCAATAATGATACAAGGCACGGCATCCGGAGTCGGCAAGACTATTTTAACTCTTGCGTTGTGCCGGATATTCAAACAAGACGGCCATCTTACAGCCCCTTTTAAAGCACAGAACATGACAACGAACACTTGCGTAACTAAGCAGGGGGATGAAATCGCTGTTTCCGGATGGTTGCAAGCATTGGCAGCAGAGGCGGAGCCGGATATTGATATGAACCCTATCGTGCTCAAACCACCGTTTTTAAGCCCTCCGGACACAAATAGAGATATGAAATTGGAAAAAATTATGGGAGCATATTCTCGGCTATGTGAAAAATATGATATGATAGTAATTGAGGGTGCGGGAAGTCCGGTGGAACTTAACCTAATCAAAGATGATATGGTAAATATGGGCATGGCTAAAAGGGCAAAAGCACCGGTCATTCTGGTGTCGGATGTTGACCGCGGCGGGGTTTTCGCCTCGCTCTACGGCTCTATCGCGCTTATGGAAGAATCAGAGAAAGCACATGTAAAAGCAACCATTGTAAATCGGTTTAGAGGGAATACCATGCTTTTTGCTGATGGGGTGAAGATTCTTAAAGATATAACAAAAAGACCTGTTGCCGGAGTTATTCCCTACATGGATATAAATTTGCCGGAAGAAGATAGCTTGTTTGACAATGGCGAAACTGCACAGGCAGCAGATTTTGAGAGTAAATTTGACCGTATTGCTGATACTGTGCGCAAATATCTTGACATGAAGCTGATATATGAAATTTTAAATAAAGGAGTTTAGAACTAATGAAATTTGTTGCTTCTTACAGCGGTGGAAAAGAAAGTGCGCTCGCTATATACAGAGCTATCAGACAGGGGCATGAGCCTATTGCGCTGATTACAACATATACGATTGACGCTGACCGCTCGCATTTTCACGGACTATCGGAAGACGTATTAGAAAGTGTATCAGAGTCGCTTGATATACCGCTTTGGCTTGTAAAAACAAGCGGCGAGGAGTACTTGCAAAATTTTGAAAAAGCATTACAAAGGGCGAAGGAACAAGGCGCGGAATGTTGCGTTTTTGGTGATATTGACATTGAGGGACATCTGGAATGGTGCAGTGAAAGATGCGAAAATGTCGGAATAGAGGCACTGTTCCCACTTAGAGGCGAAAGCCGGAAAGATGTTGTATATGACCTTATAGACAGCGGATTTATTACCAATATCTCGGTTATAAATACAGACCATGTTTCTGAAGATTTTCTGGGCAAGCAACTTACAAAAGATGTGGCAGAGGCCATTGCGGGGCAAGGTGCTGACATCTGCGGTGAAAACGGCGAATACCACACATTCGTTACAGACGGGCCGATTTTTAAGCACCCTGTCAGCTTTTTATTCGGCGAGAAAATAATTAGAGATAATTACGCAATGCTGCCCGTCCAAGGCATTTGCAAAAAACAATAAGATGATAGAGGGATGTTATTTTAGCAGAGCTGCGCTTATCGTCATAATTGCATTTGTCCTCGACCTCATTATTGGTGATCCGCAAAATCCTCTTCACCCGATACGGTTTATCGGCGGCATTATTGCATTGGGAATCAGGGCATACAAAAGGGCAAATATTAAAAAAGCTGCCCTACAGTTTGTGTCGGGCGCAATTTTAGCGGTTGTTGTTATATGCTTTGCATATGCACTAACAAGGCTCATTACATGGGGTTTTTACAGCATCAACCGATGGGTAGGGTTAATTGCCGAAGCGATAATATGCTATTTCCTCATAGCAGCAAAAGCGTTAAGAGCCGAGAGCATGAAAGTATATCACTCTTTGATCCGCGGGGATTTGCAAGGGGCAAGAGATAATCTTTCGTTCATTGTTGGCAGAGATACACAGCCCTTAGACGAGCAGGGCATTGTAAAAGCTACTGTAGAAACTGTGGCAGAAAATCTATCGGATGGAGTCATCGCCCCGCTCATCTTCATTTTTATAGGCGGTGCGCCTTTGGCAATGGCCTACAAAGCAGTCAATACCCTGGATTCCATGATAGGCTACAGGAATGATGAATATGAGTATTTTGGAAAGTTTGCGGCGAGATTTGATGATGTTGTAAATTTTATACCTGCAAGAGTTTCAGCATTGTTAATGATTGCAGGCAGCGTGTTTGCAGGCGGTAATATTAGAGGTGCTGTTCGGATTTACTTTAGAGACAGGCGTAATCACAAGAGCCCGAATTCAGCCCGGACAGAATCAGTATGTGCCGGTGCGCTTGGGTTGTGTCTCGGCGGGGATAGTTATTATCAGGGTGTTCTTGAATATAAGCCCACAATTGGTGATGCTGAAAACATTCCTTTGCCGGAGCATATCAAAGCTGCAAATCGTTTGATGTATGCTGCTGCAATCGCTGCGATAATAATGCTTACGGTAATAAGTTTAATTTTAGTGTTCCGGTTTTCAAATAGTTATTTGGAAATCGGTACACCGGGAGGGTTCGGTTATGTATAAATACAGCCATGGCGGGAATGCCGTTTTTGAGCGGGGGAATAAGGATATTATTGATTTGTCGGCAAGTATAAATCCGTTGGGTATGCCTGAAAGTGTTGCGTCTGCAATTATTCGTGATATTCCGAATATAAGCCGCTATCCTGATAATTTTTCTGCTTCTCTGCGTGAAAAGACGGCAGCCTTTGAGGGGGTAAATCCCGATTGGATATTTTTTGGTAATGGTGCGTCAGACATAATTTTCCGAATGCCGAGAGCGATTGGAGCAACAAAGGTCATGGTATGTGCTCCAACTTTTGCGGATTATCAGCGGTCTGCTCAATCATATGGTGCGGAAATATGCTATTACAATATGAGCAAAGACAGCGGCTTTTCCTTAGACAGCAGTTTTCTTAAGGCAGTGCAGATTGAAAGACCGCGTCTTGTATATCTATGTAATCCCAATAATCCCACCGGCAAACTTACGGAGAGGGAACTAATCGAGGATTTGCTCGACTTTTGTGAAAGAATCGGCACATGGGTTGTTGTTGACGAATGCTTTATGGATTTTACGGGGCAAGCGTCTATGTACACTTGCAAAGCACTTCTTGACGAGTATTCTAATCTGGTTGTTTTGAAGGCTTTTACAAAAGTGTTTGCTTTGCCGGGTATCAGACTTGGATATGCACTTTGCTCAAACCAATATCTATCTGAAAGGCTTTATTTTCACGGTGCGGATTGGGCTGTATCAAATCCGGCGCAAGCAGCGGGTTTGGCGGCTTTAGATAATGCGAATTCCTTTATTAAGCAAACTGTTGATTATGTCGCCGCAGAGCGAAATGTACTCGAAAGAGAACTAACCAATCTCGGCTATAAGGTCTTTGCATCTTCGGCAAACTTCATATTATTCCAAAATCCTTTTCCGTTTAACTTGGGGGAGAGACTTAACTCAGCGGGAATTAGGATACGCTCGTGCGGTAATTTCCGTGGACTGGATGACACATATTACAGAATAGCAGTTTCCACAAAAGAGAATAATTTCAAACTACTAACCGCAGTTAAGGAGGCATCCGAATAAGTGCTGACTCTAAATAATGTGTCCGCCGGATATGGCGGTGTAGATGTGATACGCAATATTTCAATGGAAGTAAGCGGCAACTTGTCCATCGTCGGGCCGAACGGTTGCGGCAAGACAACCTTGCTAAAAGCTATTGCGAATATCTTGCCAAGCAAGGGAAAGATAGAAATATCGGGTAAGCCCTTTAGCAAGATGAAACGCCGCGAAATTTCACTCGAAATAGCTATGCTTAGCCAACAGCCCGGCATATATTTTTCATACAGTGTATTTGATACTGTGATGATGGGGCGGTATCTGCATATTAAAGGGCGTGTGTCTGATAGTCCCACAAAAGAGGATAAAGATGTTGTTGCAAAGTCATTAGAGGCTGTGAATTTGCTTGCGGAAAAAGACAGGGATATAATGAAATTATCCGGAGGGCAGCTCCAAAGGGTGTTTTTGGCCAGAGCTTTGGCTCAAGAGCCTCGAATTATTCTTCTCGATGAGCCTACTAATCACCTGGACTTAAAGTGTCAGATTGAGATTATTGAATATTTGAATAAATGGGCTAAGGAGGGTAATCGGGCTGTCGTAGGAGTTTTGCATGATATAAATCTGGCCATGCGTCTTAGCGGAAATTTAATTGTGATGAAAAGCGGCGAGATTCGGGCAAATGGTTGTGCGGATGATATTATAGCCAGTGGGTTGTTAGATGATGTTTATGAAATGGATGTTGCTGAATTTATGTGTGATTCACTGGGTAAATGGAGCGGGGTGGGAAGTTAAGCTGAGGGGAGTCGAACCCCCATCGGTTCGACTCCCCTCAGCTTAAATATGCGAATTATTCATACCGATATGCCGTTTAGGACCCTTGTCTTATTTTATAAATTTTGCTTGACAGCCGTGAAAAAATATGGAATACTGATTGAGCGTTAGCGTATTCTTCCTAAAAACTGAATAAAAGGCAATGAGTTATGGAAATCGGTGAAAATCCGATGCAGGCTTACCCCT
>Ga0123355_10021235_pt1 | contig 10390 bp, 3 predicted proteins | sample TergutEmb28metaG_3_FD_89872 | JGI IMG/M metagenome (GOLD analysis project Ga0123355, IMG submission 89872) | Embiratermes neotenicus P1 segment gut microbial communities from Petit-Saut dam, French Guiana - Emb289 P1 | ecosystem: Host-associated > Arthropoda: Insects > Digestive system > Gut ... | reverse complement strand
CTTGTGAGTGCGGTAATGAACCTTCGGGTTCCGTGAAATGCGGGGAATTTCCTGACTAGCTGCAAACCAGTTAGCTTCTCAAGAAGGACTCTGCACCATGGAGTAAGTAAGTAAGTAAGTAACGAAAGTACATAGAATAATTTTAAATTAAATTTTTCTCCAATAGAATTTGAGAATTCCCCTGAATTGGAAGAATTTAATTTCTCAAACTTTGGAAAATTATTTGAGTAATTTTGTGTATTTAGATTACTAGAACACATCTCGCTATGTTATGGTTCAATCGACAACCAATTTACAGTCGGAAACAAATTCCATTCTCAATTACAAATATCTGTTTGGGAATGGAAGTTGTAAATATATCGTACATAACTTGTGTTCGAAAAATTAATCGTAATATCTGATACTGAATTATGTTAGTGTATTTACATTTATGTTTAGATAAGCAAGCAAGAAAAACACAACGAAAATATCGATATAATACGTTTTCACTTACACGTTAAAGAAAATGTGTTTTGATGCGTTGTTCTTCTTACAGTAAGAAGTAATATGCTATACAAAAGGAGGTTTCTGTCATTTGAGTGTGATAAAGGTAGTAATTCACTTCGAGTTTCCCAAAGGGGATAAAATCTTTGCCAACCGTTTGAAAATTAATATTTTAAAAAATGATCTGAATTGATACAAAATAGGAACTGTATCAATGAGATGTGTTCTTAGAAAGTAGGAATGCATGAATATGCACCATTTACATCGAGAATTTTCTAATTTCTTTGTTTTCAAAATTTATCTATCATCCTTATATTTATTCAACACATTTTCATTTGTACATGCGAATCAGAACGGATCACTTTAAACTAAAGTCTAAAGGCACTTAAAACAAAATATATTGCAGAATTGTATGCTGCACAAAATATCTCATTCCTCAACAAAGTTACTAAATCTAGATCATTACACGGTGCCACACCCCTGAAGATAGTAAAGTTTATTGCGAAAGATTAATGTAGAATCTTATGTGTATTGGAGCGTGCATCATCTTGATAGTTGAGTAAAGAGACACCAAACTGATGTGACTTGCTTTATTATTCCTTTACTTAATGCTCAACATGTTTCGGATGTTCATCCATCCTCAGGAGCTTGTAACTTATGTGCTGAGTTATTTCATGGGTTGTATTGATCTGGTACGATGTGGGTTGGTGTTACGTTGTGGTATGGCTGTGCTGGTGTGGTATCCGTATGCAGGCTGAGGCACTAGTGCCTCAGCCAAACCACAACGTAACACGAACAAACATCGAACGAGATCAATACAACCCATGAAATAACTCAGAACATAAGTCGTAAGCTCCTGAGGATGGATGTATTAAAATCCGAAACACGTTGAGCATTAAATAAAGAAATAATAAAGCAAGTGCCATCAAGTTGGTATCTCTTTACGCAACGGTTAATCTAGAATTTCAGACGAATTTACAATAAATCTTAGGAGATAAATGGCTCGTATTTAAGTCTCATTGCAGACTAAAGGAAAGGTATCTCAGGATTACCCTAAGGTAAAAGCAACGGATAAATGTAATTGTAGGTGCGTTAGGTACAATTTTTGCGTGGTTTTGAGAGAGCAATCTGTCGAATTAATTTTGTTTCTAAGACATCAGCTTAACGTTGATTTATTGAATTTCGCTGTTAAATATGGATATATAAAGTAAAAATTTAATTCTATAGTAAAACAAGAAGTTAATATATCATATGTTATGCAGAAATGTTGTAAGCTCTATATTGCTTCATGTTGCAGCTTTACGTCGCAACATTACGAATGATTACAAAGAAATAATAAAATATATTTCTAATAATAAAAATAATAATAATAAAGAATTCTTCTTTTATTCTTATTTTTCTTTCATTAATATTTTTTAATTCCACGATCTCACAACCTTTTGGCCGACACATCTCTATAAATCGAAGGGAAGAGAAATGTTGAATAGCCAATTTATCACTTAGCTCCAAATGATAATAAAGATAAACACATAAACCTCTCCAAAAATTTTGGCGTTACTTGGCGGAGGGAGATTGTGATTAGAAATTCAATGAGATGAACAATTTCCCCAGGGAGTAGGAGTGTGAATATTGTCACCTCCGATTCGTGGGTATAGAACTAAGTAGGTAACAAAAATTCATGATCGCTTATGGTGAAACTTTTTTCTGCTTCGAAATTCAATTTAAAAGACCGACAGTTACGACACGGTGCCACTGTGTACAGACAAGTGTTTACACTGTAACTGCAGTAACAGAAGTGGCAAGGTTAATATCGAACTGCACATTGAATGGTCGACTGCCATAATACTTTATCACAATTAAATTTAAAAGACCGATAGTTAAGGCGCAGTGCCACTGTGTACAGGCAAGTGTTTACACTCTAATTGCAGTAACGGAGGTGGCATGGGTAATATCGACCTGAACCACTACCATACCAAACGACCCCAACCCCAAATACAATTGTGCCTTATAAATTCAGGGAGCAAAGAGTTCTTTATTTCATTTTCTTCCTTTAATAGTATCCATTATAGTGCTGTATTCGATTCCTTGTTCTCAATACATTCAGTGTTTAAACTTAAAACTCGCAATGATATTACATGTATGGTTCAGTTTGATAGATATGTACGTACGTTGCGGTTTAAACTACAGACTTTCCCCTTCTTTCGGGAATGAATAAGAAAGAAAACAAAAGGATCGATCTGTTGTGAAATGTAGTTTTATTTAGTGTAAAAGAATGAAACACTGAAGGAAAATAACAGCCTTTCTTCTCGTGTGGTACATGTCATGAAACAAATTTCGAAAATCTATAAATAAATGAAATGATTATCAGTCTATATAAAAATGAATTATAGGAATGATTTTTTATTTCTTAATAACAGGAAAAAGACATGATTCAAGTAATTTTATATTGGTGAATTACATAATGTGTTTGATAATAAATATATAACATATAAAATATTTAAAAATAAATTTGTTACGACGTTCGTATGTAAATATATATTACATCATATTGTTTTAAAATAGTTAAGAGTTTGAAGAAATAATCATTCATGTCGAAATATATTACTTAATCAGACAGACGGACTCTATAGTCCTCCAAAAAATTCATTTTCTTTGTGATTCATATCAGTTTCATTTATTCATATCACTGAAACTGAAAGAAATACCACGCATAGACTTGCGGTAAGCTGTTACAAGAAATACAGAGTTCACCGGTCCAGTAGTATTATTGGAATTTCGAACTGCACAACAGCTACAGCGACAAAATTTTACACGACATTTCTAAGGCTGTCTAAGAAGAGCAACTGAAATTGAACAAGATTTATTTCGCACAGATTAATTCAAATTATTATATAAAAATTGACTAATATTTTAAAAAAAATTGATATTTGCCAACAAGAGCGTCGTTAAATTTGCTACAAGGAAAAATATCAAATATTACACAAATACTAAAGGTAAACCTTTAAGTTGGAGAAAACTGTGCTGTTCATTTCTCAACCTAATAGTGCACGAAACGCAAATTAACGTGCAGGTTGTTCACTGAGTGCATAAATCTGTGTGATATCGGTGAGAATTGCACTAACACAAAGAAACCAAAAAATAATTCTGAATATCAGTACCGAACTTATTCCAAATATCGTACAAGTGAAATTCTGCGGTAAGTTACGGAGAAGAAACGTGCGAAACAACAAGCTTAATGAAGTGATAATTCAGTAAGGAATGCACTTCAATTAATACAGACGTGAATCACACGGGACTATGTTACACGCTACTCGCCAGCCAGTTTACAATTTAGTTTCATACTCGCTTTGTCTAATTAGAAAAATGAATAAATTCAATGGCGTCTGAATTAGAGCAATTGAATTTGAATCAGTGTTATATATAAGTTTCTCCCTTGTTATTTTACTACCCCACATGTGAAATAGGTCTGTGTAGATAACATAGATTTTAAATGCCTTGTGATAGAGAACTACAATTCTTCAGTTCATCTTAGTGATGTCGAATGAGCTGGATAACGATTACCAAACATTTTTATTGCTATGCTTTATAAATATGGCTAGTTCACTGGCTGGCAGCTGACAAGTGAACTGCCTGGGGGGTTGTGGGTGACGTAGTGTTGTGTAACCATCATCGTAATAAAAATATGTCTCAACCCACCCAACATTGACTTCAATTTCTTTTGCTTTATATGCGATTGTACAAAACCTAACAAAAAGAATAAGGCTGTTAGACACAAGCACAACAAAAAGAGAGAGAAGGCAGGTTGCATGTGATACAGGTTGAAGCTGCAATATCCATCAAGCGGGTGAAAGATAGCTCTCTTCCTAGAATGTAAATTAAACAAGTTCATGCTTAGTGAAATCAATTAGTTGTATAGAATTATAAGATATTTTGTTTTAGATGCCTGATATTGTGCTGCTGTTATTTCACTTCCAGTCCAGCCTAATACATTTCCCAGCGACTGTCAAAGGAATATGTTTTCATTCTATAATTCTAAATTAATATGAATGTAGGAATTTCGTTTCCCTTTTCTAATTTGATGACTCTTTAAAACAAACTTCTCTAAATTCAGAGTATTCTTTGTATCACTCCTTCATTTTACAGCTACAATTGTTCAACACACACACAATTAATCTCTCACACCAAACGATCCTCAGCTACAATTCTGCCTTCACAATCCAGTACGCAAAAGTGTATTCTATTTCGTTTACATAATTTAATGACATTTATTATATTATTGATTATTTTTATTTCGGGTGCCCAAGAAGAAACATTTTAAATCTCATGAACGCAACGCAATAATATTTGGTTTTATTGGAAACAAGGAGAAATCCATTCCTTAGGAGCAATCATTTTTTTTTCCTTTACCAAGACATAAATTTGGACCATGTGTACAGGAAATGTAAGAAATGAGACAAAGCACTTCTTCCATAATCAATAAGAAAATGACTTTTCTCTAGATTTATGAATGGAAATTTAATATTTTAGCCGATAACGAGGTTAGAAAAATTATGAAACTCACAAGGAAATTTTCCAGATTTATGGACTTCCAACCATCTAAGAAGACCAATAGGGAACAATTATTTTAATTATCAAATGTTAGTGAAAGGAGATATAATTTTGATTTCAGATACAAGCTGTTTAGTTTAAAAATTTAAAAGCGGAAAAGTAGATCTGGAAATTTCTGTACGAAACCAGTGCAGATATATTGAAGCTCTCAATAATTCAACAAATATCAGGTTGTTTTCCAAACAATTACATTTTATACTAATTTACTACACTCTTATAATTACAAACACATCATTGCTTATTAGTAACAATGTTATTTCGTTACAGAAAAACAATATAACAAAAATTACATAAATTTTTCACAATTTCCAAAATCACTGAGAATATTTCTCTACAAATATGCATGTATTACATACACGTGTAGCTGGCCCAAGTACGGGAAGCTGGATGCTGCCTACACTAATTTCTGTTACAGTTAATTTCTGGAGCACAAACAATATCGAATAGGTTCCTCTTGCAAACATCTAAAGTTTTGTTACCATTTAGAACATATTCAGAAATAAACCTTTCCGCTGATTGCTTTACTTACCAATAGGACAGCTGTAGCTGCATGACAAGCTGTCGTAATAAGGCATAATATGAAAACAAAACATTGATATAAAGAAATAACATTCTAAGAAACCGGACGTCCTAAAGTAAACTCAAACTCTAATATCACATTTTCATTCCTGCTTTAAATGTATGGAAAAGACAATAAACAAAAAACTGTGGATGAAAGAGATAAATGTTTCTAAATTACTCCGAATTAATACCACTTAGGCATTTAGACGTCCAAGTAAAAGGTTTAAATATTTTTTATGTATGGGTATTTGCCTATACATCTCAGATTTATGGAAAATTGTGCTACTAATTAGGTGTATGTTGACAGGACGCAGTGAGGTATGGTCCTGACAGTCGAATTGTTCTTAGGCATGTTACAAAATGCGATAAGCGTCTATTAGCTTTGTCATGTCCGTCTGTCCGCATGGAACTAGTCGTCTTCCGTAAGAAGGATTTTGCAAAAATTTTACACTTTGAACATTTGTCAAAAATTTTTGAAACAATTCAGTTACTTTAAAACATTAAAAAAATAGTCGGAATATTTGTTTAAAAATAAGTAAGTCTATGAAAATATTTCTCCGAAATTTAAAAGATAGAGAATCACTTCAAAAAACCTAGTAAAGAAAATCTAAACACACAGTTTGTGCTCAATAAATCGTTTCACAAAATCGAGCCATTTAAGAGTTAAGGTGACATACGTATAGAACATTCCGATACGCTACAGATGGCAACGAATTACTGGGCATTCACTTTGCATGCCGGATAATTACGGCTAAAAAATAACACACTCAAACCACACTAATTTCTTATATCTTTTCCAAGGTAAAAACTTTGCGCTAAAGTTTCTCAGTATTAGTTTGTATGTACATCGACTGTCTTGTTGGATCCATGCTATCGAAATATATTCTGTCGAATAATTATGATTTAATTTGTAACAAACAGCTGTGCAATATGTAGCGAGATCGAGTCACAAAATATTCTTTTGACCACTACGCGTATATCAGCCTTCAGAATGCTTTTTATGAGTCATCCACTCTGTTACAGTGCTCAAGTAAAATAACAATAAAACACTTCAGTCAAACACAATTCAACAAATGGCACTGTAGACAGAAACGGTTTTCGATTCCTAAGGAATAATCCCCAGGCAATTTTTAAAAACTTAAAAATGTCACTCTCCGAAGGGTAACGAAGAAACCAAAGAACTGATGTGTTCTAAACATTTTTTAAGGTTTGTTTAATTATGATACCATAGAAGTCGAAACGCAGTATCCCATTTATTAAATTTTGTTCCGTTTGACTGAATTGCTTGTAGTGTTGTTTATGCACATTGCTTTAGGCTGTAACAAAGCGAAATTTGAAAAGGCGTTGTAAGCCTCGACATATGTCTTGCCACACACCGTCACGATTTGGGTTTCAGAATTTTCGCCTTATATAGCTGGAAAAGTGCAGGTTTTGTACACTAAACCTACCCACAATATGATATTTCCTCTTCGGAATTTCGTCATTAATTTCGAAATAAGCGCATTCTGATAAATTTCTCACAAAAAATCTAAGCTTGGTGGTGGACGCAATAATCGCTCTCCGTACACATCCCACGCTCAACAATATACAGTGCTCAAGTGACCTTCCTTTCTGCAAACCGATATGTTGACCGGCCTTAAAGTTACTTTAAATTATTGAAAGTGACGTGAATGGTTCGGGGTCGAAATTTTTAAATTTATTTTATTCTCACATTATGGTGTCTTCTTGTACCTGCCTACTGCTTACTGTTCATATATTGGGAATTTGCTGCCTGCGTTTTTTGATAACAAACTGTGCAGACATATGTTCTGTCGTTAGGCACATACTGTGATTAGATTATGATGAATTACAGCACAAAATAAAGACACTTCCCTCTTGAAACGGATCTTTATTTCTTTAGCATTAAACCTGCAGTGAATTCTTAAGCCTTACTTATTTTAAAAAGTTTAATTAGAAGTTAGGTGTAGACAGGAGAGATTAGAATTTCTGTACCCGAACTGACCGCATCGGAAAAAACTCCACCTCCTGTAAACAAGGGAATCAGATCTCTTTCCCCGGATAAATCGGCCAGGTCGTGGCGTTAATCACCAACAATTACCATTTCGGAGATTAAAGGAATAATAGAGTTATAATTTTACTCCACTTCTGTTCCTTCATGGCCACTTATAGGATGAAGATTTGTTATATATTTGTGAAGCGATTTAATGAATTTGAAAGTAAATAATTGCTTCCATTAATTTTGTAAATAATCTGATTATAAAAATTTTTATCCTTAATGCTGTAAGCCTGTTGGCTCCTTAGAAAATTGATCTCAATTCAGTACCAATTTGAATCTGAAGTCAACCAAATTAAATTCCGACAACTACGTGTAGAGGCGACCAGAATAAATAACTAAGTCAAAGGAATCTCAAAAGACAGGTAGCTTTGAGACACGGTGAAAAGATAAACAAACGTTATACTGAATATTGTAAGGGAACTGTGTGATTGAAAGAGACCCTGACTTCTGCAAGGGGCGTGAACTTGAATGATTCGGTAAAGTCGCATTGTTATTCTGGATGACGCTGCCTGACATCATCAGAAACAAGTCAAAATTCTCCTTAGACTTTCAGTCTGAAACACAGAGCCTCAAGAATTCCATATCAGGATTAATTACACAATTTTTCCGTCTTTTCAGTGCAGGTAGCTTCAGTCGGTCTAAATTTAGGCTATAATCCAGAAGTGTGCACAAAATCGTATGGACGTAGATCATTGCGTTTCTGCAGAGAGGTGGAGACACCACTATCTATTGTTCGGAAACTAATGCCTAGTAGCTGCTAATCAAGTGACTGAAGTAGGGCTAATGGAATATTTGTAAGACTCATTCTGAAGGTAGCCATTTGCAATGATGGGGACGTTGTGGATCTAATGTTGCTATACACTCTTCTTTATAATTATTGATACATGCGGTTTCGACAGCGGTGTGTGTACATCCTTCGGTTTCATATGAAGAAACGCCGTGTGCTTTGGTAGAAGGTGATCAGTATCTGTCCTCACATCGGGAGCATGAAAATACTATGAAATGTATAAGACTTGTTTATATATATATATATATATATCACATTTCCCGAGATAATATTCTCCAAATATTTTCCAAGTGCTAATTCATATTTTTGCCTTGTTACTTGTGTGGCCAAAAAGAGCGTAAGAAGTTATCATTAAACTTCCTACTTAGCAGTCAATAACACTCCTGAACAGCATTACCACCAATTGTGCATTTATATTGCATCGTGTTGCTTATTACGTGAAGACCACTAAACTTTAATGTTACTGTTATTAGGTATGTTTATTTTCGCACAGTTCCTTCTTACAGATAATTAGTATTTCACCTCAAAAATGTGTCCTAACCATATATTAGGTAGCACATGCAAAATCGTAATTGATACCAGCGAAGTATTTCACCTTAAAATTTAAACAGAACTAATAATTGAGTGCAAATTAAATAATATGCCAATTGTTGTCTATATCAAAATATATTTGAAACTTATATATGAAACAGGTAACCTGTACTTGTAATCTTGGTGTGTATGTTGCTTGTTAGAAATAATCAGTTGGGTAACAATTGTTTTATTTATGAAAGGGACGTAAAAATTTTCTATTCAAATATGGCGAGGATAAAGAAGGAATTCAAATAAAGTTACTCTTTCATAAAAAAAACATTTACTTGTTTTATTTTGTCATACTTGTGTCAGCAGTATTTCAGAACACCTCTCTACTGAGGGTATTTGAACATAACACGGAATGTAAGACAGTGTGTAATTAGTGGAGACCGATAATTGTGCTCTATAACAAACACCATTGCTGATCCCAGTTGCCACTCGGTATAAAACGTGGGTCTGCGGCAATTCGCTTAATGGTATTGTGGGTTCGAATATCGTCAGTATCGTGGATGTTTTCCTCTTGTGAGTGTTGTAGGTTGTCAGGTAATTGTCACTGCATCGGTCTGATCACTACTCCACAGGAGTGCTACCGAATGCAGTAGATCTGAATGTAATCATGAATCCTCGATAATGAGGAGCACATTTTGCTAGTGGGATCTTGCGTCATAGTACAGAAAACAAAAATAATTAGGGAAACAAAACATTCTGGGAAGGAGATATGAAAACAGGGATACTGAATTAATAGTGTAAATAAAATTTTTGAATTTCTGATTCAGTTAAAAACTTCTATAATTTTTTTTATTGTCAACTACGCAATTTACAATAAACTTCATTAAGTGTTTTAAGTAAATATGTTGCAAGTGGGGGATTTGCAAGGGAAACCTCAATCGAGGTTTCTCCTTGTGGAACTTGTTTCAGTGTTGTATGAGGTCTTCGGGCCGGGTTCGGCGAGGTTTTCTAGCTATCGGTCCAATACGGTTTCTTCTTATGGGATAATGTTTCAGTTTTGTACGAGGTCTTCCGGCCAGGTCCGACGAAGTCTTCTATCTATCGGTCCATTAGTGTACAAGTGTTCAATGAGATCATTGGCATGGTTGTGTGTCTTGTTGTTGTATTTGGTGACTACCTGCCGAGTTTCGTCTGTGATACTAGGTACGTGTACGTGAAGATCATTATGGAGCAGGTTATTGCTGACATACCGGGGTGCATTGACTGTGCTTCTGAGGACTTTTGATTGGAAGCGTTGAATTATTTTTAATCTAGTTGGTTTAGCGCATCCCCATAATTGGACCCCATACGACCAGATGGGTTTGAGGACCACT
>Ga0123355_10021234_pt1 | contig 10390 bp, 6 predicted proteins | sample TergutEmb28metaG_3_FD_89872 | JGI IMG/M metagenome (GOLD analysis project Ga0123355, IMG submission 89872) | Embiratermes neotenicus P1 segment gut microbial communities from Petit-Saut dam, French Guiana - Emb289 P1 | ecosystem: Host-associated > Arthropoda: Insects > Digestive system > Gut ... | reverse complement strand
AGGAAAGGGGGGGGGGGGGGGGGGGGGGGGGGGGGGGGCAGACTGTAGTCTTTTTTACGTAAAACATTTTACTGAGACAAAATTTAACGGGATATTTAAGCGTGCCTTTGGAATTTGACAACATCAACAGCCTGCAGACAATCGCTGCACAAGTTAAGAGCAACGTGCTTACAAATAACGTTAATCTTCAGCCAGACGTTAAGACACTAACTTATACATTTGTTCACAGCATTCGCAATGCTTGGACACTTCACTTATCTTGGAACCGGAAACCAAATTAGTGTCAAATGTAAGTTTAAATACAGGGAGGTGGAAGGGTGTGCAATTAACAAGAATTATACAAAATTACGCTCTAATTAGGAATGAACTATGCCCTGTTACAAATACGGGCCTTCAAGTCTACAGATAAGTCTGTGCTCAAACGTCCAGGAAAAAATTATTTCTGTGTCTTTCAAGATATCGAATGGAAGAGAGATTTGACACTTCAGCTTTCACCGTCTGTCATCTTTCACTCAGATTTATCTTCTTCCACTTTCTAAAAATGTCGATAAATATACCACATAAAACCTGTTATTTAGAACTCAAGAGTACATGTACATCAGAAGAAGGCACCGCGTAACCAAAGCTATTAAAATCCACACAAAATTCTAGAGTCGTGTAGCTTCAACACATTAATATACGAAGACGGACTAAGTGTAAGAAGTCGTGTGAGATATTAGAGGAAAGTGCTTGTAGGCCTAAGAATATAGATCTACCGGGGAGTTGTGACTGTATTCTTACGCCCCAGAAACTTTTCCACTGGTGCTGGACATATTTGAAACAGGAGAACCTATTGAAAGGTGCTGAGAACAATATGCACTATAAGCAGCCAGATTAGTATTCTTAATTTTATCAGTTTTTGCATTTACTGTATGTCCTTTTTTCCCCCTTTAATTTACTTTATTCCTTTGAAATTCAGAAACCACCTTTAATTCTTCCTTCCTTTCTTGCCCCTTCTTTGCGTTTCCTCTATTCGTGCATTTTCCTTTCCTTGTTGCTTCCTTTCTTTATCCGGTTGCATCCTCGTGTCCTTACATTGTTGGAATGTTTGCTTTATTTCTCTCTGTGACCTAATTTAACAACCAGGCAATTTAATGTTAACTGAACAAACCTAGACCCTAGTTCTACAATATTAATGTTAAGTGCACACAGACTCCTCGTTCCTTATTGTGTTGCCACAAGCAATAAAACACAGCGTGTGTTATGCTTCTTCCTGCTGAATATGTGAAACGCACTGGGAAATTGTGCCACTTAACAGACTTGGGCAATAAAAACGAAGATCCTAGAGGCGGAAAGGTAACATCAAAATGTGGTTTTTGGCTTCAGGTCGCTTGTTAACCTCCGAGTTAACACTGTTAAGTACTGATGGCTACAAATCAGCAGCAATGATTTCGTGTTTCTGGCTAAAGCACATAATTCACAACCGGTTCTTCTACGTGTAAACTCTGATAGAAGACAAATAGCAGGAATAGGAAATACGTCAAAACTTTGACGGATTTGGCCAATTAATAGACAAAACGGGAGTAGTTTGGTACAATGTCATATAGATACAGAGAACAATAAGCGCGGTTCTTTATAGAAAAGTGACGCACGGCTTCGAAACTAGATAATGAAATAACGGAGCCATATAAAACACTGACAAGAACTGTTTAATTATTGGATTATTTTAACTGCTCCATTTTTATTTTAAGGCTTGTGAAATGTCAAAAGAGGGGATGTTTCTTGTGAATAGTAAGTAGATAATGATCTGGAAAAATTTTCGCGGTATATATCAAAGTATCGCCCTGAATTATCGGTGCAATAATGTGCTTACTAATACGGCTATTTTACCTTGTGCCATTGCTTAGATTCATACCGTGTACCACCAGGGTAGATTCTACAGAACGATACGTAGTTATCTGCAATGCGTTATGCAGGCAGGCTATATGGAGGTAGTATTTATTTACAAATGTTCTGAACATACGTAGGCCTATTATAATATTCCAAATTAGGTGCGAATGTTGAGCAGTTAGGGATTTGGAAAGAAACCGTTGTGTTCTGCTTGATAGTGCCACGATGCAGGTCTGCGTGGCTGCAGAAAAACATGAGAGGCCTCATCAAGCGCTATCTGTAACTTGAACACTACTCGAACCGGGGACTTCCAAAATTCACGTTTTAACTTCGCTGGTAAAGCGTCTTGCTTGGTAAATGTAAAGGAGATAAGACATTGATAATATGGTAGTATGACAATGCGTTATAAAACGTAGAATTGGCTCAAAAATTAGCTGCAAAGTCAGGATTCGATGTCAGGAATTTTGAACCTTTCGGGCTTATTACGAGACAAGCAGATATTAGCAAGATCGGCACACTGCTGCGAGATATGCAGGCGACCGGCTCTTCGGCTGAGTTGGCCACAGCAGTGAGGTTGCCTTCACGCCATAAAAGTACAATAGCTTTAGGACCGCCTTTGAACTCTAGTCAGAGTTGACGAAGTCGTCTGTGATGTGGAGAAAGCCCCTACTTTATCATCTTTCATGTCCGTTTCTGATTATGGCTCCCTTACTCTGCTAAGTGCCCTATCTCTACCAGTCCACTCCGGGCCACTTTAATTACCTCTCAACGAGGCCCCCCCCCCAATGTATCGTGCTTCAAACTAAACCAATATACACAGCCATCAAAACGTTGAAACTAAAGATATACAAACCTACATAAATCGCATAGAAAAATCGGACTCGATCCCTATCCACAGCCGTCCTCTGGTTGGTAACACTCCTACCTTCGTGTTCGGAAGTCTCGGAATCACATCTTGACCCGGACACCGCAAATCCTCACAGCCCTTTCATGATAAGCCCCATTTCTTCCAGAAAAATTCCGGGTCAATATATTAAATTGGTGCAGTGCTGTTCATTTTACACTTTCAACTCATTATTTAACAACCAGCCTAACTACTCGATGTTGTATAGTTTTAATGATGTTCATCCCGTTATGTCGTGAAGTTTCAATATCGCTAAACGTAATGCCCTCGAACATAACTCTTTAATCCTTGTATCAAAAAAGCCAAATGTTTCGGTCCATTTCACCGAACATCATTAGGCACAAAAATACTAAAAATAATGCATCATTCTTTTGGCTAAAACAGAAACACGAAAAATTTTAGAGAAATCTTTTAACGTAAGAAAAATACAAGAAACTAAGCATTCGTCCCTTAATGCCTAACAAAATTTGTTGGCTCGCAAATTAGTAATATTCAGCTTCCGTACATACTTGTGTGTTAGATATGTAACTTGATGCCTGATGATGGTCCGTGAGAAGGACTGAAACATGTAGCCTTGCTGGTACCAACAAAAAAGTACTGTTATAGAGATATAATACCTATGTGAAACACCTTAATTTTAATTTGTATTATCACCAATTGTAAAGAGCTGTTGTGTTCGATGGCAGTACCTGTAGTAATACTGCAATGCTGCATAGACTGAGCTACTGCTACATTAGTTAAATAAACGAATAAGTCCGATGTCAAGGCCAAAATCTTTTTGTATTTAGGGTCACATCTCCATAACGGATCCAGATCATTCTAGCCCCTGTCTCGGTGGAACAGAGTAATAGAATAGAACAACAACAGTCGAGATGATGATGATGATGATGATGATGATGATGATAAATTACTAATAGAATCTATAGCTCAAAATCGTGTCCGAACCACGGGGTACCTCTCCTTTGTTAGAGGTAGGAAAGGAAAGATTATCACTGGACTGAATTAGTAGCAAACCCAGAACCGTGTGCGCGGAAGCTGTTAGGCAGCAACGACTTCAAACTACGTCTTGAAGGAACATTTGAAAGAAGATAAGGACGAGAATTAGAGAAAGTGGCAAAAAGAGAATTCAAAATAAATAGATGGGAAGGAAATAAATAATCCGATCTCTTTCTTACTTATCGACAGACATTCAGAGTGCGTCAGGATGTCAGACACCTTAGCCCATTACAGACCGTCAACTCCGAACTTCCATTCGAGGCAAGTCACAGCACCCAAGCTCTGGTAATTGCAAAAATATGTAGTAGCAATTTCGTAAGTAATGTGCGCCTCACAAATATTTCGTTATTCAGTAAAGATTGTGGGAATTTCTAGGAAAATAAAGCACTTGTCCGATCTTCTCGGAGATATGAGAACAATACCGAACGCATCTTACAGAAGCAGAGATTGCATCAGCGATGTGCAATAAGCGTGATCACGACAGTGTCCTGTATTGTGCTTCAGTTGTAACGATAGCCAATCATCTCCGGTCAAAAAGGTATGTCGAATGAAAATACCTTTGTATAAAACATACATTTAAATACCAACACATTCACTTTGGTTTTATGGATGTACTTTTATTGCACAGGTCACTAACATGCCTCGGCCACTCAGGTAGCCATCTTCAGGGGGGTGAAAACAAGAATACAATATAATAAAAATTTGTCTGAATTGCTCCACAACTTAAAAATCATGCGTTTTGTGGTTAATATTCATGGTTGAATAAGAAAATGGCAAAGAGTATAAAATATTCTTTTTGTCCAATGCCCCCACATGTCCTTGTGGACTTCGTGGTCTTCCCTCCTGGGCATGGCAGAAGTGTAACCGACTTCTGTGGTTGGGACGCCCAAGAGGCGCGGTTACGTTGTCCCGATGTGGTGAGTGGTGATATAGGAGGATGTAGTGCCAGGAGGGCCCTTAAACCTAAATTCTACTAACCTACCCAGACCATGGTCACCGCGGGAATCCTCCCCTTCAGGGAAAATGCCCACTGTAGAACCGGGAATCGAACCCGGGGCCTAATGATTAGTAGTCAGAGACTGACAACTAGACCACGAGGCTGGTCTGAGTATAAAATATAAGAAGCTAAAATTTGATCCAGTGGAACGATGTTCATAGCACATACATGCGAATTATGATTCATATTATGGAATGATGATATAGTCTGAACAGTAAAAGTTCTCGGAACAAATCAAACTGAAAATTTCTTTCTCTGTGGCACTAATTTTTACGTATAGTGAGAAGCAGCAATGTCTGCCACACATTCCTGTCGGTAGCTTCTTGTCAAGAGTTCTGTAACTTGCCAAGTCTCGCTCTTTAGCGAGGGATGGATACTAATGTCATCAGAAGGCCATAAGGCACTGACTCTAAGGAGTTCCCACCAAGCTGCAGTGGAGAGTACGTGTGTGATTTGTAAATGTAGTTCATTTTATACATGATGTTTTTAATAAAAAAAAAACCTAGAAACTGCTTCATGCTTTAAAATGTAACAGCACTGAAAAAATGCGGAAAATAAAATACAATTTAATGGTTTCCAAAAAAAGATTTTCAGAGCACATTTCATTGTGTACACTTCATGCGTATATACTTATGTTTAGAAGAAATTCAACTTCTTCTGAAAGAACCATCTGCTTCCACATTCCCTAAATAATTGTGGTTATACCTCGAAACGAAGTGTTCAAAGCCTTGTCCTTCAACATCACATCACACGTGAAAGTGACATTTTTGTAGAAAACTTCACTAGCGAAATTATTTTTCCTTCTGTGTAAGATTTGAAGATTTCGTGAGTAACATATCGCTGACTCAGCCGCGTATATGATGGACTAGGAATCAACTTTTTGGAGATCTTTTCTGTTCCTATCATCAGAGTCGATGGAGTCGATTATATCGACCTTGACTCTAGGAAAACGTTGGATTTGAGGCCATCACCGACGCAACCGTTGATATCTCAAACAAACACAGTGAGGACGGTTTGTTACTTCCTTGCAAAAAGCTCGTCATTTGTGTTCATAAAGCCACTCCATCACGCAATAATCTGCGCTCTGTAGAGTGATATGCCATAACCAGACTCCATGTTTGATCATAATTTCAAAGCATGGTGCGAAACTGGCGATACTGTGAGGCAACAGCACAGGCCGAGTTCACTGAGAAACAAAAATATCGGGTGTCGAAGATTTGACTTCAGTGAAGATAAACTCACTGAAACGAAAGAAATATTTCTGGATTTGGCACTTCGGTCGGCAGCAAAGTAATAAAACCTAAACCTCTCATAACCAGTATACCGTTCGTGCATACACTGACGAAAACACGCAAATTAATTTTGCTTCCAGGCACTTCCCCCGGAAGCATTGAAAAGAGTCATTTCCACGTGCTTTCTCTTTAAGGGCACCCCAAGCCAGTGCCTTAGACTCATTCCCACGTGCTTCCTCCTTACAGGCACCCCAAGCCAGTGCCTTAGACTCATTTCCACGTGTTTTCTCCTTATGTGCACCCCAAGCCAGTGCCTTAGACACATTTCCACGTGTTTTCTCCTTACGGACACCCCAAGCCAGTGCCTTAGACTCATTTCCACGTGCTTTCTCCTTACGGGCACCCTAATCCAGTGCCTTAGACTCATTTCCACGTGCTTTCTCCTTATGGGCACCCCAAGCCAGTGCCTTAGACTCATTTCCATGTGCTTTCTCCTTACGGTCACCCTAATCCAGTGCCTTAGACAGTTTTCCACGTGCTTTCTCCTTACGGGCACCCTAATCCAGTGCCTTACACTCATTTCCACGTGCTTTCTCCTTACGGGCACCCCAAGCCAGTGCCTTTTACTCCGCACGGCACTAAAACACAGTAGTCACAGAACGAATACACTATACCAATTATTTATATCAGTCATCTGTGGCGCAAGGGAATGTTTTTATTTATTAGATTATTTTATTATTTCTTCCCATAGATTTTATGAAGATGTTCAGTGACGTTAACAAGCAATTCATGCTGATGGTCAGTTACAGACCTTCCTAAGCCAGGCAGCTGTTTGTACTTAGCCAGGCACGCCAGAGTTGTCATTAACTTTAACTTTAATATCACCGCAGGTTTTACTTTCCTTCCAAGTATGAACGTTACTTTTGAAGTTGCTCAAGTTATTTCATTCACTTGTTCTTTTATATAAATAAATGTACTTTTGACTACTTTCCTTTATATTTAATTTTCGTTAGTGTTACATATCCGTTCTCCCCCGTCCAGTTTTGCATATCTGTGGTCTCTGTGCGGCTCACAGTGTTGATTCCAGTCTCAGCTTATAACAAGCATTCCTAGCATCACAAAGAAAATACATTTTTCTTTCACGAAAACTGCATAATACAGCAAGTTCTCTTTTATTTTCCCTTTCTTACAGTCTCCGGCCAATTCATCGCATCTGACAACCTTTAAACCCCGCTTCCTACTAGAAATTCGTATATCAATGTATGAACCCGGGTCTCCGCGACGAGATGCTCTTCGTAGCGTAGAATTTTAAAATATGTCTGACCTTCAATGTTTCTGCATTTTCCACATAATTTGCATATATATGAAGAAAACAGACTGGCTCGGTGTAACATTTTACTCAGTCAGTTCACAGCTTCTTAATTTCCAAACGGAGCAGAAAGTAAGGAAGTTAAATTGCGATTACTGGTTGTTTTATTACACTCTAATATTATTTTAATTAAAGCAAAGAGCTTATAATTATATATATATGCGCGCGGGCGCGCGCGCGCGCACACACACACACACACACACACACACACACACACACACCCACACACACGTCATCATACTGGTCTATACGAAAACTCCTAACAAAGTTTCGATTCATTTTATAATGACATGGTGCTGAAGCTGGTGAAACAGGTCTCCAATCAAAACTAGCCTACTCCATTCCTCCATTCCATGTTTGTTTTGGGTCTCTTGCTGTCTTTTAAAGAATTAAGTCTGTTTGTGACACGGATTCCCTTAAACACGTTGACGTCATTAGTTAGAAACACTAGTTTTCTTGAAAGGATGATTTACCCACCCATCCGATGGTCTCTTGGCAGCATATATTGAGCACAGGCAACGCGACGAACTAGTTGAATCGTGACACGGCTGATACTCTAACAGCAACGTAACGAACTCACTACTCAGAATGATGGGTAGAACCAAATGGACCAATTTTTGGCCTCCCCGACTGCCTGAACTCGCAGCTACGGACTTATACCTGTGGGGCCTTTTGTAGTGCGATAATGTACTAGAAGAAACTCAAAGCGCCAGACAAATTTGGGGCGCTTATTATTTTGGAGACCAATATGATCCTTACTTTTATTGTGAGATTAGGATTCAGCCTAACAACGCACTGTTTCTGTATTTATACTGTGTGCATGTATGTATGTATCTCTCCATATTCAACCTTGACAATCTGTGTTACTGTAAGGACTGCAAATAATTTTATGGACTTAAGTGAATATACGTAGAAGAATTTTAGAAATTTAATTTACTTTCCAAAATATTCTTTCAAATTTCAGAGATTTCACCGAAAAGTTTACCACCTCAAAGTGTCGACACAAAACCAGCCACTGAACTCCATCCTGATGCAATTATATCCTAAAATCTAACACCATCCTGTCAGCTACTCTGTCACCCAACAAGTCCATTTCATACCCGTTTTACAGCTGTAATCCCCTGCACAATTCTCATCTACCAAACGTGCTAAATGATCCGTCCACCTTTGATGTAGTAACCTAAATAGCACTAGATGAATAACACGAATTATGACTCTTCAATGAGTGATTTTCAAAGTCCGCTTTGTATAAACGTATTAAACAAATGACAATTTAAAGTACAGTTGCCATGAAAAAGATTGAAATAAATTGATTCGCTGAAATTATGCTTACAGTTATGATCTCCGTGAAGGTAAAGTTAACGGTAACGGTAAAGTTCACCGCTGAACGGGCCATGTAATCGGGGGGTGGAGGGACGAAGTATAGATCTCTTTCTTTAATTTAGGTGGTGGGTGATCAACGCACAGCCACAACCGCTTTACCCCCGAGAAGGACTCGGTACCTGGGTGGGCCCCAGGGCCGGTCTGGACAGGTGCGAAAAATCTCTTCCCCACTGGTATAGGATCCCCGAACCGTCCAGCACGTAGCGAGTGGCCATACAGACTACTGTACCGCGGCCCACATTTATGTTCTTCATATCAAAGTGTAATTAGTCAAGAAACACTATTATAGTATTTCTGCCTCGCGTAGGAGAGGTACTGGGTTCGAATCTATACCACAACGCCAGATATTTATTGGAGACTTTATAGTAGTCCTTAAGTAGTTCAAGGAAATGTTGCAATGTTACCGAAAAATGGGTTACGACAGTTGCCGTCAGCATTGTTGTCTGCGTCATTCACAACAACAGACACGGCTTGTCTGTGTTTTATGAAGTTCACAACGCGTAAAAGGCCCAAGAATTAATAAACAAAATCCACACTATAACCACTGTAGTTGATAAAACGTCTTTAAACAGACCAAGTAATAACTTTGGACATGTATCTATCGACACAAATATCACAATTCATTGAACGCCCGTGGCGAGTAGTTTTCAGAGTTCAGTGGCCACAAGAGATAATCGCCACCATATGCGGCCGACTGCTGCCAGCAGCGCAAATTGAATGTGGGACTTTGACAAGCAATGCAAAACAGCGTGACTTACATGAGGCAAAGCAGAATTCTACATCAAGCGAACAATACACACACATAGACCTGCAATAGAGGCAAAAGTAATGCACTGGACGGGAAGATATGTAACAAAACTGATTATTTGCAGTTTCGGTTGGGTGAACTGAAAAACGACTGTAGCAAATCAGCTGTATCTCGTTTCATTTCCATGTTTCGCGACAAACGACGTATTATTCGCGATTTACTTCATGGTCGGTCGAATAACGTGGTGACGTATGAAGCGACCTACGTACCGCACTGCCTCGTCGCCAGCAAGTCGCGCAGCTGTAAAGACAGCAGCGCTGTTCTCTACGATAAAGACGAATAAATATGGAGGACTCTTACTGATACAAATGTATAATTCGTTCTCATTGACTCCTAACTTCTCAAAGCTCCTCAACATTTTACGTGTTTCGTCACTACTGCTGCTACAGACACGTCTTCTCTACACGCGTCACTTATTGGTTTTTAAATACGAACATTTTTTCATGGGGGGGGGGGGGAATAGAATAATTTGATTTTAGCTTGTGACATATTAACGAAGCCCTTGTTTCGGGCAGCATGTGATGGACGACAGCCCACCCGATGTGAAGGAGAAAAATGGGAAGCCAAGGCCTATTGTGGAAAAAGTTACGTCAATGCATGTAAATTAAAAATTTACGAGGGAAAGTCATTAAATAACAGGAATTTTATTCTAAAGTGCATGGAAAAGTATGCACAACGAAAAATCTTGTTTTGGGATACAAAATGGCTCCTTAGCAATATATCATATAGGGGTCGTGACGATCAAGCAGTTTGAGCCTGCGCAGTAGGCCGTACAACATGGCCGCTCCACTGTCAACTTGCACCGTGGAAGAGCAACGAAACGTTATTCGTT
>Ga0123355_10021233_pt1 | contig 10391 bp, 5 predicted proteins | sample TergutEmb28metaG_3_FD_89872 | JGI IMG/M metagenome (GOLD analysis project Ga0123355, IMG submission 89872) | Embiratermes neotenicus P1 segment gut microbial communities from Petit-Saut dam, French Guiana - Emb289 P1 | ecosystem: Host-associated > Arthropoda: Insects > Digestive system > Gut ... | reverse complement strand
TGAGAGCACACACGAGCGCGCACGCACGCACACACATCCAGATAGCACAGTGGTCTCCAAGGCCTGCTTTTCCCCATAAAAGATTAGAGTAGGCTGAAAACAGAAAGTAATCATTTTCGGAAGCTGTACTATAAGGTAAATCCAGGGAACTTAACACATGTGCTAAGTGTAGTAAACATATAACCTAATTCGGCGTAAACTAATTACTTTGTGTGTCAGCGTGTATTAGCTAAGTGAATACAGGTCACAGGACACGTACCTTCTGTCGAAAATGTCGTTTAAATAGACAAATAACCAGAGAGGACCATGACATCTTTCAGAAATACAAAACTGTCGCACACCACCTCTCTCACTCCTCTTAGCGCGCACAAGAAACGCCAACATTCGCTCCCATGATTCTACCGGTGACGTATGATACCAAGATATCTTAGACACAATAGTAGCAAGACTCAATTTCGCAATACTTTGATCTACATAATCTTATCTGGCGAGACATTTCAACGGCAAATTTGTCAACCGTGTAAAACATCACCTTCACGAAATTCAAGCCCTCGTTCCAGGCATTTCCGCGCCTCAATGGATACGTCGTAGGAATCCACGATTTGTTCGCTCGTCAATCAGGGACCTGCAAGAACAAGTCTGCATCGACCAAACTTTCTTGCACCAGCAGTCTGTAGATACTCACGAAGTACAAAGCTGCAGAGCAGACTGCAGAGTGCCGTGCAACAACACCGTCACACAGACTACATGATTCCATTTCTGTACAAGCACACAAATTTCCGTAATACGTACCAGTGACTTTAAGGATTACGTAGGACACTCTTCGGTCAGACGAAGTTACAACAAATACTTGGCACCTACAGTTTTCAGTAAGATAACTTGGTGGACGAAAAAAGCAACTCAAGTTTGCCTTTCTGTCAAGGCTAAACTATTTATTAAACATGTAAAAGACTTATTAAACAGGCATAGAATTTGCGGAAAGCAATATTACAGGGGTGCTGATAAGTCCTTAGCCCGACCAGCAAGGAAACAAGCTAACGTTTCTGTCACAATGGCGTGAATTTCCTTCGGTGCCTTGCCTTGCAGGGGGAGGGGGGAACTTGATGACAGCTCGCGTCTCGATGTTGTTGAAATCGCGCGCGTCCCTGACATGCTTCCGAGCTTGTTTCCTTCCTGGTCGGGCTAAGAACTTACCAGCACCCCGGTATTACAATTCTATGCCACTACGTTAGAGGCCTATTGTTCACACAGAAGACCTTCATCCAGTAAAGTCCATCAAATACCCAAATGCTTCGAAGGGCTTGAATGGAGATAATACAAAACCTCCGACTGATGGCAAACAAACAGCATATTCTTATCACAGTTTCTCACGCTGTCACATCGACGAAGAAAAAACAATGAATGTAATAATATTTTTCCCGAAAACGACTTAAAACTGACATGTATCGAATAAGCGAATGAGTAAAATTCAAGCGGACTGTGAAACAGTGACACAAACTAATTCCGCCTCATGAATGTTTGTAAAAATGACACACATTAATCACGTCTACAAACACAATCACAACGCTTATCTAATGCACCAGCAATCAGCACTGACTAGTCCTCACCTCAGACAAACTGAAGCCACGTTACGTCCGTAAATAAGATACGGAGCTTTCAGTGGGTTACTGTCATTATCAGCGCGTGATATACATCTCATAATAAACAGGGCAGATATTATTTCAGCAGATAAGGAAAGCACGCAAACGAACGTGACAACTGCACTATTCCATCAACCCAAATTATGATGACGAATCAAAAAAGTTGCAACCTACCCAATAATTATCACCAGTCAATCCCAAAGGACGCGCAGTTGAAACGCGTAAATCTTAGCCTATGTTTTTCTCTGTTCTCCTACGTTAGATCATAAGGATAGCGACCTGTTGATGGGCCGATCCCCATCCAAGGAGTCCTCAGACAGTCTAATAAAGTTGTCACCGAATTATATCGTAGTCAAGACAGAACAAAGGGCCCAATCCATGAACGCAGCCAAGTAGCAGTTTGTCAGTACATAATGTGCACATTAATTTCCTCTGCGGTCTTGTGGGTAATGGCGCCGAGTACTATCGTTACGCGCCTACCAACCTTTCGGAAAAATCCGCTGTCAACATATTCAGGGTACGATTAAGAAAACCACCATTTAATATGTAGTGAGCACACCATATCGAAATAATTTTACTCTACGCGTGGCTTACAGAAACACTCAGTCCGATCTATAAAATACGGTGATTCTCCTAGCCTGCAACAAAGGCCATAACAAACATTAAAAGAATCAAATTAACTGGGACATTATGGTAACCGCTTGAACAGTTGCAACGGGCACGGGATATGGGACGTTACAGAAAGCCGATGAGCTACACAAACAAAGCATACGCCCTGACACAGGCCTATGCTTCTAAGCGAAGCATCTAGACTCACAAATATCACTATAGAACAGACTAAAACTGTATAATAATTAGGGCCTGGATATCGAAACGTGCAAGTTAAACTAAAATGATCGAATACTTCATAACCGCCACCACAGACAACAAGGGTGGAGTGAAAGAGATAATGCTAGCAGCCGTCTTAGTACGGGGAGTTACTTTCCTGACGTCTACGTTGGCCGTCTAACATTTGTGTGGGATTATGGAAAAATATTACCGTTAAAAACGTAATTCTGAGAGGACTTCCCAGGCTTAGCTAGCCTGTACCCCTTATCGCTTGTATGTAAATAGGAGCCACAAACCACTGTGACACTAGATCTTGCTTGTTATTGTAACTGCATTTACGGACATGACATAATAACATACGTATTTAATCATCACTGTACGTAAATTTAAGCTCATCTATTTGTTTAGGCATTCTTTCCACGGCTTACATAAAAGAAGTCACAGAGAATGGGAAGTCGTGTTTGTCGGTCCGTTCGTACGTTACGTTTCCACAACCAGCGAACAGAATCTGAATAAACGCTGTGCCGTTGGCAGCCCACACAGAAAGCTGACATGAGTATTTTAGTTTGGCTAGAATCAGTACAGTGTAAGCGACACTTGGCCTGAAGCTTAATCAGATAATACAGCCAAAGTCTGCAAGTGAAATTGCTGTAATACGCGATTCTGTCTATATTAAGCAATACATAAGTCACAGCCCGAGACAGCAGAACCCATAGGTTATAGCTTAAAACATAAAGAGTGCAACTGCAGCGTAATGAAAGTTGGCGTTAAAGCATTCGAAAATGCGTAACTAAGGAAGGATATCAAATTATTTACTGTCAACCTCTGTACATTATTTGCATTTCAAAACAATGGCCTTTGGAAGGAACTTTCGTCAAAGAGCTTTTTCTTTGTTTCTTTACTACAAGCACTTGTATCATTTAACGCCTGCAACTTTGCTGTAGATCACAACGAACGTCATTTGTTGGCGGTTTATTTCAGGATGCCGTCACGCCGCACTCTGCAGGCTACAGTGTCGAATGGCAGGCTGATCAGTGACTGGTCTGAAAAGCGGCCGCGGTATTATTTGAAACGCTATCCCGGAATTTGTCTTGTGGAAGTGATAAAAGTCACATAAAACAGTAGTTAGAGTAGTCGACATCCAGATTGAGATTCGAACCGGGCATCATCCAAAGAGAAGTCAGAAGCGTTATCGATGCGTCCATCTTAGTCAGTGGCAAGTTTCGGTCCTATTTACGGCGTGTGTTATACCGGACAAAATACCCCAAAAGAGAGAGAGAGAAAAAAAACGGGTAAAAATGTTTTCAGAATGACAAAAAATTATCGGGATTCACCGGTATTTATTTATTTATGGTTAACTCAACGGTATCGTCTGCACCTCAGGATAGGATGAACAACAAATGATGAATACGAAAGTACCTGGAAAGAAGCAGTAATGATAATGAAGCACACTATGGGGAGCAAGTGTCTTTTAAATTTCTGCTATCAATATCGCCAACCGCAATCCCTAGATTCCACATTCCAAGTATCCTTGGTTTGAATCACACCAACCCCAATAAAATGGGTTGTTTCAGTGCCATCCAATAGGCACAACTGTGAATGGATCTGAAGTCGGCAGAGAAGTTTATAAGGTTGATTTAATAATAATGCAATTCATGCGCCAAAAATAAAAAAAATATATACCTACAATAAATAAATACGATTACTAGGGCACATGACACTAGGTATACATTTTTGTGTACACCGCCCACACTAAACATTAAAATGGGAGTTTTCTTTCTTCCATTTAGGTGTATTTAGGCTACAGTAATTTCGTCAAAGGACACGCCTATCAATTAACAGAGGCTTGAAACAAACTAAGGAAAACTGTTTCAGTTTCCTCAAGCAATAATAATCGTGCAATTAGATCAATCCCGCCGCAAACTAAATAATTAGTACTTACTGGTAGAATCGCTATAATTCTTACTACAATTCAATAATAATATACTACAAGAGAGAAAAAAAAACTAACATCGAAACTAGATTCAATTACTTTTGGTACTTATTTCATTACATTTTAAGAAGAATTCTTGTACGTCGAGAAGCGACAAGGAAAACCACGGTTCATGAAGTCCTGGAATCTGCTGAAGCGACATAAACTATAAACACTATCCCACTTGCATTAAGTTTCAGATTCAGTTACTCCAAACACACAAAATAAAAAGAAATAATGAACATAATTTCTTTATTTTAACTCCATCAGTAGGCCTACAAATTAAGGCATCACGTATATAAGCAAGCCTTCACAAAACGAAAGGGGCAAGAAGAAAGAGGAGGGATAAACTTCATAATAAAAGTACCATGAATACATTTAATACATAGCAGACATCCGCGTGTTGTGTGAAGCGTGAAAATGTATACAGCTATTCTTCTATTCGTTTCAACCATCAAGTTTTCAGTCTGCATCAAGGTTCCGTCCAACCGTCCGAGTGCCCGCCATTGTGTTCCGCGGCCATTCCTCAAGGCATTGTGGGGCCATTCGCCACACAAGAACCGCCTGTATTATCCTAGCCACGCAACGTAGTCGAGTAATCAAATACAGTTTTGCGTCGACGATTTTAAAATACAACTCATAAGTACGGACATACGGCAAGGGGAAATAACGTAATTAGGACAAAACTTGCTTACAGACTGTATTCTGGACAGAGACCCTCGGCGTCATCACCAAGAAAAGTTAAAAAAAAAAAAAAGCACGTACGGCAGAACGATTCCGACATGTTCGCGCCCTTTTATTTCGAAAACCGGAAAGAATAAGTTATCCTTGTGCACACCATGAAGGCGTATGTTGGAGCAGAGGGCTCCACCCATTTGAACCTCGGAACTAGACGGGGCTGAGTGGTCAGATTCACGCCCCGGACGCTTAACCCCTGCAGAAAGTGTGTCCGCTATCCATTAAACAGAAGGCCGGAGGTTTTGGAGAATACATAAAGATCCTGTCCCTGTTGATAATCAAACAACGATTCCTCTGTCGTCAATCTCGTAGCTTAGGCACTACATCGCCCATGATATCCCGGCTCCGAACTTATGGAAACTGCACACTCGGCATGGAACGTAAGTTATATTTCGCTTCTGTTTACAACTTCTGTTCGACTCCCTTTTGTCAGTACAAACATTTTTCGAGTTACGTTCTAAATAAATACGCGAAGACCGCTAGGAGGTCTGCCTGTAAATTATCCCTTACTAAGTCCGATTTTAACCAAAACTGCACTGTGGCAAGAAAACTTTGCAGAACTGCCCAATGTAAAATTTCACGAAAATTCGCTTAGGGAATGTGGAGTTGACGACAGACGGACGGACTGTCAGAGACTGCAGTACTACATGAATTTGTGAAACTTCTCGTTGCGAACGCGCAAGAAACTGAACTATTTTTTTTTAAAGAACACAAATGCGGTCGGTTTCACGCATGGAATTCCAAACGACGAAGACAAGCGCTGGCTACAGCCAACGCAGCTGGTCACTACAATGAGTACGCAATCGACATAAAGTCTAAGCGTAACAAACATCATATTCACCGTATACAGGATCGCACTGTATCACTGTTTACCACAAAAATCACTGCTTCAATATCATTAAATAATCGATCAACGATCCACAGTTCGTCGAAATCTGTTCAAGGATTAAATGAATTAAAACTGTAACAGGTAGTTTTTTTTATTTAAAAAGCCTTCCCTATAATTAGACTTATCATGTGGTTAAAGTGCAATTCGTAATATTTTGTGGCAAGATTAGATGGCTGCTAGAAATCAGAGGAGGCGGAACACGTTTCTTATTCTTATTTCTTATTCTACTATTACTGCTGTTACTACTACTACTACTACTACTACTACTACTACTACTACTACTGCTGCTACTGCTGCTGCTACTACTGCTGCTACTTACAATTGCTACTACTACTACTACTACTACTACTAATAATTTGCGCCATATGACAAGTATATCTTGTCCATGAGCCAGGGCCAAACCTTGTCACTAGGGAGTCATCATGCTAACAGCCTCACGGAAGAGGTAAGTGAAATTAAACGAGCGCCATCTTTGTACTTGAAGATGTGTGCTTTTCCCAGAATGGCCGTCTTCCGCAATTCTGCGCTGAAGTGTTTACTAGAGTTGTCTTGTTATCTAAGCACCTGCGAAACACCGCAGCAATTCCGACCACATTTTAACCGAGAAATGTGCAGTGTACAGATGGTTATGGAGTATTTGTGTGTTATTCTTTAAATATTATCTATTTCTTGTATTATTATTATTATTATTATTATTGTTATTTTATTATGTTTCCTCCAAATTCACAACGGTTGAGCTGGTTTTCAAGAGCACGGAGCCTAAATGACCAACACATCATTCAGCAAAAAACTTCGTTACTGTATGGCATGAGTTAAGTATTACCGCTTTCTGCATTAGAATATACTGCATTGTCCGGGGCGAAGATTAAGCTGCTTTAAATCTTCGTGCAATCTGTCTTGTATAATCGGTGCCATGGATAGTACTAGTGGTATTATATAGCTTGCGTTCAGTTTCCATATTTGTATGGGCTCTTCTTTTGGGTCCGTGGGCATGTACTTCTGGAGCTTCTTAGCGATGGTGCTGTGAAGGCTGTGAATGTTGGGAAATGCTGCATCTATTAAATGTGCTTCTTTGATTGCTTTGTCAAGCATAACTACGAGTATATCCGGCCTGTTGTTATGGACAGTTCGATCAGTTGTTATGGACCTGTCACAGCATAGTTTATGAGGTCTCTAACACAGATTGTGGCTCATATGTATAATACCGCGTTGACTTGCCCTTTAATAGTCCACATTTGATAGCCAATTCTTGATAAACGATGTTGGCTACTTCCTTACGACGTGGGTGTAATGGCCTTGAGCTAATCCATGGCATGCAACAGTTATGTGTTGAATGGTTTCCGATTTCTCACGACATGTTCTGCAGGTTTCGTTGGTTATTACTGGAAACATTCAAAATGTAACTTCTTATAATTACTGACACTAATCGCGTGGTCCTGGATGACTTTAGCAAGTCCAGTCGTTTCTAGAAATAGTTCGCCAACCTTTAGCCATGCATTCAATGCTGTACATTATTATTATTATTATTATTATTATTATTATTATTATTATTATTATTATTAGCAGCAGCAGTAGCAGCAGTAGCAGCATTAATATTAGTATTACAGCCGCTCTAAAGACATTTACTTTCTCAGCTCTATATTGATTCTCCAACAACACAATGTGCCTGCTACTTACAACATTAAAACCCGTCTTTTGACATCGCACACTGTACCCGTACCCGACAAAACCAACGGTTCTTGTCTCTGATTCTAATTCTTCCACATAACGACAGACGTGTGCGAAATTAATCCTATGTCTGATACTACGATGAGTTTAATAGCTATTTCCGATCTTCACATATCATTAACTCCTTGCATCAAATTCGCATATTTATTAATTTTTTTTAACATGCACTTCCCCTCCTCCCCCGCGCTGCTTAATGGGACTGCCATGTCAATCAAGTATAGGTTTTTATAATTATACTTCGTCCGGTGTTTCCAACAATAATTACCGGTCTAGCCTTGCTTTCTGTAACACCGTACATGGGTAGCTGATTAACTAGCTAACATACATACAGACTGACAAAGACCCAGACATCGTTACCGTGTTCCCCAGAACACTCCAGTTGTCTCTATCCTCAGCCGGAATAATCCAGTCGCTTTCTTTATGATCTACTACAATAGTATCACTATGCCTGCACCAAAGTGTCCGAAATGGTCTGTCGCCTTTATGTTCTCCGACTAATATTCTATATACGTTTGTAAACTACTTGATGCCAGCTACACGCCCATCTATCTAAACCCTCTTGATCTGATCGCCCTAAAATATTTGGCGAATAGTAGTAGGTACAGCTCTATATTATTTCATATTTCACATTTTACTGCAAATGGGAGATGAATTTCACCAATATCATTATTAACCATTACCACCTGGCCCTTCAAGCAACTAGTAACATTCCACAAATAATTTTGCAAAAACAGAAAGTTTCTGGAAAACTTATTAAGACTCATACTGTCCTCTACTTGTTTCTGCTGAATGAAGAGATCAGTGAGTGCCACATCACCATACATTACTTCAGGTACTGTTCGACAAACTTGCATTCATGCAGTATATCAACCGCCTGCAGTTTCACAATGTCTCCAGATTGCAGAAATAAAATGTATAGAAAATCCTACAAAGAGCAATGCAAATGAACTAAAACGACAATCCGACATTCAGTTCTCACAATTCTGTCAACATGCTAAACGCTCATTTTTTGCACTCGGAATCTCAATAAACTTTTATTTCCTGCGTGAATCTGGCACAAGCAAACAAAGGAAAATAGAGCACTTGAGTAAGAACACCATCATTAACGAATACCCAATTCACGAACATAATGGCTTCCAAACAAACATAAAATCGCAAAACCTCTTGAATCACAATGCCACGCACTCGAGTCATTACTGAAACATGCCGATGTTTTAACGCTACTTCCAATGCTTTAAAGTACACCCAGTGAGTAGAACGCCGTCTTCAAAATGGACAGAATACTACGATATATCCAGGTTTTCAACAACGCGATCTCAATTGACGTTAAAAACCTTACGTTGGCATCCTAATTTAAATAATTGATTTTTTACTCAGCGGGTAGCACACCCATTACTGAGGAGGTGGTGGTTTAGATGTTATTGAAGTAGAAATATGAACCAACTAAAGAAGTACTTGTACACTTTACAATTTTTGAACTGAAGTTGTGAGAGAGAATATCATTACGAGGTGAAATGCTGGAACACAAGGGCGCTTCTTTAGAATTACTACAAAGAGAATTATCCTAGTACCACACATGCAAATTTAATTGCACGTTGGCAATGCAATTGTGTGTATCAGACCAGGTCCCATCTCGTCGTGTCGTAGGATCCGGAAGTACAGAACAGACACGTCCCAGTGGCGGCTAGACCGGGAGTTGACCGGGATGGTTGCGGGGGAGGTCAAAGCGATCACTCGTGCATGATGCGTATAGCTAGCCAGTTCATCAACGCTTCACTTCACAAGCTTTCGTTACATGATTTCCAAATACTTTGACAGTATATATGGTACTCCGCTACTTCCGTTTCAGTCCGCATAGAAGAAAAAAAGTTACATGAAAACTAATACTTTAAATACCAAGCAAAGGTTCAGAATTATTATCGAAAAAACATGGGCTGTGGGTATTTAATTTTACATACACACTGACTGCTCGTAACATTTACAGTTCTATCATACCTCTACAACCATCCGATCATTATTTGCCCGGACCGTGTACTCTCCTGCACCGCTACTAGAAAAGAAGAAAGACTTCACACACACACACACAAAAACACAAACACACATACACGCAAACACACCCACACACACACACACTCAAATACACATACACACAAACACACCCACACCCACACAAACACACACACAAACACATACACAAATACACACACACACGCACAAACACATATACAAACACACCCACACACACACAAATACACAAACACACATACACACAAACACACCCACACCCACACAAACACACACACAAACACATACACAAATACACACACACACGCACAAACACATACACAAACACACCCACACACACACAAATACACAAACACACATACACACAAACACACCCACACACACAAACACACACACACACAAATACACAAACATACACACAAACACACCCACACCCACACAAACACACACACACACAAACACATACACAAATACACACACACAAACACACAAACACGCCCACACCCACACACAAACACACACACACACAAACACATACACAAATACCCACACCCACACACACAAACACATA
>Ga0123355_10021232_pt1 | contig 10391 bp, 9 predicted proteins | sample TergutEmb28metaG_3_FD_89872 | JGI IMG/M metagenome (GOLD analysis project Ga0123355, IMG submission 89872) | Embiratermes neotenicus P1 segment gut microbial communities from Petit-Saut dam, French Guiana - Emb289 P1 | ecosystem: Host-associated > Arthropoda: Insects > Digestive system > Gut ... | reverse complement strand
CTCAATAAACTTCTCCATCCGCTCCGGCGGAAGATGCCCATGGCTTAGGGATGCCATATCCCAGATGTGCTCGCAAATCACCTTGGCATCGTCGCCGTCCAGGTCGCCATCGGCCAGCAGTTTCACCAGCTCGTTTGCGCCGTTTAACACCAGTTTCTCATCGGTTTTGCCATCGCCGATTTTCATGCCGTATATGCGGCCCATCTCCTGCACGCGGCGGCTTTCTTCGGATAGGAAAATCATGGCAGGTATGCCTTCGTTTTTAAAGTCCTGCACCTCTATATTAAGGCCTTTTATGCCAATGGCTTCTTTAAACTTGGCCACAAGGCCTTTCTTCTTGTCCTTTTCTTCCTTGGTTTCTTTCTTGCCCTCTTCGGCGGCTTCGCCTTTCATGATTTCAGAAAGCTCCGAATCTATGCGAGCAAAACTAACACCACTTTCCATGCCCTCTATGTGGGTGGTAAAAGGTGCGTCCAGGCGGGTGGTCAGCAGTATCACGTCCACGCCCTGTTCTTCAAACATGCGAATGTACTGGCTTTGCCGCTTTGCACTGCTGGCATAGACAATTTTTTTGCCAACTTTGGCCTCGTTGCGCTCTATATATTCCGGCAAAGTAAAGTATTCGCCACTTGTGGACTTATACAGCACTGCCTCCCGGCATTTTTCGTAAAAATCAGGTTCGCGCACGCAGCCGTATTTAATAAACTGGTTGATGTCGTCCCAATATTTGTTGTATTGGTGGCGGCTGTTGGTAGACAGGGACACAAGCTTGTCAGCTACCTTGCGCACAATATATCCGGACAACTTCTCCACATAGCCGTCGTTTTGCAAAAAGCTGCGGGAGACATTAAGAGGCAGATCTGGGCAGTCCATCACGCCCTTTAGCAGCAGCAGAAATTCAGGTATAACTTCCTTGATATTATCCGCCACAAACACCTGGTTAGAAAATAGTTTTACCTGGCCTTCGATGGATTCCAGCTCGTGCTTTAGCCGCGGAAAATAGAGAATGCCCTTGAGCCTAAAAGGATAGTCCATGTTAAGATGTATCCAAAACAGGGGCTCGTTAAAGTCCATAAACACCTGATGATAGAATTTTTTGTATTCTTCGTCTGTTACCTCCGAGGCTTTTTTCAGCCATAGGGGGTTTTTGTCGTTCATGGGCTCTTTGTCGTGGGTTTTTGCAGCTGCGTTTTCGAAGTAGATTTCTACAGGTATAAAGCCGCAGTATTTTTTGACAATGCGGCGCAGGGTGTAGTCGTCCAGAAATTCCTCGCCGTCATCCCCAATGTGCAACGTGACAGTGGTGCCGCGTTCGGCGCGGTTTCCGGCAGAAATCTCAAATTCTATGCCGCCCTCGCAAAGCCAATGGGCGGCGGTGGCGTCAGAGCGGTAAGACAGGCTGTCAATCTCCACCTTGTCTGCCACCATAAAGGCAGAATAAAAGCCCAAACCAAAATGACCTATAATCTCGCCCTCTGCGTCCATTTTTTCTTTGTAGCGATTCACAAAATCCGTGGCACCGGAAAAAGCAATCTGGTTGATGTATTTCTTGATTTCGTCTGCCGTCATGCCGACGCCATTGTCAATGAACTTGATTGTGCGGGCATCTTTGTCCAGTACAATCTTAATGGCAAATGCCGAAATCTCGTCTTCGGACAAATTGGCCTCGCCAAGACTGTCCAGTCGGTTTAGCTTCGTGATGGCGTCGGCTGCGTTGCTCACCAACTCCCGCACAAAAATGTCAGCGTCAGAATACAGCCATTTCTTAATAATCGGCAGTATATTCTCGCTGTTAATCGACAAATTTCCTTTTTCGAATTGGTTTTCCATTTTGTTTTCCATTTCTTCACCTCTGCATCTCGTTTATGTATGTAACTTCATTTTCATCTAAAAATTGCAGCACCTGGGCATCCCATCTTTCCTCGTCGGACTTATCCAAAGAAAAACCCTTTTTAGATATGCCGGTGGTCAAGCTAATTTTGCCGTCTTCAAAGTGGATATTGACAAAAAGTGATGTAGGATTGTCCGCGTCCGCCACTTCTGCCTCTTTGGCAAAGATAACTCTAATGCTCTTAGGCGGAGTTTCTCCTTTAATAATGCCAAAAACATGTGGTCGCACCGAACTCCACATAGCGCAGCCATCATCTTTGCCGCCATATATTTCAAACCGTGCAAAGGCATTCACAACAGCATTCCTAAGCTGAAAATCATCAAACATCTCTTCTTTCAGCAATTTTACCATAAAGCCTTTAACATCCGATATGGATAGAGCTAACATCAATACTCCCTCTCTCTGTTATAATTTTTCATTTTGCTACACATGACACGAGCGTTCACGCTCGTGTTCTCCACACCGCCGTGAACGGCGGTGTCCTAGCTGGCTAAGCCCTGAACTTTTATGGCGACCCGTACGTTTTTGGGCCTCTCTTTTTAAGATACTCAATGCGGGCGTCAATTTGCGCATTTTCGTCATCGCCTTTGTTAGCTGATGCCAGCTTGCTGTACGATTGTCTAAGTTCAAGACTGTGTCTTTTATTTTCCAAAACAGTCATGACATCTTCTAGGTCGCTGTAATACCCAAATTTTAGCTGATGTATGTCAATCACATACTTCATTTCCTCACATATTGCAAGCATCTGCTTGAATGTGTGGTATGGAATTTTAACATTTTCTGGATTAGCCATGATTCAACACCTCGCTGGATTTCTATTGCTGCCAAATTATGTACAGTGGCGGATTGTTCACATTATCCGCCATTAGTCCCTGGGCCACCTGCCAGCCCCCCACCGCCACAACACTCCATCCATCATTATACTGACCAAAGAATACATCGCCGTAATCAAGCACGATATATGCAAAAGCCGGTGTTGCCGATATAAATACAGGCAAACCGCCCTCTTCTATTTGACCATTTTCAATCATAGTGTCAAAAATATCTTGAAAAACCGGCGAATCATTTGCGAGCAGGCTCGTGCTTGCTATATCATAGTCCGGCATTAGCTCAAAATTGAAGCTTGGCGCAGCTTGGTTTATATTTGCTTTGGGGTGCTGTGTGGTCTCGAAGCCCGCAGCCAGCAGGCGCACACCTGCCAGCTCATTACCGTCATATTCCAGTGCCAAGATATAGTTTATGATACCATGGCCATCCCCTGCCGTAGAAAAAGCTACAAACCCATGGGCCTCGTCCACTGCCAAATATCGTATAAACACATCCGCCCCAGGAAGCGCATCGCTTATCATGCTAACAACTGCTTGATACACCACATCTTGCTCAGTTGGCCGCATAATCTCCCCATTGTCCGGATTATACTCATTAACAAGCAAATGATTCAAATTTTCTCTAAAAATTATCTGGGACCCAAAGCGCGAATACAGCCCTATGCCTATTGGTGTTTCGTAGCCCAAAAACACCGTCAAAGACACCATTTGCCCCGCAGGAGGCGTGCTATCGAACGCAATTTCATCGAATAAAACCAAATCCATTGGCCGCAAATACAAAATAAGCATGTCTTCGGCCAGATACTCATGGCTCAAATATCCCAACCTCTCCAAAAGTTCAATGGTCACATATTCGCCAGAGGAAACATTGTGCAAATAGCCCATTCTGGAGATAATCGGATTAAACTGCGAGAAGTCCTGCATATACGCGTCCACCGATGCCAAAACAGACGACAAAATTGCCTGATGCTCCTCTTCGCTCCTTCTTTCGGTGGCCGCCTCGCCTTGGCCGCCCACCGGCTCTTCAGGCTCCTGCCCCCCATAGCCCACATCCAGTGGTGTCGGCTCGTCAGCAGTCGGGGCACCTCCAAAGATTTCTCCTATTGTATCGGGATTAATTACATCAAGATTATAAAGCAGAATATATGCGCCAAAAGCAGCAATAATCAAGGTTATCACAGATATCTTTGCAAATTTAGACCAATTCCTGTTCATTTTCTGCACAGGACTGCCACAGCTTTTGCACACATCGTCAGCCGCGTCCATGGCTGTATGACATTTAACACATAGCATTCGCAAAACCTCCCAAAAACTTGTCCTATGATTATACAACATTTTTTTGCTCTTCGCAAGGGCGCAAATCTATGGTATAATATTACCCCGGAGCTTAAATACAGCTATTTTTTGCGGCTATTTTCACGCCATGCTGCGTCAGCTCCTCCTTATGTGCCCATTGGTTTTGGCACATGGTTCTCGTGCCAAAACTTGACAGGCACACCGCGTCGTCGCTTCCTTGCCTGGCGCAAAAATATCTCGCAAAAAATTAGCTCTATTTAAGTTCCGGCGTAATAGCAAAAATATGTATAAAAAGGAGACTGCTATGAAATTTATATCATGGAATGTCAACGGCTTTCGCGCCTGCATGAAAAAAGGTTTTATGGACTTCTTCACAGACATTGACGCCGACTTTTTCTGCATACAAGAAACCAAAATGCAGCAAAGCCAGCTAACCTTCGAATTTCCCGGCTACACCTATTACTTTAACGACGCCGAAAAAAAAGGCTACTCCGGCACAGCAATTTTTGTCAAAACACCGCCGCTGTCCGTTGCCTATGGCATAGGAATCGAAGAACACGACAAAGAGGGCCGCGTTGTTACCTTGGAATATGACAATTTTTACCTGGTGAATGTATACACACCAAATTCCAAAAACGAGCTGCTGCGCCTGCCCTATCGCATGACTTGGGAAGATGCCTTTAGAGAATATCTGCTGGGCCTGGATGCAAAAAAGCCCCTGGTACTCTGCGGCGACCTAAACGTAGCCCACAAAGAAATCGATCTAAAAAACCCCAAGACAAACCGCAAAAGTGCCGGCTTTACCGACGACGAGCGAGCAAAATTCACCACCCTGCTGGATGCGGGCTTTGTGGACACCTTTCGCCATCTTTATCCTGATCTGGAAGGGGCCTACACTTGGTGGTCTATGGTCAGCCGTGCCCGGGAAAGAAACGCCGGCTGGCGTATAGACTATTTTGTAGTATCGGCGAGACTGGCGGATAAAATTGCGGAAGCGACTATTCATGCGGATATCCATGGCTCTGACCATTGCCCGGTAGGCTTAACTTTAGGTATATCGTAGGGGTAGTGCACTTAAGATTTTACAATCTGTTCCCGTTGATTTTTGATGATAAAATTTTCTTGACAAAACCTGTGTGATATCCTATAATATAATCGCAGATAGACTGGCTATAGACCCCAAGTGTTTGCAAACGCTTGGGGTTTTTGTAGTAGACATGTTCTAGTAAAAGAAAAGGGGGTTAAAATCCATGCAAAACAAGTTAAAACTCTATGGATTTAACAATCTTACCAAGTCCCTTAGTTTTAATATCTATGATATTTGCTATGCCAAGGGCGAGAGGGAGCAACGGGATTATATTGACTATATTGACGAGCATTATAATTCTGACCGACTGACTGGGATTTTGCAGCAGCTGACAAGCATGATAGGCGCCACGGTGCTTTCTGTGTCCAAGCAAGACTATGACCCCCAAGGTGCGTCTGTGACGCTGCTGATAGCCGAGGAAGCCATGCGCAGCGGCATAGAGGAAGTGCAACCCGAGACAGTTGTGGCGCATTTGGACAAAAGCCATGTGACAGTGCATACTTATCCGGAATTTCATCCGGAGACATCGATTGCTACATTCCGTGTTGACATCGATGTGTCTACATGCGGCGAAATTACGCCCCTTTCTACGCTGGATTATCTAATCGGCAGCTTTGATTCGGATATAATTACAATGGACTATCGTGTGCGCGGCTTTACCCGGGACATCGATGGCAAAAAAATCTTTTTGGATGAAGGGCTGACGTCTATCCAAAATTATATTGACCAACAAACCCTGGAGAAATACGATGCTGTGGATGTGAATGTGTATCAGAGCAATATTTTTCATACCAAGATGCTGATTAAGGATGTGGATTTGGAAAACTATCTGTTTAACCAGGATGTGTATGAGCTAAAGCCCAAGACCCGGCTTAACATTACCAATAGCCTGCGGCAGGAGATGATTGAGATTTTTAGTGGGGCTAATGTGTTTGCACGGGAATAAACAGGGATGGAGAATGATTGCTTGGGTTTCAAAGGGGGTTGCCCCATGAGTGGAAGAAATGGCCGAGCGCGCAAGGTAAAGAAACGAGCCGCCGAATCAAAAGGGGGATGAAGCACTTTGAAAAGCGAAGCTATGGGCTATATCAAAGAGGCCCTTGCCCTTAGCAGTAAGATTTTTACAGGAGTGACGGTGTTTAACCTTGTCATCTCCGCATTCACAGGTAACTTTGATGAAGCAGGGGAGTTTATTCTTCATAATTTGGTAACAGTTGTGGTTTGTGTCACATCAATTGTTATTGTAAATAAAATGAAAATGAAACTATGGCAAACAATGATAATTTCATACATTGCCATCATCTCTATATTGCAAGGATACACTTGGCTGACGGGCCAACTGTTTAGAGAGCTGCATCCCGGTGCCCACTTAGACGCCTTTATATCCCAAAGCATTATTTTTGTGATTATTGGAATGGCCAGTGGGGTCAGCGGGTATATGAAAGCGATAAAAAAAGAGAAAAATGACACTGAATAAGCCTGGTGTCAGCAGACACAAATAAGAACCATTGTAATCAACTATACACAAATCGGACAGGTGAACAATCCCTGTCAATGTTTAGACCCTACTAGAGCGGAGGTATACGATGAAAAGACTATTTGCAATACTACTTGCGGCAACCATGCTGCTTGCGGCCTGCGGCGGCACCGGCACACCCACCCGCGGTGCCTGGGATGGCAACACCTATAGCAGCAGGTATATTGGCCTGCGCTTTGAGCTGCCGGCGGACTGGACGGTTATGACCACCCTGGAAATGATGGACGCCTTTATGTTTCCTGAAAGCCTGCATGTTATGCCCGGCCAGCCAATTCCTCAAAGGGTGTTTAACTCCATTGGGGATGCTGTGTTTCCTGATGTGATAGCCTATCAGGAAGAACATCTTCCGCCTTTTGAGGATAACGGCATTATGATTGCCATTGGACAGCGTGGCGAAGATAGGCCATCTACAGAAATGGAGCTGCTGCAAGAAATGGCGGCAGAAGCGGCAGGTATCGAGGGGATGGAGATTGTTGTTGGTGCGAGCCCAGTGCGTATAGGCAACCACGACTGGCATTATGCCGACCAAATTATTACAGGAGACTGGGGTGCAGGCAACCAGCGCATGTATTTGCGTTTTCAGGGCGATTTTATGATAAATGTCACAATTATCTATCACGATTACGACTCCCTGAACAATACTCTGTCGCACTTTAGGGCGTATTAGGGTAATCAAACCGAAAGGGGATTTTTGTGCATAAGCATATCCCGAAAAAAGATATACTAAAATGGGTTGTTATTTTTGCGTTCGTGCTAAGTCTTGTGCCCATCATAATGGTGGGTATGCACGCTCGCCCCAGCTTAGACGACTATTCTTTTTCTGCTGCGTCTTCAATGAGGCCTTCTGCCCAGCTGCCCAGAGAACACTATATCCAGCGCAGCGTTAGATATGCCGTAACAAACGGCAATATCCTTGACATTATCGGGGCGGTAGGCAATACAGTTGCGGACAATTATCGCGAATGGCAAGGTACATTTTCGGCAATTGCGCTATTTTCTGCGCATCCGGGAGTTCTTTTTGGGCCAGGTGCATATCCTCTTACAATGCTTTTAACAATATTTTCTTTGATTGTGTCAACCGCATTTTTGTGCAGAACACTTCTGGGCAAAAACTGGCTTTTGCCCGGTATAATAATCCTGACTGCCTCTATACAATGGCTGCCACATATTGCCCAGGGCTTTTTCTGGTACAATGGCGCGGTATTTTATACTTTTTTCTACAGCCTTATGCTGTTTAGCTTGGCGTTGAAAATTAGAATCATTAAATCGGCAGAGCCTCCTGTGCCGCTAAAAATTGCCCTCGTCTTTTTGCTGGATTTCTTTATTGGCGGCGGCAACTATGTTACGGCATTGCTCAATACCGAAATTAACATTGTGCTGACGGCCTATGTGCTGTGGCAGAACAAAAATGATTTAAGAAACAACATTAGAAAATGGATTGGGCCGGTGTTGTTTACTTTTGCGTCCTTGTCGGGGCTGCTGGTTTCTGCATTGGCCCCGGGCAATGCCTTTAGGGCCGCGCTTTTCACATATTCCACATTTTCGATTATAGCCATACCCCGTACGGTTTTTCTTTCAATAGGCCTTTCTGTTTGGGATGTTATCAATTGGACAACCCCCGCCATATTGATTTTATTGGCAATGTCAATTCCGCTGATGTGGCGCATTGTGCGGGATATCAAGTTTGACTTTAAATATCCGCTGATAGTATCAATTTTTACTTTTTTACTTTTTGCATCACAAAACGCCCCGCCTATCTTTGCCATGGACGGGCCGGGAGACCCAAAGCTGCGCAATATTGTGTATTTTTCGTATATATGGCTTGTGTTTGGCAATGCTTTTTATTGGACGGGCTGGGTTTCGAGAAAAATCGAAATACGCTCTCCGCTAAAAAAGGCGTATACATACCTGCTATACTCGGGCCTTTCGGCTGCATTGCTTGTTTTGGGGCTGGGCTTTGGCATGTCCCCGATTAATCGCGCTATTATAATCGACCCAAACCTTGCCGCAACCACTGCGCTTACAACCCGGGACCTGCACGCAGGATTGCCCCAGCAATTTTTGGTAGAATACGAACAGAGGCGGCAGACCCTGGAAAACAGCACAGAAGACCATGTTGTGGTTGTGCCTTTTACAGCCATGCCTTTGACATTGGTGCCTTTCTATCCTGTTTATCTGGAAAGCAGCTATACTCCCGCCGAAATTACCCACAGTCCAACCCATTGGATAAATCGTTCTATCGCAGACTACTACGGTAGAGTTTCTGTTGTTAGCAGGCCGCCACAACGAACCGTGGCAATATCGCGGCCTGTGACCATTTGGCAAGATGGCAGAAGCTTTGCGGTAGATTCGTTTTTGATAAACGAATCACGCTATTTTAGGCTAAAGGATATGGCATATATATTGGATTTTGGCTTTGATTTTTACCAGGGAGAATTTTTTCTGGATAGATATAGAAGCTACACCCCCGCAGGAAGCGAGCTTAGGGCAATTGTGCCAAGAAACGAGATTTTGCCTGCATATCTGCATAACGAAACATTGACTATCAACGGTATCGAAAGGCCTATTTTCGGCTATATAATCCTGGGCGAAGTCTATTTTATAGAAGATTTGCCCAGTTGGGTTGATGCGAGGCTTGATTTTAACTAGGGCCTAACATAAGGAGAGGAAAATGGCGAATACTTTATATGTCGTAGTGCCGTGCTACAAAGAAGAAGAAGTGCTGCCGGAGACCGCCGCGCGGCTTAAAGACAAGCTGATTGGCATGATGGAATACGGACTGGTGTCTATAGAATCGCGCATAATGTTTGTTAATGACGGTTCTTCTGACAAAACATGGGACATCATACGCCAGCTGCACGAGGACGACCCTATTTTTGCCGGGGTCAATTTGTCTCGCAACCGGGGACACCAAAACGCGCTGTTGGCGGGGCTGATGGTAGCCAAGGAATATGCCGATGTGACAATATCTATGGACGCAGACCTACAGGACGACATCCACGCCATGGACGAAATGATAGAGAAATACCACGCAGGCTGCGACATTGTGTATGGTGTGCGCAGCAAACGCGCCACAGACAGCTTTTTTAAGCGCAACACGGCAGTGGGGTTTTATCGCGTTATGCGCGCCCTGGGCATAGAGGTGGTGGACAACCACGCTGACTATCGCCTGATGAGCAAGCGCGCCGTGGAAAGTCTGGCGGAGTTTCGCGAGGCAAACCTGTTTTTGCGGGGCATTGTGCCCATGATAGGCTATAAAACCGACATTGTGTACTACGAGCGTGCAGAACGCTTTGCCGGCGAGACCAAATATCCCCTAAAGAAAATGCTGGCACTGGCATTCGAGGGCATAACATCCCTTACCATCCGTCCCATTCGCATAATCTCTGTAATAGGCCTGCTGTCCTTCTTGGTCAGTGTGGCTCTGCTGATTTATTTTATCATCGACTTTGCCCGTGGCGGCACCGTGGCGGGCTGGGCATCTACCGTGGTGTCCATATGGGCCATTGGCGGCCTGCAATTGCTGGCCATCGGCATTATAGGCGAATACATTGGCAAAATATATATGGAGGTCAAGGGGCGGCCACGATATATTATCGAGCAGACATTGATAGAAACCGACCCGGAATTAGACCTTGACAATCAGCCTAAACTGTGATATTATAGGCTTTGTCGCAGGGGCAATTAGCTCAGCTGGTAGAGCACATCCTTGACGTGGATGGGGTCAGCGGTTCGACTCCGTTATTGCCCACT
>Ga0123355_10021231_pt1 | contig 10391 bp, 7 predicted proteins | sample TergutEmb28metaG_3_FD_89872 | JGI IMG/M metagenome (GOLD analysis project Ga0123355, IMG submission 89872) | Embiratermes neotenicus P1 segment gut microbial communities from Petit-Saut dam, French Guiana - Emb289 P1 | ecosystem: Host-associated > Arthropoda: Insects > Digestive system > Gut ... | reverse complement strand
ATGCAGCTATCCCGGTAGTGAGCTGGCTGGGATGGTAGGGTTCGAACCTACGAATGCCAGAGTCAAAGTCTGGTGCCTTACCACTTGGCGACATCCCATTATGACAGGGTGCAATTTTTCAACTGCACCCTAGTTGAAATCTGGGGTGAGTAACCGGTTTCGAACCGGCGACCTCCGGAACCACAATCCGGCGCTCTAACCAACTGAGCTATACTCACCATATTGCCCTTTTGCCTTTGACTTTCACCAAACAAAGCGGGGCTTTGCTTTGTTTGGAAGCGAACGACGAGGTTGCGTAATGGAGTTTTCGCCCAAAAGCCGCAGGCTGACGGCGGAAACGAAATGCAGCACCCTCGGTAGTGAGCTGGTACGCCAGAAGGGATTCGAACCCCTGGCCTACTGCTTAGAAGGCAGTTGCTCTATCCAGCTGAGCTACTGGCGCATATCAGCTTAGATATTGTACGTAGTTTCTGTCGTTTTGTCAAGTCCTATCGTTGATTAATTTGAAATTTCCAAACTGACTTTCATAAAGTTCGGCATACAAGCCCTTTTGCGCAAGCAATTCCGCGTGTGTACCCTGCTCTATCACGCGCCCATCTTGCATCACTAAAATCACATCTGCCCCTTGAATCGTACCCAGACGGTGTGCGACAATGAAGCTTGTCCGCCCATCCATAAGCCGGCGGAGCGAATCTTGAATCAATATCTCTGTCCGTGTATCAATGGCGCTGGTTGCCTCGTCTAAGAGCAGCATGGCGGGTTTTGCGAGAAAAATCCGTGCAATCCCAATCAACTGTTTCTGTCCGGCAGAGAGGCTATTGTCCCCTGTGATCACTGTATCATATCCATGCTTTAGCCCTATGATAAAGGAATGCACATGTGCCGCGCGGGCGGCTTCTTCAATCTCCGCTCTGGTCGCTTCCGGTCTGCCGTATGCAATATTCTCGCCCACGGTACCACGGCGAATAAAGCTGTCTTGCAGCACCATCCCATACAAGCGCCGAAGCGACTCACGCTTGATTTCTTCAATGGGCGTACCGTCTATCACAATCTCGCCTGTGTCTGCATCATAAAAGCGCATGAGTAAACTCAATAGCGTCGTCTTTCCGGAACCTGTCGGTCCCACAATGGCCACATGCGCACCCTTTAAAACGTCTAAATTCACATCTGCAAGCACCGGCTGCTCCTTGTCATACGCAAAGGAGACACCGTGCAGGGAAACCGCACCCCCACAGTCTGCCGGGCTGATCGCTTCAGGCAGGTCTGCCGCCTCTTGTTCCCAATCAATCACCGCATATAGCCGCGACAGCGCGGCGCGAGCCGCTTGCAGTTGCGCCAAATGGGAAGCGCCCTCATTAAATGGACGCGTATACTGATGGGCATAGGTCAAAAGCGCGGACAAACTCCCCACTGTAAGCACACCGGATATCGCAGAAAGCGCTCCTAAAATCGCAACCGCGGCATAGATCAGCCCATTGACAAAGCGTGTGGAGGGGTTTGCAAGGCTCGAATAGAACATCGACCGGACATTTGCTTTGAAAAAGCGTGCATTCTGTGTGTCAAATGCCTGCTGTGCCGCGTCTTCATAAGATGCCGCCGCCACAGGCGTATGATTTTGCACTATTTCACTCACAAAGGCACTCATCTCCCCCTGCACTTGATTTTGCGCCCCAAAGTGCCGCCGTGTCCAAGCTGCGATAAAGCGAGCAGGCAAGATAGAAAGGGGTGTCACTACAATCACGAGAAGCGCGATGCGCAGGTCCAGCAGCAGCATAAGCACCATGGTGACAAGTACTGTCACAAGTCCCGGTAACAGCCCGCTAATCGCCTGTAAGAGTCCGTCAGACACCGTTTCTGCGTCTGTGATCAGGCGGCTCACCAAGTCCCCATGTGGATGCTTGTCTAGAGTGCTGAGAGGCGCGCCGTGCATACGTGCAAAGGCGTCTCGCCGGATTGCCTGTGCCACTTGCGCCGAAATTCGCCGCGCCTGTGCCAGCATGAGCCATTGGAACAAGGCCGCCGTCACAAGCAGCACAAGAAACCACCGCAGTCGCACTGCCACCGCGCCAAAGTCCACCTGTCCCACGCCGATGATCTGATCAATCACCTGTCCGACAAGCACAGGCAAGAGCAAGAACGCCCCCACACTGACCACCGCCGAAACCACGCAGAGCAACAGTGCGACCCAATATTGGCTCACATAGCTCAGTGTTCTGCGTAAGATCTTGCGCTTCATTTTGTCCTCCTGTTTTTTTGATTGAACGCACATAATATGTTTATTTTATTCTCTCGCTTTGCATCCTAAGGTGATAGAAATACTGTAGCCATTCTGGCAAATCAACCACGGATGGCTTGATTTTTTTCAAGGTGCGCTTGCCAACTCGTCTATCCATTATCGCAAGCATACGGACAATCCAGTCTTCAGATTCCAACGATTCAGAAATATTGTTTGATAAAAATTCATCCAACGCAAACCCAAAATCGTCAGGAGAGTATAGCCCTTGCGCGCCATATTCTTTTTCCACTTCTTTATGGAGTTCGGCATAACTTTTGTCGCTTCCAGAGTTTTTACGCTTAGACACTTCCGCATACCCTTTGTCTTCAACGGAAAAGGGCATATTAACAATTTCTTTTTCATCTACAAGTATACAAACTCGTCCATATCCATCATGTGCTTTTCTATATCTGGTAGCAAAATATCGTACTCGTCCTTTCAGAACGTCACATATCAAATCCTGCTCCAATGTTTTGCGAACTTCTGCCCAAGGTCTCCGTGCAGGCACAGCAAGCACCTCCCAATCTATAAATTATGCATGTAGGGGCAGACCTTGTGTCTGCCCTCGTTTCGGGCAAACACAAGGTTCGTCCCTACAGCTACCCCAAGCCCTGAGAGCGGCAGATTTCCTGATATTCAGGGAGATGTCCGCTGCATCATCCCAGCTAATTTGAATTAGAAATCAGATTCATGCTTCCATATATCCGGTCAATAACCACAGTAACATTCAACATATGCTCAAGTTCAGAAAGTGTAAAAATGACACCATTATATCCGAGGCGGTTCCCCCCTAATTCGCGGGCGTGGAGTTCTTCTGTTTGAATAATCTGCTCACCATTTTTATAGATTTCATAATAAACTCTCACAAATACTGACCCTCTTTCCCCTTCAACTAATGTGGCTTCCCATCGATCATTGCCAATTGTCCATATCGCTTTGTTTTCATCAGAAGCAAAGGTTCCGCCAAGCTCTGTCACTAAGCGTTCAAACGTCCACGGCAACCGATTTCCATTGTTCGTATATAGAGAGCAGAGATTCATCGATGTAAGCATAAAGTCTCCTCGTGCCCTATCATACCCGATGCTGCAAAGTGAAACCAGTGCACCGTTCACATATATTTCATTTATAACATATACAGGATATTGCAGTAATACCTCCGGTGGCAAGTCTTCCTCAATACGCCCTGCTCTATGATGAATGATAAAGTTTGTACTTAGGGTCTCTAAAATCTCTTCTCTCGAAATATATTCTCCAACCACTAAATAGTCAAAGGTTCCCAAAACCGCGCCTTGTGTGCTAGTAACACGCATATCAGAAAAATTACGGTGAAAACGCACACGAAAAACCTCTCTATCGATGGTCAATGGCGGTACCGTATGCAAGAGATTATAAACACTTTCAGCCGCAATTTCCAATTGATCATACGACTCAATTAGTACCCGATTGGGAGTACTGCCCAGATCACGCAACTCGCTATGAATTGCAGCTTCTCTCGTTTCTTGGTCTATATCACCGTGTAACCATACAGCCCAAATATAGTTCGTAGTTACTTCTATGGTGCTTCCAAACAGGTGGGACTCAAACATCTGTGCATATACGAAAAATTCAACGCCGTTATCATCTATAAAAAAATGTTTGTTGTAACTATCTCCATCAGTGGTCACTTCCTCTGTCCTTTGATGTTGGAATCCAACAGTTAAAGACCTTTCTAACGATTGCTCTAGCGCCCATCTGCTTGCACCGAAAAAATAACAGGATGTCAGTAGCAAAAGTGACGTGAATAGAAGTAATAAATTTGTCATATGCTTGATTTTCATAACAAAACCCTTACCTTGCCTAAATAGTAAATTATGCATGTAGGGGCAGACCTTGTGTCTGCCCTCGTTTCGGGCGAACACAAAGTTCGCCCCTACAGCTACCCCAAGCCCTGAGAGCGGCATATCTCCTGATATACCCTACAAGACGCAAGCAGCGTCTCATGGGTTCCAAGTCCCGCGACTTGCCCTGCTTCCAGCACCAAGATTTGGTCAGCCTCTTGCACAGATGCCACACGTTGTCCGATTAGCACCACCGCCGTATCCTGCGCCCACACGCGAAGCGCCTCGCGGACTGCTTTGTCTGTGAGATAGTCAAGGGCTGCAAAGGCATCGTCTAAGATCACAAGGGATGGGCGCCCAAGCAAAGCCCTCGCAATCCCCAAGCGTTTCCTTTGTCCGCCGGAGAAATTTAGTCCCCCTTGTTCGATCCGGGCATAAAGCCCGCCGTCCCGCTCCCGCACAAAATCCGCCGCCTGTGCCACTGTCAGCGCTTCCCACAGCTCCGCATCCGTCACCATGGGACATGCCATGCGGAGATTGTCCGCCACTGTACCGGAAAACAGTCCGCTTTTCTGGGGTGCATAGCCGACCTGTCCCCGCAAGTCTCCCAGCGCATACGCCTGCACATCCGCGCCGCTGAGTTTGATCTCACCGGTTTTGGCATCCATAAAGCGCAAGATCAACCCAGCAAGGGTACTCTTCCCGCTCCCTGTACCGCCGATTACCCCAAGTATCTGCCCACGCTCCAGCGTAAAGGAAACATGCTCTACGGCAGGGCGTGTGCTCTGTTCATAGCAAAATGAAACATCCGCAAAGCTTACTATCGGCGCTTCCGACCGGGGCTGTGCGCCTGCTCCGTCTGTGATCGTGGGTTTTATCTCCAATATCTCTTCCACACGCTTGGCGCTCGCCAAGGCTCTGGCACAAATCATCGCCAAGTGTACCGCCACCGCAATGGCGAGGAGTGTCATCGTCATATAGCTCACAAGCGCCACAAGCTCGCCCGGGTTGCTCAAGTCCTGATACACATGTCTGGCACCCAGATATAGGGTGGCAAGGATCGCAAGGTTCATGAGCAGCATGGAAATCGGATTCATCAAAGCCGCAATCCGCCCCACACGTACCGTGAGGCGTGTCAAATCTGTCGCCTCTTTGTCAAACTGCGCCTCTTCCGCCTCTTGCCGATTGAATGCCCGAATCACACGCGCACCCTCTAGGTTTTCTCCGGCTAGGCTTGCCAAATCATCCTGCTCGCGCTGAATCTGACTATATGCCCCCAGCAGATGACGCACAATGAGGAAAAGCAGCAAACCCAAAAGTAGTGTGCTCCCTAAAAAAACCAGTCCAATGGCGGGGTTTAAGATCAGCGCCATCACAACACCGCCCACTGCCAAAAAGGGGACCCGCGCGCCTAGGCGCACCAATAAATTGATCCCACTCTGAATCAAAAGGATATCTCCTGTCACGCTCTGCATAAGCCGTCCTGTGCCGAGTTCTGCGGTCTGTTCTTGGGATAAAGCCAGTACATGCCCAAACACACGTGTACGCAAGGTTTGTCCCACCCGCGCCGCCGCATCCGCCGCAAAATATTGTCCAAGGGTCGCGCAAAACATCCCACCCACAATCAAGCCGACAAGCCAGAATCCGCGTGTGAGAATATAGGTGCTGTCTCCACTATAGATTCCCACATTGATGATCCCCGCCACGACAAGGGGTGTCATGAGCTCAAACCCTGCCTCCAGCAATTTGAGGAATGGTCCAAGCGTCATCTTCCCATATTGCCCTCGCAAACTTTTTCTGATTTCTTTTATCTGAACCACCCTCCTTTCACAGTGAGATCTTCTGTGTTTCCCCCGCCTGCGGCGGGGAAATACGTACAGGCAACTATTTTAGGACATAGCCTCTTTCACAGGGCATTTGCTTTTATTCTACCACAAAGGTATAATGTCCGCAAAGGAGATGCATACCATGCCAAAGAAAAAGCGATATTTATTGTATATTATAAGCGCCCTCTTCCTCTGCGGACTGGGACTTCTATTTTTTCTGCTTCCATCCACAACACCCGTCTCCGAGTCTGAATCGGAAACCCGAGCAGCGGGTACTCCGCGAGAACAGCTTGCTCTAGTCGCCCACGCAGGCGGTGCAGTGAGCGGCTATGTCTATTCCAACGCACTGGAAGCTTTAGAAGAGAGCGCCGCCTATGGCATCACATACATTGAGATTGACTTCATGCCCACCACAGACGGTGAGATTGTCTTAACCCACGTCTGGCAAAACATGCCAAACCGCATCCCCGGCGCGCCCAACCACATTGTATCCCACGAGACTTTCCTGTCCTACCGCCTGTTCAACCGCTATACAACGATGGACTTGTCCATGCTCATCGCCTTTCTGGACGAGCACCCAGATATCCGCGTCATCACCGACACCAAAGACGGCTATGACGCCTATACCGCCCTTTACGCCATCGCAGAACGGTATCCGGAGCACATAGATCGTTTCATCCCACAGGTTTATCGCTTCGAGCATATCGGTCGCATGGAGCGCTTGGGTTTTACAGATATCATTGTCACCCTTTATCTCATGCCGGCAGAAATTTTTGAGACCCCTGAAGAGATCGCACGTCGCGCCTTTCATCATGGGGTCTATGCCATCGCCATTCAAGAGTATGGCGTCACGCCTGAATTTGCTGAGCGGCTCGGCGTGTGGGATATTCGCTTTTTCGCCCACACCGTAAATTCCCCCGCTCGCGCGGAGGAACTGCGAGAAATGGGCTTCTACGGCATCTATACAAGCCATCTCGTTTACGATGAATCCGCCGCTCTTATCCCCGCTCGCGCACCACAAACAGACTCTAAACTGGCAAGGCTGGAAGAAAACATCCAAGCATTAGATGACACACAGCGCGAGAGACTGGCAGACGCCCTGCTCTACCGCTTAGACACCCCTGTCTTTGTCCGCTATGGTGAGCCGCTTCTAGTCTCTCATATGGGCACCAGCACCCCTTATCCGAGCTTTGCTCTGGGTCTTGCTTCGCCTTTCATACACTTTAATACGAACGTACTCTATCTGCCCTTGGGCAATGTACTTACAGAAACCATGACCTACACTTGGAACGCAGAAGACAGTATTCTCACCATCGGCAAGCTTGAACTCTCCGAAGGCTTTCTATTCTATCGCAGCACTATTTTTGTCTCTCAGGCCATCATTGAACATCTCTTCCCCTATGAGATCCTGCGCATAGAGAACTATGTCTTTGTCATCCCTGTCCCTGTGGAGTGGGAAGCAGAGGATTTGCTCACCTTGGGGCAATCCGTATTTGGCGCAGTTTAGCATAGAGAATCGCCAGCAAAAACACGATCCCACCATATCCCTGCAAGGGATAGAGGGTACGAACCAGATTTGTAAAACCCAAAAGACTGGCAAAAAACGCAAGCACTGTGGCAAGGATGATTTTGGTGGATGTACCCATCAATCGAAATCCGGCAAGCCGTGCGCTGAAACCGTATAGGCTCCCCACGGCAGTTGTGTAAATCTCCGCAAGGAGTACAGTAGAAAACAAAGCGGCAGCGAGAGGTCCAATTGCGCCTGCGATATGTAAGAGCGGCACCGCATATCCCTGTGTCTCCGCTGAACTGGCAGACAGCGCCAGATATATCAGCAAAGACGCCGCCCCAAGTCCGATGCCGCCTAGCGCACCCCCGCGCAACACCTGCCGCCGATCCGCTGCCGCACCGCCCAGAGGTGCCAAAATCGATGCTGACATTAGAATGTTATACGAGGCATATAAAATCGCCGCCCAAAGCCAATTGCCCATTAGTCCCCCGCCGGAGACTTGCGGCGTTTGCAAGTTCGGTGGAGACACAATGAGTGCATATACACTAATCCCAATCACCGAAACAAGCAAAAAGGGTACCACGGCACTGATTGCATTGATGACTCCACGCAGTCCCCGCATGACTGTTATCGCTGTAAGTATCGCCATCACCCCACTCCCCAAAGCGGTCGGCAAACCAAACTGCTGGGCAAACAGGGCACCTGACCCTGCGAGCATGGCGGTAGTTGCGCCAAATAGGCTCAGCATAATCAGGGCATCCATCAGCACGCCAAAGGATGCGCCGCCGATGCCTTGAATCACTTCCAAATGCGAGCGGGCAGAGAATGCCATGCCCAACTGCATGATTAGCACACCGTAGAGCACAAACAAAGCTGTGGACAATAGTATCCCCCACAGACCACCGATGCCAAAGCGCACGAAAAACTGCAATACCTCCTGTCCTGTGGCAAATCCCGCTCCCACCACGGTACCGATATACACCATGCCGATCTTCACACCGGAAACGCCCCTTTGTTCCATAACAGACCCCTTTCGTCACATCAATCTGATTTCCCGACGTTTTGTAGGGGACGCTGTCGGCAGCGTCCCCTGGACCCCTCCGGCACTTCGTGCCACCTCCCCTTTCAGGGGAGGCTGTGGTGTGCACCGTCTTTGCCTCCCCTGAAAGGGGAGGTGCCGCCCGCAGGCGGCGGAGGGGTTTATCTCCCGTAGCGTCCCCTACTTGAATTTTCTATCGTCTAGGTGGTATAATGATTAAATATTGACTCTTTCAGGAGGACAAACCATGCGTAAAGACACCTTTTACATCACAACCCCCATCTACTACCCATCCAGCAAGCTCCACATCGGACATACCTACTGCACCGTAGCAACGGACGTTATGGCGCGGTATAAGCGTATGATGGGCTATGATGTCATGTTCCTCACCGGCACGGACGAACACGGTCAAAAGATCGAAGCCAGCGCCAAAGCCCACGGTGTTACACCCAAAGCATTTGTAGACGAAATCGTGGAGGGAGAGGGCGGTATTCTTGACCTGTGGAAGCTCATGAACATCTCCTATGATCGTTTCATCCGCACAACGGATGAGTATCATGTCTCCAGCATTCAAAAGATTTTCCGCAAACTCTATGACAAAGGCGAGATCTACAAATCCGTTTACACCGGACTATACTGTACGCCCTGTGAAGCTTTTTGGACAGAACCTCAGCTCAAAGACGGCAAATGCCCGGATTGCGATCGTGATGTACAGGAAGCGGAGGAAGATGCCTATTTCTTCCGTCTCTCCAAGTACACAGATCGGATTTTGGCACTTTATGAAAACCAGCCGGATTTCTTAGAGCCCGCAAGCCGCGTCAATGAAATGGTGGGTAACTTCCTAAAACCGGGACTGGAAGATCTCTGCGTCTCCCGCACCACATTCACCTGGGGCGTGCCTGTTGATTTCGACCCGGGACATGTTGTCTATGTCTGGATTGACGCGCTCAGTAACTACATCACAGCCTTGGGCTATGAAAACGATCAATACGATGACTATCAAAAATACTGGCCGGCCATTCACTTCGTCGGCAAAGAGATCGTCCGTTTCCACGCCATCATCTGGCCTGCTATGCTGATGGCATTGGAAGAACCGCTCCCCCGCAAGGTCTATGGGCACGGCTGGCTGCTCCTTGATGGGGGCAAGATGAGCAAATCAAAGGGCAATGTGGTAGACCCGCAAATTTTAGCCGGACGCTATGGTGTAGATGCCCTGCGCTACTTCCTCCTGCGGGAATTTCCTTTCGGCACAGACGGCACTTTTTCCAATGAGTTGCTGATTGGTCGCATCAACACCGATCTGGCAAACGATCTGGGCAATCTGGTCTCCCGCACCGTGTCCATGGTGGAGAAATACTTTGACGGTACCCTCCCCCCAGAGCAAGAGGCAGGACCGGAGGATGAAGAACTCCTCACCCTAGCAAACAATCTCCGCACGCTCTATGAAGAGCGGATGGAGAAATACGCATTTCAAGATGCCTTGGTCGAGGTATTTCGCGTGATTTCCAGAGCCAATAAATACATTGACGAAACCGCCCCCTGGACGCTTGCAAAAGACGAGGCAAACAACCCACGCCTGGCACGTGTGCTCTATAATCTACTGGAAACCATCCGTCTAACCACGGTACTTTTGCTTCCTTTCACACCGGAGAGCAGTGAAAAAGCCTGGTTACAGATCGGCGCTGACCCATCCCTCTGCAACTGGGACAGTGCAGAGCGCTTTGGGCTTCTGCCGCCCACTGTAAGCGTGCAAAAAGGCGATGCGCTCTTCCCTCGGATTGATATGCAAAAGGAACTTGAAGCGCTGGACGCAGGCGTATAAAAACAGCACGAATCATTTGCGCACCCCCATCTTTCAGCAATTGCTGAAAGATGGGGGTGCGCAAATGATTCGTGCTGTTTTTATACGCCTGCGTCCAGCGCT
>Ga0123355_10021230_pt1 | contig 10391 bp, 4 predicted proteins | sample TergutEmb28metaG_3_FD_89872 | JGI IMG/M metagenome (GOLD analysis project Ga0123355, IMG submission 89872) | Embiratermes neotenicus P1 segment gut microbial communities from Petit-Saut dam, French Guiana - Emb289 P1 | ecosystem: Host-associated > Arthropoda: Insects > Digestive system > Gut ... | reverse complement strand
TTTTGGTGCTTTCGTTCTGGGCACAACATTTAGGAAATGTTTAGTTTTTGGCAGACTTGTTGAAGAACCACCAACATACAGCTGTTTCACTGACAGTCGAGTGTTTCTCGAGTTACTGCATTACTTGGCATAAAACCAGGACCCGTTAAATTAGTTCGAAAAATGTAAGACATCACGGAAAGGTGTCTGAGTTATCAAACATATGTTTTATTCTTCTATACAATTTGGTTGTTAAGCACGCCTGTTTAAATATTTACGCTCGATAGAATGAGTGATTATATTGACATGAGCACCTAAAACTTATGGTTTGAGGAAACAGAAGAGACAAATCAGATAATGTACATTAAACCGTACATTCAAAATAAAATTGGACATGTTCACACCTCCTGACACAAAATTGAATTTAGAACTACAAAAATGCAAAACTTGAAAAAGTGCTAGGGCTAAGACGCGATGAAAATGGAAGGCACAAATAAGTACACTTTTGGATTAAATAGCATCATCATCATCATCATCATCATCGGCTCTACAGCATTGGGTGGACCTTGACCTATTCTTGGAATACGTGCAATACTACTAACAAAGAAAGGAACAAATTTAATTTGCATAAACAAGTGTTAGGACGTAGAAAGTCCACCGAGACACGAAACACTCAGTAAATGATTAATATGCTCAGTTTGACAGAAACATAATGTTAAGAAAAATACAAATATTACTCGCAGACAACAGTGTAAGTGTTAATGTGTTCTGTGCATTTATGAAGCTCTAATTAAAAGTAATGGAATGTGTGAAACTTTGTTGAAACTTTATATAAGCCACATTTAATGAAAATACTTCCAGATATTCTCAAGTTATTACATACCGAGAGGACAGATGTTGCAAATTTAACCCTTTAAACGCCGAATTAATTCTCATCTGCCATTTGTTGGCATTATTAGGAGCTCACCATATTCTCTACTTTAGCAGGATAAGGGTAAATCTGCTCAATTACAAAGTTTTGTTACGAAAACACCAGACACGAATATTAACAAAGCAACGAATGAGGAAAACCGTGGTAACTTACATGAAGTGGTAACACTCAGGGGTCCTTTAAGAGACAGAAATGTTGATCCGTCAGTACCTAGTTAACTGCCTGAACATGTTTACACCTTCAGTTGCACCATAAATCTTACAGGCTGCAGTACAAACACTGTGCCTTAGCCCACCCAGCGTGGTGCAGCCGTATATGAAAACATCATTTATTACTGTCACATTTTCTATACTCTCTAATTTTTATTCAAGCTGATAGCAAATAACTTTATGTTATTCACTTGATTTAAGTCGTACGCCCCACTCTTTAAGCGTAAGACCAAACTAGTTGAAAGAATTATGCTAGGATGAGTAAGATTAATGAACCAGAAAAAACTAGAGAGTAAGCTACTTTTCAGGTGTCCGAATAGAGTTATAGTGATATGGTAGGCGTGTTTATGCTTACTGTGGAATCCTAAGATTTAGTATCTTTTATATTAACCCGGTCACTAGAATGTATACTGAGCCAGGTAGCTCCAGTCTTTACCCTACATTGCAATAGGATATTTCCATCCATTTATAGTTAAGCTATTCCATCACAGGCCTGGACAGGATCTTAGGGCTCCAGGAGATTGAGGATCCAAGAATTCCTAGAAAATCGGCACATGGAGTTGATAAGATGATCGGTGGTGATAAGGTTGCCAGCCCTAAGCACCGGCCACTTTTACTCCCCAGGGCATAACCCTGATTCTCATTTTTGTTAGAGGGTGACACGACAACAGGGCCATAGTGTCGCAGGAAGGATTAAGTCAATGCAGAGTGGCAATAACCGCAGCAGCTTGTAGCGCAGTGCCTCTACCAACAGCGCCATCGTGCACTCCTATCATTTTCTAGGTCAAAGTGATGTTTTCCTTTCGGGTTTCCCGATCAATGATTTTAGTATGTGCATGATCTTTGATGTAGTATTGTGATGGTTTCTAATTTTAAGAGACATACGTTTATATTTAATTTAACTATAAGACATCATTAAATTCAAGAAATATTACTATTAAAATGTCTTACAATTTGTACCTCTGTGACCATAAAACTTCTGAAGCCTAAATTTCTGAAACTGGCCTGTGATCCGAAATTATTTATATATATATATATACACATATATATATATAAAGGTAAAAGTGATCCCGTTACAGGCCCGGTGTGGCCCAGAGGGTGGGTAGAGGTATAACACTACTCTTCCATGATCCCGGCACTAGAAGGATGTGAGTGGTCAGCAGCACACCTCAGCCACACTTTACCCCCGGGAAAGACCCGGTACCCGTTTTGCAGGAGGCTGGATGGACCACAGGGCCGGTCTGGACGGGCGGAATATCTCGTCCCCACCGGGATTCGATCCCGAACCGTCCAGCCCGTAGTCAGTCGCTATACCGACTGAGCTACTCGGCGTTCTATATATACAGAACACTACAATGGAACTTCAGTCTGTATGGCAGGCGAGCAACCTGATAGAATATTAGCTATCAAAGACGGACTCTTCTCCACGGAACCTCTCAAGCGTTTTGACTGTGGTTAAACGGAATTAATTTGACACTAACCTTACAACTCAGCTTCACTAGGTGCCTCCGTAATTTATTATAAAATAAATAAGTGGTAAGAACCCACTTATTAAACTTCCAAATACAAATGCCTAATACACTGCCATCCAGTTTAAAAATTCAAATCCCCCCACTTGGCCTACAAAATGAAGGATATTAACCCTTTAAACGCCGAGTTAAATCCCATCTGCCATTTGCTGGCATTATTAGGAGCTCACCCTATTCTCCACATTAGCAGGATAAGGGTTAAAGTACGAGGGGCGGCTGATAAGTAATACACACAGTGAAAGTTTTACCAATGGAGCAAAGTAGTGATGCGCATCATGAGTGGAAGTCCTGTGTTACTCATCCAACAGAAAAGGGACGAGAAGCTATGTAAAGACTTCTGTATGTTTCTTAACGAAGAAGCTGCAAGTTTATGCACTGCCTCCGTTTTTCGCGTGTTTCAAAGCTGGACTGCTGGCTAGAAGCCACCATGCATCCGGAAGGTTCTGCGACAGGCCAACTTCATCAAGGTATTTTTATGGTTTTTCGCGTTCCTAAACCAAATTCTAAGTTGGGACCCAAATGCAGGAAAATTAGACAGAAGTCTACTCTCACAATATTTTAGCCTCACAGATTTGGCACAGATATTCCCTACGCAGATACAAAAACCCAGCTGCCACCAAGTGTCCATAAACACAGTCCACATCTGCAACATACAAGAAACTGCTGAAGAGACAATGGCATACAGCAACACGAGACTGGTCATAGGAAAGTTGCGGTTACTGCAAACTGCCGATTAAAATTCTACAGAACAATGAGCCGACTATGGAAGAAGAGGCAGGAGGAGGCGAATAAGACGAAAAGATGTTGATGACAAATACTCCGCTGATGATGTAGGAGGAAGAGAGAATAATAGTGGTAAAATGATGCAGAATAGGAGCACGGAAGTAGAAGCAGAATAAAGAGAAGAACAAAGCCACGACAACAAATTTTTGACAGTTTGTTAACTGCCATCCTCGTGGCTGGAAATAAATCTCATATTGTATTCTTTCTCTTGAGTGATTCTCTGGCGTCTGAATTTGTACGTCGGGTAATCATCCAAAAGAAAAATACAACATTCAGAACACGGTGAACGTTTCAAATCAAAGCTTAAATTACCCAAAAGAACTGTTGAGTCGGTAGCATAGCATTTCTTTATTCGCGAGTTTTCTCGTAAAATTTCAGTCATGAGATGTGTTACGCTTATTACGCATTTCGTAGATTTCCTCGTTTCATCTTGGAACAGCAACTCAAACACGACCGTAAATACGTCCTTCCATATCTTGCCTATTCATTGTTACTAATCGTCGTTAACATTAGGCAACACATACAGTCTGAAGTACTTGGATTGGCGTTAGCTAAATAATAAATGAAGAAATAAATCTTTTCATCCTGAGTCCCATTCGAAGTTGAATTCATGGTACCAAATTTACATAAACCAAAATTTAGTTGTAAACTCCAACACAATTAATTGAAATATGTTCTGTAGATGCTTCGGTACATTCAAGGTGTCGTAAGTAAGTCATAAATAAAAAAAGAACGCAACTCTTAAACCAATCGAAGTATGAAAATCTTATAGGAGAATTTACACACTCAGTTCCCACCCCCAAACGCAACGAACTGAGTCTCCATTACAACAACAAGTTGGTTAATGTTGCACCGAGAAATAATCTCTGTTTCCAGGGAGAATCATACAGAACAAAAGCTGTGGGAGCAAGGTGCAGAGATTTTAATGCTGAAGCGAGTCACCACGGTGCTTTAATGTTACGAAGTCAGAGATGTCTCCAAGCAGCACAAAGTTTAGTTAAGAGTAAAAAAAACATTATTTTTGTGGAAGAATCTTGTAACAGAGGGGTACAGAGTGCTCAGATAAAAGTACTGATTGTCTAAACAAAAGAGTAACGTAACTGACCTTCTGAAATCCCGGCTCCAGCAGGCGTAGATAACTGGATTCATACTGGAATTGATCCATCCTAGCCACGTAACTACTGCGGATATCAGCTCCTCATTCCAGATGCAGTGCAGACAGAAGCCTGACAGCAAGTTTACCACAAAGAACGGTGACCAACACACAATGAACACTCCCATAACGATGCCCAATGTCTTCGCCGCTTTCTTTTCTTTAGCAAATTTCGCAAGTTTCCTACTTAAAGAAAAGTTTTTCGGCATAGTCTTAGTGCTAGTGTTCGCAGACATAATTCTAGCTGACGATTGCCTTGATAATCCGTTATTCTGGTTAAAATGGTGGTGATGGTGGTGGTGGTGGTGGTGGTGGTGGTGATGCGGTGGTGATAAAGTATCGGTAGCTTCTAAAATTTCACCTGACAGTTCATCCTGAGTCCCTCCACTTCCGGTACTGTACAAATTTCTGTCATCCACGACGTTACTTCCACTGTTTGCCGAACTTGTGCTATTTCCACCTCGGTGTATTCTGAGGGTGAGTTCAAGCTCTCCAGAAGCCATCGTAACTTGTTTCGTCCCTAATTTTAAGGATCTCGTCTGGATAACAGCGGCTCTGTAGATTCTATAATACGTGAACACCATTACAAACAATGGAAGGTAGAATGAGATCGTTGAAGAAAACACTAAGTAACCAAGATGATCAGTGAATGGACATTTGAAGGCCGGGACATCTTCATTCCGAACGGCTCTCCACCAAACGATTGCAGGAAAGGAAATTGCACCGGAGCAAACCCAGACAGCAGCTATCAGCAATGCAGCCCTTTTTACACTCATTTTTGAAGGATATGTAAAAGGATCTGTAATGGCCCAGTATCGATCAAGAGAAATTACACAGAGGTTGAGTATAGATGCTGTGCTGAACAGGACATCTAATGACCTCCAAACGTCACACCAATCCATACCAAAAAACCACCTGTTTTCCAGGACCTCGTACACAGCACTGAAGGGCATGACAACAAGCCCCACTAAACAATCTGCCACTGCTAAAGAAGTAACAAAGTAGTTGGTAGCAGTGTGGAGATATCTCTCACGAATTACTGCTAGAATGACAAGCATGTTGCCAAATACCGTAGCCACTGAGAATAAGAGGAGCAGAACTGCCAGTGGTGCACGCTTCTGAAGAAGTTCCCACGCTACATCGGTTTCATCTGACGTGTTGGATTCGAGTGTAAAGTTAATATCAATATCGATACTTCCGATGCCGTCGGCCGTGGAAGTGCCTTCTGATATTGTCCCGTTCTGTAGGTTGTCACCAGCTGGATACCAATCAATAGAGCCATCTCCTGAGGCTGGTTCCTCGTCCCACCAAGTTCCTGTTAAGCTTCCGTTCATATTAATTACGTATTAAGCATTACACATAATTGCAGTTGGAGAACGCTTTTTCGCCTGGACGTTCAAATAGCAAGTTTCAGTTTACTGTTCCACAAAGCAACGTTTGAACTGATAGTCATAGTTCTATCTCAACACAAGTGTTTCAAAACAAAACTGAACATTTTGAACGTATTCAATAGCGTGTCTTCAATCCAGTCTACTTCAGTCGGTTTAATTTCTTGTTTCTGTCGGACAATTCTTAGCACACACACATAATCACAGTCAGTTTATTTACCACATATTAAGCACAAAATTAAATTTTTCAGTTGTGTCTCTTATATTTTCCCGAAGGCTAAAGAAAATTCACTACATTTCAGAAGAAATTTTACGAACTAATTGTTACAAGCCATTTTCGTTTCTCCTCGGAGTTATATAAATAAAGTTACTCATAACTTTTTATATTAAGCCTTAAAGCATTTTAAAAATACTACCTTTCAGTACACAAAGTGAGAAAAACAAATATCTTAATTTTATGTCCGAGTAACACAACAATATATTCTGTAGTCTTGAAGATATTTTCCTCAATTAAGAATCCCCTTTAAAATTCTGAGAATTATAGAAGCAAAGAAAATATATCGTGCACAAATATACATGGATAGATGATTTAAATGTTTTTATAATATTTAACGAAATCATTTTGCGCAGTTCTTTCCTAATCTCCACCCGCTTCCAAGAAAACGGCAGAAATAAACTTTTCCAATGAAATACTTTACAACACATGGAATTAAACGTCTAGGATATTCATATATGTTTTATAGTATATATCCTCTTGTAAGTTAATGGAACTTTTGAAAGTTATAGACACAGAGTCGTTCATTCCTCGACTGCTACACCAGCACTTTGAATAGATCCATCGTTACAATACTCCCAGTTGGAATGACGAAATAAACCACAGTTCACTCAAGCGGCCTACCCACATCAGCACTGTTCAAACACTGCGTTTGGATAGGAGTGATTAATGATGGCAGGGTGATTCCACCACTGTATCTCACAGGTAAAATGCAAGAATTCTGCAGTTTAGCCACAATAACATTAAATAATGCACACACTTGCAAAGGTATCAATTGCAGAGGACACGCTATCTTGTTTAAACTTCATATGTCGGATCTTGAAAGAGACGATGTTGATCTTGTTTGTGTGCTGGGTGTACGTAGCTTGAAGGTTAAAGTGTGTGTGTGTGTGTGTATTGTAAAGGAATATAACCATTCGTAACAATTTGTTTGGCAGTGCGTCCTGTCTAACACGCAACGCTTTCATAGTCTGGCACCCAGAAGACTTCACTAAGTCAAGGCCAAGTTATTCATATAGCACACGCAAAGTCATCATAGGAGGAACATGATACTGTTATTCCGAAAGGTTAGAGAGTTGTCTGGAATTATTTTGTTTTCACAGCATATTACCGATAAGCGAAAGAGTTACTTTGGATACAGTCATTAAGTAAATTTTGTAATTTTCAATAATACCTAGCGTTTTAGCCTTCTTAGACTAGACATTTTAAGAAGCAGAAACAAAGAGAATTATGGCAATGTCGACTGTAGAAACGCCCTAATTTAGTAAATAATTGCAAAGTCTTTTACAATATTAATTTCAACATGTATAGTAATGCGCATTAGAATACCAAATAACATCAAGAAACACGGTGGATATTCAGTGCAAAAGCGCAAAAAAGCGCACACTTCTGAAATTTAAAATCGTGTTCTACCTTTTCATAGGGGTCTAATATTTTCTACTTAAAATGTTCGAAGAGAAGAGAGACTTCGAGAAATATTGTAAAGTTATTTACTTCTGTCAAACGGAGTTTCGTTTAAATTACGACGCTCGCTTACGAGTACCTATATGTTGGACCGCGCGTCGCGACGGCGTATTGGAACTATATCGCAGGCCAGTCGCCTACTGACTGAGGCATCCTGGTTACCCCGAGAGCACAGACGCGCCGTCGCGTATGGCTAATGGAACTCAACTCTCTCCTCCCCCGCACGACAGAACTCGGCGTAAAGATCTTGCTTGGGTTTAACCCTTTAACGCACGGTGGTTAACATATGTACCACTTCCAATAACAGGTTTTAAACTCTGCCTCACCTCGAAGTGTCTGTTTATCACGTGGTTGTTACAGTAAACATCGAGTTCTTGCCTACATAGCATAAATGTGTTGGTTTTTTTTTTAAATACAGGCGCAATGTGCTTATTGTGAATTAGAGGAAGACTTTTTCATTCAAAGAAATTTCTTGTTTTAAAGAATTAAAAATCAATAATTTCTAACCAAGGAATGTAAATGACGTTAACAAAACCAAAATACTTGTTGCGAAATAAGTTCTCAGATTTTGTGTAATCCTTTGAACACGGTTTAAGTTTACTGTAGACAAAAGAGCATCGTTATAAAAGTTGTTGCATCGCCGCTACTACAATGAGCAGACAGACACCGCTCTCCTTGAAATGTGTTAAATACCGGAAAAAGTTTTTCAAAGAAATTGCATTTTAATAAAATCATCAAGTATTGTGTGTCTTGGAATTTGTTTCCTCTCATAAAGCGAGTTTTTAAAATATCGCTAATTTCTTTGCGTGATCCTTACGAGGTACAGTTACACTTATATCAGAAAGATCTATTGAAAGAGGGGCACTAAAAGGAGCCACTAATTATTCTACATCTGACGTCTGACATTTGCCTGGCTACAGGATTTTCATACATGTTTTGGAAACATTTGCTTGTCACATGAAACGCATGCGCCTCCGATTTAAATACTTGAAGCATTACGCTCTTGTAAAGATTATTCTTAACATATTCATAAAAAAGGATTCTATCGGAGTTAGATCTAAAAGTTAAAAACTAGCATGAAATTGGTTATTAAGTCTGACGTGTTCACAAACACCAGTGGAAATCACGCTCAGAGCCGGTGAGTTAAAATCGAAACTTGTGTTCATGAACAAGTGGACATAGATTATAAAGGCGTAAATCAAAATTAACATTCTTGCAAGAAAAAAAATATTTGTAATGATGGAAATAAACCAGTCAAAATGAGTAAAACCGAAAATGAGAGGACATAAAGTAAGAAGTGGTGTATATTGGCAAGAGGCGTTAAAGCCAAAAGGCGTAAACCAAGCGGCGTAAAAAAGGCCTTGATATATGTATGGTGAGGATGACCACACACCTCCATGTAATGCCAAGGTTAAGAATGAGTGGAATTCCTTCTCCACTCTCACTATATGTATAAGCGCGCGCGTGTGCGTGTGTGTGTGAGTGTGTGTGTAAACATTTAAAACCAATACATGTATGTATGTATATATATATATATATATACACACAAACATGCACCAAAAGTTTTTAACAAAAATTTTTGAATTTCCTAAATGTTTGCTGGATTTACGGAGACATTCCTGAAGAATGGAGGACAGCCATTGTTATACCAATACACAAAAAAGGAGACAGAAATAACCCTGATAACTATAGAAGTATTAGTTTATTAAATACTGGCTATAAAATCTATTCAAAAATTATTGCAAAGAGATTAACAGCAATTGCAGAGGTCTTACTATTAGAAGAGCAGAACGGATTTAGGAAAGGCAGATCCTGCATGGACTGCATATTCTCAGCTTCACAAATAATAGAAAAACATAGAGAATTTAACATCCATATATTGCGTTCATTGATTTTAAAAAAGCCTTTGACTCTGTGGACAGAGACAAATTATGTTAAGTAAAGGAATTCCAACTCATCTAATTACAATAATTCAGAAAATATGTACGGAAAATATTATAAGAGTTAATACAGGTAATGGAATATCTGAAGATTCTAGAGCTACTACCCAAGGGGTGAGACAAGGATGCCCACTATCACCTGTTTTATTCAATGTATATTTGGACGACGTTATTAGGATTTGGTTACAGAAACTAAAAACTAGTAAATATTTTAAAGAGTTAATTTTTAACATATTGTTATTTGCAGATGACCAGTTTATTATTTCTGACACAGAAGATAACATTACAAAAGGCAGTCTATTTATTATATAACGTACCTAAAGAATATAATTTGGAAATTGCTACAAAAAAAAAGAAAGTATTTGGTTTCGTTGGAATGGATCACCTAAGGACAAAAATTATTATAAATTACGAAACACTAGAACAAGTTAGCCAATTTACTTATCTAGGTTGCAGTATATCTTACCCATTTTCCAATGATGTAGAATTCAAATTAGCAAAATTTTTACGATTAATAGGTACTATTAAGAGAATTATTTTTAAGAAAGTTAGAATGAAAACTGTTTTGAAAATATACAACGCCCTAGTTTTACTGCATTTTTATATGGGTTACAAAACTGGACTCTAACAGCCTTACAAAGACGAAGAATTGAAGCGGCAGAAATGAAGTTACTGAGACCTCTGGCAGGCTACACCCTTTATGGCCACAAAACAAATGACTACATACGCCGCGAACTACGG
>Ga0123355_10021229_pt1 | contig 10391 bp, 7 predicted proteins | sample TergutEmb28metaG_3_FD_89872 | JGI IMG/M metagenome (GOLD analysis project Ga0123355, IMG submission 89872) | Embiratermes neotenicus P1 segment gut microbial communities from Petit-Saut dam, French Guiana - Emb289 P1 | ecosystem: Host-associated > Arthropoda: Insects > Digestive system > Gut ... | reverse complement strand
AATGCGTAAAATAGTTACTTGGGAAGGGATACAGGTGTCAGCACTGCGCTCCCAGACGTTGAGTAATGAAATAAACTGTCAGAATGTCAGTGTATCGTAAAAGGAATGAAGATCTGGTTCAGTTCTTTAAAATGGGAAGGGGTCTTGTTGCTTGCACTGATATTGATGGCCTGATTCAAACACTCAACATTAATCACAATCCTCTGGACTGGCGACTCTTCATAGACTCGTCTCAGTTGAGTCTCAAAGCAGTTCCTTTTCACAACGGCAACACCCTACATTCTATTGCTGTCGGTCATTCAGTGCATAATGAGGAGTCATATGAGAACATGAAGATTCGGATGGAAGTCATTAATTACGATAAATTCTAATGATAAATCTGTGGTGACCTAAAACTGATTGCTTTACTACTTGGACTATATAAAGGATTCACAAAATATTGCTGCTTCATTTGTGAATGGGACAGCACAGCTCAGTCCCTTCATTACTCAAGAAAGGATCGGCCTGCCAGAAAATCTCTCGAACCAGGAATCATGAATGTGGAAAACCAAACACTAGTCTAACCGAGTAAAATATTGTTCCCATCCATACATTTTAAGCTTGGTTTGATGAAAAATTTTATAAAGGTCACGAACCAAGAAGAAGCTGCCTTTACTTACTTACGAGAAAAGTTCCCCAGCCTAGGTGAGGCAAAACTGAAAGAAGGTGTTTCCATTAGTCGACAAATACAAGACGTTATCAAGGAAGAATACTTCGAAAAGCTCTTTCAAGTAGACGAATAGACGGCTTGGGACAGTTTTAAATTTGTAGTGAAAGTATTCTCGGGAAACAGACGGGCTCAACACTATGAAGAGCTGGTAAACCAGCTTTTGTAGAGCTACCAGAGATTATGCTGCAACATGTCACTAAAATACATTTCCTTCACTCGCATTTGGTTTATCCTATAGAATTTGAGTGCACTGAGTGATGAACACGGAGAAGGACTCCAAAAAGACATATCTTCAATGGAGAAGAGATATCAAGGGAAGTGGAATTGTTCTAATGTCGCCGAGTGCTGCCGGACTGTGGCAAGGGATGGCCCTGCCGTGGAATACGGGCGACAGGCAAAACTAAATAAATAATGAACTGACATGAAAAAGATTGTGCAGATGTTAAATTTACGTTGTAAATATTATCTATAAACAGAATAAGTCTATTAAAGACATTGTTTTCCGCTGAATAGTGTTTAGTTTCTTATTTAATTCACCGTTCCTTTTAATATTACAACTTCTTTCGTAAAATATCACAGTGTAGTACAATTTTATAACTAGAGCCAAGTAATTTTTTATTCTCCTTTTCTAACTTCACAGATACAAACAAATAAATTAATAACACAATCATCACAAATTCAAAAAGGTTGTTTGAAATTAGTTTTCCTGTGTTATTATAATACAGTAATTGTATTGAAATTGTACAGTGTTGCATTTATGCTTTTGTAAACGTAAAGACATCAAAAACTTATTAATCAAACGCTTAAACGTGGAGCACAAAATCTGTAGTCTGTAAGCAGTTTATTCTGCAATTGCCAACCAAGTACCCGCTTTAACTCAACAGAACTGACCTGCCTGCCGACAGACCACAAGGTTGAACATCGAGCTACAGATTTGTATGGTATAAGTCGTTTTGGGTGAGCCGTGTTAGTTCAGTCAGTATAGCTACTGGCTACGGGCTGGACGGTCTGGTAATCGAATCCGGGCGGGGGCGAGATTTTCTGCACACGTCCAGACCGTCCTTGCGGCCCACCCCGCCTCGAACGCTGTGGGTACCGGGTCTCTTCCAGGGGGTAAAGCGGCCGGGGCGTGACGTTCACAACACATCAACATATAGTGTCGAGTTTAAAGCGAAGTAGAGCTATACTTGTACCCCCCCCCCCCATGAAACTTCGTGGCCTATTCTAGTGTGAACGTTACCCTTACATTTACACGAATAAGCCGTTATTGTGCATCTCCCAACCAACTGCCTGCTGTATCTCAACAGAACTGCACTGTCCGCCCACTCACTACACAGATGAACACCGTTAAGTGCACCAGTACCTGACCTCTGGTCCAGCCCGTTGCCTTTACTGTACAACTACCAACAAACTGCCCGCTGTATCTCAACAGAACTGCACTGCCCGCCCACTCACTACACAGATGAACACCGTTAAGTGCACCAGTACCTGACCTGTGATCCAGCCCGTTGCCGTTACTGTACAACTACCAACAAACTGCCCGCTGTATCTCAACAGAACTGCACTGTCCGCCCACTCACTACACAGATGAACACCGTTAAGTGCACCAGTACCTGAACTCTGATCCAGCCCGTTGCCGATTTTCCTGCTTTTAATTGTGACTGTCTGCAGAAAGCTGTTGGACCGTCACACTAGCTGTTTAAGGTGACAGTTGGTAGTTGGTGACTTTTATGGTGGAACCGAAATGCGGTCAGAATCGCACAATTATAGAATACACATTGTAAATTATCAGCTTCTGTTAAAACTTAAACTTTCATTCCTACAAAAATAGCTATGAAATGGAATGATAGGGGGCAGGGGGGGGGCAGTTGTTTGAGGCGCTGCGCTTCAAGCCGGAAGTTCGCGAGTTCGATTCCCGATGGTGTCATTGGAATTTTTCATTGACATAATCCTTCCGGCCGAACTGTGTATGTGGGGTCGAATCTGCATCTAAAAGAAATGAGTACCAAGAATATTTAGTGGGGGTAAAGGCGGCCGGAGTGTAAGGCTGAAAACTTTACCACCTTTGTGTGCCGATTGTCTTGAAATCTGGGAGCCTCACACTCCTGAAACAGTCAGGGCTTTTCCGGCCCTGTAATGGGATTGCTTTAACTTCGTCACAAATGTGGCCGTTTCGTATAAAAATTGCTAGAAACAGACATTTAGGAAATTCGTTGTGTCTGAAGAGGGTTTGGCCTCCCGTCACGTCTGTCCAAATATTTTTGGCGGTGCATGTTGAATCTCCGACATTGGCAGAGCAATAACAGATGTAAAACAGAGCATGACAACGCATAGATATGACCAATACTTCTTACTGCCTAAAAATATTTTAAAATAGACGGTAATGTTCATAATATTGTTCGTCTTGATATACAGGATTAAATTCAACTTACTGTACTGACATATATTTATTACTCTTCAAGGTATCAAACATTTAATTTCCAAAGAAAATTCCAGTCAGCTGACTCTACAGACCATATAAACGTACAGAGTAATCGAGTGCTTTAAGTTCCATCAGAGCACGATTTGTGGAGCCGAATTGAGGTGATCTCCTGGGTGTTGCCTGTAAATAATGTTCCCATTAACATGCCTCTGCCCCTAATATCCGTACCGCAGCAACTGTAATAAAAATGGAAGACATGCGAAATTTTACTTCGTTGCATATTACGTTTTAGACACAGAAAATGGCGTAATTTTGTTGTTAAAGTTCAATTTGTTTTACGTATTACGGTCGTAAGATTTTGCCGGTAGACTGAGGATAATGTGATGCTGGAATAAAACAAAAATAACTTAGGAATACCGATAGCTATGTGAACAATTTGTTTCGAGATGGACACAAAGAAAAAAATTAAATAATTTTCATTTTTTTAAATATAACTTTAGAGATCTCTTCCCTATTCATTTAATCCTCAATTTGTTTGTGTCTGTGAATTCATCCGATATGTGTCTATCACCAATAATCTGCACTAGTGATACATTAACGTAACTTTCCACTGCCCAATATATTCCTCTTCGTTTCTTCATCAACAGCTTTAGACGCGCTGCCATTTTGAAAACAACGACCACCAGTTTCGTTACGCCTCAGTTCGTCCAACTGTACCTGTTGCTGTGTATCAGCATGGACCTACTGACTCCATCCAGATGGATTTTCATGCAAATTGCGATTTGAATATTTTCCAATAACTTTCGATAAAATTCAATTTTCTTTCTAATCTGACAATAATTACAACTCTTTTGTATGATGACGTATGTACATTTATGATACTTCTTGCTGAGTTCTTCTTAGAATTGGAAATGTTAAAGAGCAAATCGGAGCGGTTATACGAAGTAATATGGAAATAGTGTTACAGCCGGACAGAACAGGGGTGACAATATGATATGGCGCATGCGCTTTGCAGACAGGATAAGTGAAGCTACAAACACAAACTTTGACAATGTAATAATAAGTCACGTTCCATCACAACATGATTAAGCGAACACCGCTCTGTCTTGTGAGCGTGTTTTAGTGAGGTAAATATAATTTGATTTATTTACGTGTTTTCATACCCACATCGTTTAAGTTATCTCCAATAATGCGATAAAATTTAATATTTACAGAACATGAAATTTTTAAACGAACTCTAGATTTAGTAGAAAAACTTTCAAACTGTAGTGGCTATTTGTACATCTAACAGCTACTTCAGACTTTCGCTTAAGACGTATCAAACCTAGTCTTATATACTCCATTGTCATTATATATATAGTTAAACGCACATTAGATAAAAAAATTTTGAAAATTATTTTCAATTTTGAAAGGAAACTAAATAACAAAATAATTTATATCAATTTTTCGACTGGGAGCCAATTTATCCTGAATGCAATAAAACAACAGATATGTCCGTAGAACACATCCACTAAGTTTGTGGTTTGTGTTTCGTTGTTCAGACAATGGAAAATGTGTTGCGTGGAACTGCATTCATTTCAGCATAGTACGGCCAGCTACTGCTGACTAGCACGAAGCCCCTCAATTGAAGCAGCAGTTCATGCAGTGGAGGCACACTTCATCGCCAACAAAGACGAAATTCAAGCAGACCACTTCAACTCGGAAGGTCATGTGCACAATATTTTGGGACAGAAAAGGCGTTCTGCTTGAGTACTTATTGCCTCAAGGCTCCACAATCAACACAGGTGTCTGTTGTGACACACTTCAAAAATTGCGACGCTCGATCCAGAATAAGAGACGTGGCATGCTTAGCTGGGGTGTTGCGATGATTTATGACAGCGCCCACCCACACACTGCAATGCAAAATCTCATTATGACATTTGGCTAGGAACAATTCAATCATCCCCCCTACAGCCCAGACTTAGCGCCAAGTGATTTTAATTTGTTCCTGCATCTTAAATCCTTCCTTCCTGACCAGTGGTTCCACGAAGACAATGAGGCCAAAGAAGCTGTTACCACATGCTTTGCATAGCAGGCGGCATCATTCTACAATGAAGGGATACAAAAACTGGAGCAGCACTATGACAAGTGCTTCAACAATGGTGGAAACTCTGTTGAAATGTAGCGTACGGTGTGCACATCAAAAGGCAATATACAGGGTTTGTAATGTATTCTTGTTTTTTTCTTAATAGCCCATCAGAACTTACTTTCTGGATAACCTACATATGTAACACTTCGTTCGCCCTTTCTTGAGTCTGCTTATGGTGTCTAATATTTCTTCAGTACCAACTGTCTTTCATCAGTTTCACTTGGATTGCACTAGTTATGTAGATTTACGTTTCTCCCTCATGTCGTTAAGAAAAGCCAGTGCTGTTGAAGAGAAAACTGAATGAGCTGCATGATTATATCCCCAATATAATCAGTCCATGCACTTGACTGCAGATGTGACAATGAAGTCACTCTGCTAGCCTCCTACAGAAGATAAGCTTTCACATGAATCTTCTATGCAGAATTGCATCAAACAGAAAATTTTTGCATTAATTCAAATGTGGTGTAAATTTTGAAGTTGCATTAAAGCAAAAATTATGCAACAGAAATCACTTACAATTAGACCTGCCTGTGTGCAAAAATATGGCTTTGCCATTTCACCTTCAGCTTTTGCAGTTTCAACCCCATTGCAAGTGCGTTGGGCAGGGAGGACAGCTAGTGTGTTTTAGTGCTGTATGTTGATGAGATGCAGTTTGCACACTTTTCACTACAGATGCCGAAAGTGCAGTCATCCATTCACAAGATTGTATTAATTTTTAAGAATTTTGGGTGTAATATATTTTTAATGACCACGTGTGTAAGGTGTGAGTTGTCTAAGCATCGTAATGCACCTGTCAGCCTTGCATGCTGTGTTGTATATTCTGCAGGTTAGTACTTACAAGTTCAGGTAAGGTTACATTGGTCACAAATTACCACAATTCACTGTATAATAACCTCCTCACGTGGTCTCCAACTGATCGTGATGAAGAGGTTTGAGTACGCCGACGACCCTAAGAGCTATACCAGCGGTAGAATAGCTACTGCCAGGGCCTCCCATGTTGCAAAGTTCGAAGGATAGGCGTCAGACATAGAGACCCACCACCACTGCCTTGTGGCGAGAGAGGGATTTTCAAAGGCTAAGGGAGTCAACCGCGACAGAAAAAAAGCTGGCTTGAAGGATTTAGGTGGTAGCTCCACCATCAAGATCGGGTGCTGTGGGCTAATAACCCGCACATCTTAAATCAAATTATTAAAGAAACGTCAACGAAGAAGAACCAGACTGATTCTAGATCGACGAACTTTGGTATGAAAAAGAAAACGGAAATTGGGATATGGAATGTAAGAACCTTACGAGAGACTGGAAAACTAAGGCAAGCAGTGACTTGCATGAGGAACTGTGGATTGAACATACTGGGAATGAGTGAAGTGAGATGGAGAGAGTTTGGTGAAATGACTACCCATGAGGGGCAAAATTTATATATTATGGAAGGCGCCAAGATGATAATACCAGCAGACAAGGCGTGGGTATACTAATGGATAAGGAGACTAAAAGAAGTCTGATTGAGTGGCACCCAGTATCAGAAAGGATAATCGTGGCACGCTTTAAGACAACCATTAGAAATATTGTGATGGACCAGTGTTATGCACTCGCAGCAGCTGCAGTAGAGGCTGAAAAACAAGAGTTTTATATGCAGCTTAACGAGATACTTAGGAGGCAAAAGAATAGGGATATCGTTATAACAGGAGGAGACTTAAATGCAAAAGTGGGCCAGGAAAATGAGGGGCTTGAGCATATTATGGGAAAACATGGGCTGGGAGAGAGAAATAAATATGGACAACTGTTTGTGTACTTCTGCGCTAGACATGACTTGGTCATAAGCGGAACAATATTCCAGCACAAGGATTGTTATAAAGTAACATGGATATCACCAGACCATAAAACAGAAAATCAAATAGACCACTTAGCCATCGGACGACAATGCAGAAGATCGCTATTAGATGTGAGAAATAAAAGAGGTGCAGGCATTTGAAGCGACCACCATCTTGTTGTGGCAAATTTTAAATTGAAGATTCAGGCACATAAGCAAAGAACAAAACAACTAAGAAAATGTTATGACATTAGGAGACTGGAGGAGGAAAAGAAGACCAGGGAACTCTTTAAATTAGAACTGGCAAACAGATTTCAAATATTAACTGATATGGAAAGTTTGGGGAACGAGACCATAGAGGAAAAATGGAGGAAGATTCGAACCACTTTTAGCGAGACAAGTGAGAAGGAGAAGCTATAAGGAGAAAAGCAAAAAAAGACTGGATGACTCAACACACTTGGGAAAAGATCAGAGAAATAAAAAGGATTAAACATGAGATGAAAATATGTAAAACACGAGCGAAGAAGATTGAATTGCAGAAGACATATGCAGAAAAGAATCGAGAAGTGAAAAGGAGCGCAAGGAAGGACCAAAGACACTCTATTGACAACTTGACCTATCTAGCCGAAGAGGCAACACGCAAGGGTAATCTTAAAGAAATGTTTACTATTACTAAGGTGCTGTCAAAGAGGCAGATGCAAAGAAATCGACCAATTAGAGCCATAGATGGTACCCTCATGACAAATACTAAAGAACAATTGCAGCGCTGGCAGGAACACTTCTCCAAAATCCTGAATCCCGGCGTGGATAAACAAATAGTAGAAGAGGAGGAGGAAAATGAGGAGTGTGTGACAAACTCAAGAATTAATACTAAGGCTCCATCAGTGATAGAAATAAAAAAAAGCGTTGTGTTTACACTAGGGACAACTTTTGTATTCAATTTGTGTATTCATTTATTAGTGGGTAATGAAGATTTCTTATGTTTCATATCACTATATAGGATAGCTTAGGTTTCTGAGCATTATGTATTGAAATCAGAGCATCTGGCTTTGAAACGTGCTTAGCAACAACGTTAACGCTGAGTAAGTAAGAATTCTAGCCAATAAGGGTACAGTGGAAAGTCCCAAAGCGTTACTACGCACTACTAGGCAATTCCTTTGTCCCTTTTTCTAAAATCCAAGCCAAGCTTTCGACAGGCGTTGGCGTCTTTAGTCAGAATCCTCACTCCGTGCTATTCAGACGTACGAAAGGCGTAGCGCTTCAGAACAATAAATCCTATAACATAAATGTGATTTACCATCAAGCAGCATCTCTGCTTTACACGTAATGATGTGACAACTCAATGTCACATTATGCTGTTTAATCAGCAACATACATAAATTCCTTTGTGTGCATCAAGGCACAGAATGCCTACTTATTATTCATATTCTTTTGTCCCAAGGCATTCATTTGCAGGCATAGACCCAGTGACAGCATATCAAGGAATCATGTCCCACCCCCTGTTGCGATTACACCTTAATATATCAAGTTGAAGTAAATCCAACAGTGTACAAGTTTCGTGTTAGTGTGAGCGTGTTACATTACGGCTCCTCTCAACATAGAAACAGCAAGTGAGTCACCATCACTACAGTGTTATTTGTGTTTCTTTGTCCCCCGGGGCATTCTGGGGTATCTACCCAACAAGTGTCAGTGTCATCAAGTTTGTGTTTTACATAAGTCACTTCGACACACATAAATTACAGTGCAACGATTATATCATATTACGGTGCAATTAATAGAGTCAGTGCGAGCGAGAATTCCTTCTCCACTTCGACTCATAATTAGCTAGTGGGCTTGTCAACCACTACAGTAATTTGTGTACAAGCAGTTCAATTAATGTTACCACACGGGTTACAATATGCTAATTACAACCAGTGTAATTATTGTACAAACAGTGCTACACCACGAGTTCACTACAATTGTATCCATTGTAATCTTTTTGCATATAACCAGTTTATATCTATATTAGACTTTAGAGTTTTACAGTAGAAATTAAAATTGCTTTGACCAGCATTACATGAGTAGATTAATTGTCTATTTATCCCTTTATGTTCCCTTGAACCAGAGCAAGAGCGGACACGTTGAAAGAGCTAAAAAGGGAAAAGCAGCAGGAATAGATAATATACCGTCAAAAGTACTGACGGTGGACCTAGATACTACAGCGAACATGTTACATCCCTTATTGAGAAGATTTGGAATGAAGGCGAAATGCCTGAGGACTGGAAATGTGGTCTACTAATAAAAATACCAAACAACGGGGACACCGCAAACTGTGATAATTGGCGGGGTATTACACTTTTGTCTATACCAAGCAAAGTCTTTAGTAGGGTATTACTTAATAGGATCAAGGAGCATGTCAATCATAGACTCCGAAAGGAACAAGCGGGTTTCCGCCCAAACCGCTGTTGTATTGATCAAATCAATAAGTTACGGATAATTATAGAACAATGTGTAGAATGGTCGTCTCGATTTTATGCAATATTTATCGATTTCGAAAAAGCATTTGATTCGGTCAACAGAGAGGCTATGTGGAAAGAAGTAAAGCGCTATGGAATACCGAAGCAACTTGTCGATCTTATTAAAGAAACCTATCGTGGGTATATGTGTCGTTTGGTACACGAGGATTGCGTGTCAGAACCATTTCCTGTGACGGCTGGAGTGAGACGGGGGTGTATTCTTTCACCTCTCATGTTTTTGGTAGTGACTGATGCAGTAATGCATAATGAGAATCGAGACAGACGACGAGGTATTAGATGTGGTCTAGTTGACAGGTTAGAGGATCTGGACTTTGCTGATGAATTGTGCCTGCTGTCTGAAGCACATAGCGAGATACAAGCAAAGCTTGGAGACCTGACAAAGAAGCGGGACAGGTAGGATTGACAATTAACATAGAGAAGACCAAGGCCTTAAGAGTAAACACGAACAAAAAGAACCTTTTATTCTCGGGGATGAGAGTATTGAGGATGCGGAAAGTTTTGTATATCTGGGTAGCAAAGTTACTAAAGATGGAGGGACCAGGCAGGACGTGGCACAAAGAATCCAAAAAGCAAATGGTGCTTTTTTACAACTCTACCCAGTATGGAGAAACAACAATATATCTTGCGTAAAGGGAAAAACCAACTTGATGCCACTTATTTTATTATTTATTCAATACTCATTTATAACTCAACATGTTTCGGCCGTTAATACGACCATCTTCAGGAGTCCGCGACTAACTGGATGTTATTACATGGGTGGTATCTGTAACAAGTATAGAGGAATTGTGTTAGCGTGTTATTAGGGTGTT
>Ga0123355_10021228_pt1 | contig 10392 bp, 6 predicted proteins | sample TergutEmb28metaG_3_FD_89872 | JGI IMG/M metagenome (GOLD analysis project Ga0123355, IMG submission 89872) | Embiratermes neotenicus P1 segment gut microbial communities from Petit-Saut dam, French Guiana - Emb289 P1 | ecosystem: Host-associated > Arthropoda: Insects > Digestive system > Gut ... | reverse complement strand
TGGTGTGGTGTGTGTGGTGTGTGTGTGGTGTGTGTGTGGTGTGTGTGTGGTGTGGTGTGGTGTGTGTGTGGTGTGTGGTGTGGCGTGTGGTGTGTGGTGTGTTTGTGGTGTGTGTATGTGGTGTGTGTGGTGTGTGTATGTGGTGTGGTGTAGTGTGTGTGGTGTGTGTGTGGTGTGGTGTGTGGTGTGTTTGTGGTGTGTGTATGTGGTGTGGTGTGGTGTGTGTGTGGTGTGTGCGTGGTGTGTGTATGTGGTGTGGTGTGTGTGTGGTGTGTGGTGTGGTGTGTGTGGTGTGGTGTGTGTGGTGTGGTGTGTGTGATGTGTGGTGTGTGGTGTGTTTGTGGTGTGTGGTGTGTGGTGTATGTGGCGTGGTGTGTGTGTGGTGTGTGGTGTGATGTGGTGTGATGTGGTGTGTGATGTGGTGTGGTGTGGTGTGTGTGTGTTTGTGGTGTGTTGTGTGTGTGTGTGTGTGGTGTGGTGTGTGTGTGTGTATACCAGACATCGTTCATTGTGCGAGACCCTGTGGGAAATGAAAAGAGAAGGGAGAGAGAGAGACAGATTTTATTTCAGGGACGAGGAGAGCCTCGGGTTTGTTAAGACATCTTTAGTGCCGCTGAACTTAGACAGATATTTTGCTCTAGTTTATATTCTGATTTTGCAAGCAGTCTGTAATCAATAGGTGTGACATTTTTACCTGGTTATAAACGAAGTGACAGCACATAAATCATTCGAACAGATTTCTAAATAACAAGTACTCACTTTATTCCACTTCTCTGATATCGGAAATTTCTCACGTACTTTGTCGACACTTGACATTTATCCCACGCATTGGCCGCAGATTTCGCTGCACCACTAATGCACTTAGGCCTATTCGATGATAATTGTACCTTGTCATGTTAACCCCATTGTAAGGGACGGAATGTTGCCCCCAGGCGGCTGCACTTTACGGTCCAGCAGCCGCCTGTTGGCAGCCGAGCAGCAACACGCCACACGAAAGATGGCCGAGTTCATGTACTGCATTTTGCAATATAAGTTATAACAAAGGCTACTTATTTGCCGGTGCAATTCAAATTCACTTGTCCCTTCTGAGTCTCTTGATACGTTCGGAAACAACTGATGTACAGCAAGTTGTCCGGAATATAAGGTGCAACACCTAATTGGTTTCGCGGCACTGAAGGCTTTTTTTAAGGTCCTGCATTCACACTGCCCCATGTGATGTCCAGTCGATTCGAAATGCCTTCGAATGTAGAGGTGCCATATGATTGATCTGAATTATATATAAACATCCAGTCCGTACCGCGCAGTAAACACACTCCGTCTCTGTTATACAAACCAGTCAGTTAATGTTGTATAGGGAAATAATCTCCTGTTTGTTCTCAGATCCACACAAAACAAATAAATACACTGTGTGGGCAGAACGTGGAATTGCTGAATGTTAAACTGGCGGTATGTACAGTGACCACTGAGTTCTAAATAAGTAATAAAATACAACCACTTGTTACAATGAAGACAAAGCTCTGTCTGTGTCACAGTGCTGCAGGTACAGATTGACACCACGCGGTTTCACGTCTACCTATAGATGTTTACCAATTCTGCCAAACAAACCATGACTTACTGCTTTCATCTTCAAGGTAAAAGAGAACAAACCCCATTTCATATACATGGGTCTGTGCATCGTGAATCGAATTTAATAACTGTCCAACTAGATGCGACTTATTCAGATTATTACATTTCTGTAGGCAGCTGCCTACAGAAATGTAATAAAATGAACATGTCGCATCTTGTTAGACAGTTATTAAATTAAACAAAACCCATATTTTGCCCGTAAAGGTCGGTACCTACCCACAGCCTCATACGTAGACGATGCTATACGACGAGCTGTCAGCAGCTTAAGATGCACAGAGCTAAATGATAGGCTACTTTGTGAATGACGTATGGGGGTGCCGTCAAAGGATGCGATCGGTTCAGCATTTAAATTAGTATTAGAGAAACTGCGGCAAAACAGTGCGGTCAGCGGACGGCTGGCGTGCCCGCCGAGATGTCACCCGATACCTTCTGGACCTTCAAAATCATGGATTCTTGGGCCGTCACTGAGTGATGGTGGGGAAACAAATCTGTGACTAGCCAACAATGTACACACACCGACTCATATTCAAGGTGAAAGTGCACACGCGTCTGCCGTCACAGCTGCGCAGTGTCCATTGCGCAATCAAGTCTTCCGAGTTCTCCCGACAAGACAGATGTGTCACTTTTCAACCGATGTTGGTTTGTCCCTCGGTACGACAGAAACAGATATCCCTCCCAAAGTACGGGGTCAGTTCGCGGCCAGATACACAACATCATAAAAATTCCGGTCGTACAACCGGCCAGTTAGAGAAATCACCACCAGAACCATTTGTCAACCCGCCCCTCACAATCTACAAAAGCCCAAACTAACTCAGTGGAACCGTCTGTGAGCGTAAATCGCGACGTGTGAATGTCGTAATTAGTACAAAAGTACGGTGCTACAGAGCGACTGTTTTATGGTGGCCGATGAATTTTAGCTACGAAAGTAAATCTCACAAAACCATTGCTCGGTCAAGGTCGGTCAGCCAGACTGTGGCAAGCTGCGTACAAGAACTGATGTCTGTGAGCATGCAAGCAACCGTACGTCGTTCCATACTTGATGGTCAGGTCACTGAGAGAGTAATGGCGCTAGGGGTTCCTCTCCTTCCTGTCTGCTATAGATTGTATTATGTCAAGCAGTCGATTGCGCTTGTGGCTAGCGAAGGTTAGTATGCGGTTTCGCTATCAACATTCGTGTGGGCAGAATGGACACCCTACTGTAGAAAGGAATATAGAGGAGGGCTTTGGAGATGGAAGTGGTGAGATGCGTGCAGGTGGTGGGCCTGTGGGATTCCTTTTTGTAGCCTCAGTGTTATAAACGAGTGTTGACATGCTGACGTATTGGTGCAGGCGTCTTTGTCTTCTGTGTGTTCCGTAAGGAGATAAACACTTTACTGCGCTTAGCGTTAGCAAAGGAATTTAACAAATTCCTTGCATTCAATTTCAAAGTGTTTTGCCGTTGTAATTAATCAGTTGACAGCGACATTTTGCATTTGGCTGTAATTACATCCTGCAGACCGAACCTTGCTGTTCCCTGTACCTGCACTGCTCAGGCAGGTAGCTCGCACAATTCAGTGCGATATCACCAACGCAGCGCGGTTGTTAAAAGCAATTATTCTGTAGAGCAGGATAGCTCAGTCGGTATAGTGACTCATCACGGGCTGGAAGGTCCGGGGTTCGAATAGCGGTGGGGGCGAGGTTTAGTTTTCCCGTACCGTTCCAGACCGGCCCTGGGCCCACCCAGCCTCCTGTAAAGGGGGTATTGGGTCTTTCCCGGGAGTAAAGCGGCCGGGCCGTGGCGGTGACTACCTGCTCCGTCTAGCGCCGAGTTACAAGAAAGAGTAGAGCTGTACCTCTACCGCTCCTCCGTGCCTTCATAGCAGGTTACAGGGTGAATTTTACTGTTGTACTGCAAATACCCATGTACATGATACAACATAGGAGTCACAAATAGGCTGTAAGTACGTCTACATGCAACTCACGAAATTAACTGTTCATGAGAAAGTTCAGTAAACACTGCAATATAAAACTCCCAGAAAATTTGTCTAGCGGAAGCCGAGTTTTCAGTACGACGGGGAGACATGAGGCGCGGAAATATGTAGGTGTAAATGTATTGTGCAAAAAAATTGACTGGGAATTTAAAAGTGTGTAATAATGTTTAAGGGATGATTAGCGGCAGCCAAACTTGCAGAGTATGAAAATATTACATAAAGAAGAAAATGGAAATTAATTAGTGTGATATTTAAACATAAAGGCGCCCAGAACTGTTTAACGGCAGTCAGAACTGCACAGCCGTTAGCATCAACTCTTAACAACTCATCATGAACGAAGAAAAATAGTGAAAATTGCCGTGGAGTAACGCGTGAATGTTGTGACGTAACGTGGTTAGTTTGTTCAGCAACAAGCAATGCGTAAGTAACAAGAGGCGGTCTGTGGCGTGTTGCTAAGTAGCCCAAGCATTCTTCTGGCCCAGAAAGTAATGAATTCTGGGTTTCAAAACAGACGGGGGGTTTCGTGGAAAGATAAGCGACGGTTAGCCGCTCAAAAAAGAGTTTCTTCTAAAATGTTAGTTTTTTTGTTAGAGTGCTGGCACAATGAGTCGTGAATATGGGGGCTCTTTGAGACCCAAGTTCCTGGCTATGTGAACCTCACACGCTGTTACACACCTACCAGTCTAGACAGCGTTACGAACCACAAAACAGCTATATGAATTCTCAGGCTGCAATGAACCAAAATCTAACGAGATTGCTGGCCGAGACATTCTGAACCGTTCTTAGGTTTTCCAAGAACAAACACTCCCCGGGCACAACAGAAGTCACGTCACAGGGTACAGTCCGTGTTGCTGCAGTTCGGACCTTCGTCCATCCTGAACAGACAACGCCGTTCCGCATAATGTTACTGCTTTCACAATCCACGTGTTCTGAGGTATGACGCCGTGCCGATTGGAAACTTCTCTACAGACACGGCGTCATACAACTGGCTTCTGCAATATTACCGCTATGATAACCCCAGGTCTGTTCCTTCTTGTGAGCAATTTGAGGCACTCATTTGAGTGGCTTCGTCTGTCCAGTGTTTGGGGTTAGCTCTACCTGCAGGAGCCATCGCGGTAGGTATTATACAGTCACCTGAGGATAGCAGCAGATACAGTATCCGAACGCGCGTGTCCTCTTCGAAATGTCGGAGGGTGGACCAGGCCTCTATGCACGGAGAAAGAGAAACACAAGGAAAGGGAGAGACGATTCTGAATTGTCAGTGGCTAAATGTAACAAAGGACAGAGCGAGTGTGGAAACTGAGTGTAGTGGGGACCGAGGACTGACCGACCGTAGGTGAATTTTGTGTGAGACAAAATGTCAGTGGGAAATTAAATGAAGAGGCAACACTGAGGGCTAATGCAAGGGGAAGTGACAGTAAACACGACACTTGAAATGATGTAAGGCATGTGCGTTGCAGGAAATGCTAGTAGCCGCTGCGCTTCGTAACGCGCACTTTACACTCCAAAGAATATTGCTTCAGGCCGTCTGGATAGCCTAGTCAAGCTGCTGCCTGGCTACAGAGTGGGGGGCGAATGCCTTCGTTGGCGCTGTATTTTCCCTTCTACAAAAGTCGAGAGAAATTGCAGGACCGAATCAGCCAGCCACCCAATCAGCGGGTATCAGGAGCTTCTTAGCCAGGGGGTGAGAAAGGACACCATTTAGAGCCGAGGTTAAAAGTAAGTGGAGCCATACCGCCACGCCACCACCTCCATGGCGTGCACAGGGTCTGCTTGCCTGTCAGTGTTACAGGCAGAGAAAGTGCCGGAACGCAGCAATGCCAAGAATGAGTCATGGACTTGATACACAGACATTGCACTAAATAAGACGGCGAGAGATCGTGCTGTGTGCGAAATGCGTCATTGAGTCAAGGCCTGCATTACGACATTTGCCTTTAAATTGTTTTCACAATATCGGAAAAGGTAGCTTTTTCTTCCTATGTGTAAAGTGTGACAGACAAGCTAAGCTCAAGACGGTGCGTTACGTCACCACAGCAGCTGGAACGTTAGGCCTACTGGCGTTCTTTTCAGTAGTCACTGTCAAAGGGCTGTCCATAACCTGTAGACAGAAATTGTATTCCTCCATTTTCTGCCAAGATCCAGACAAAAGTGAAAGGCAAAACTCCACGTGTGCGTGTCGTGAACACATGTGGGGGGGAGGGGAGGTGTAGCTCCATGCATTCTCAACCGCGGTAGGACACAGAGCTGAGTGGGGAAATCCACGCTCCAGTTGCTTTGCCGCAGGGAAAATTCGCCGCTACCCACTTGATATGGATGGGTGGATACCAGAGCCGGTCGCACCGTCTTAAAAAAAAAAACAAATTTCTTAATCCTGCCCGGAAATCAAAGCCAGGATTGTCCATCTTGTAGTCTAGTCACTATATCAGCTGAGCTACAACGGATGCCACGTAACAAAAAAGTCCTTTGCAATCGATATAAACGCGTGTAACGTGAAGAATAACGTATTAGGTCGTGACGCCGTGTAGTCTGGTAGACAGTTATTAGTTTTAATCCTGAAGGTGTACGCTACAGGTTCCTCCCAAGGGCGGTACACTCATACCACATTAAATGGCAATACATAGCAGGAGGTACGGACAGTTCTTTCCCTTCACTACAGGTTTTTGAATTTTAATTACTTGTGCCCCTTTACAGACAATAACCAGACTGCAGTGTTGCACTCAGCGGACTGCAGCTGTCAAAGTGTCACACAGTTTCACGGTACATCTGCAAATGTCGGTTTATTTAAGCCCACAGCTACAGTACGGCCTTCTTTGTGCTCATCGCTCTGCTGGCTTACATACCGATCTTGCACTTAAACCGAACAACAAATGTGGGAAACTTGGATAGAAATTTACTTAGGCATTATTAAGAAAATTGGCTTTCATTGGGTCGCTTTGCACAAAGCTCGCAATCACACAGCAAAATTTATGAACAGCTTCTGAGGTAAAAATTGACGGAAATCGAAAGAAAGATGTGGAAAATACCTGCCGAGATTTGAGCCCTTAGGTGAAGTGTGGCTGTCACAGCACAACTGTACAACTGCCCAACGGCATTATGTGGAGAACCTGCACGACCAATCTCTCCCAGACGCGTAACGTACGGCAGATATTCTGTTACGTGTTTCAGTGGGTCAAGCGGCACGGCACGGCTGTCTGGACCGATACCACGCAGCTGATGTTGCTGGACAACTGCTATAAAGAATGTGGACTTTCTTCACCGAACTTAATGAAAAACCCGACATACAAATTAGTCACTGAAGGACAGAGGTCGAATAGACGTGTTCTGCTGTAAGGCCTTCCTTATAAATTCGTAACTACAAGAAACAAAAACTCAGCAGTGTGAGGCGCCGCTCTGAGTGTCGCCTCACACCGGTGCACCTGACACCAGCAGTTCGCTGAATGCCACTGAACAGCCCTCAGCACCGGGGCACGCGGCTTGCTTAGCAGTTAGCCACATAAACAATGATGGGCATTTCCACATAAAGATTTGCGCCACATAACTGGAACTCTGTGAAGCTTGGAAGGCTAAAGGTGGGCGGGACTTTGTGTGTACAATGTGACATAGGAGTGGGGGTTACTGTGCTTTGGAAAAGGGAGAGAAAAACGCCGACTTTTGTGCCTTAAATTTAGTGACTTGGGTATAAATACCGATGGATAAAGCGCGGAAAGGGTCAATTGTCTTGCTTCTTCGGTGCAGAGAAGACAGCGGTCTGAGTACAGCATCATGAAGGTTCTGGTGAGTGAAGACTTTTCACAATTCACCTGGTCTAATAAATGTTAATATCTCGCACGTACATTCTTGTGGGGCAAAAAGGCCTTTGCTCTGTACAAACTGCCATCACTCCGTTCATTTTTAAATTTTATTCGTCTTCTTACAGTAGCCACTGGGCTTTCAAGGGCCCTCTAAAGCCCAGTGGTCACTATATGTACCACCAGTTTAACATTCAGCAATTCTACGTTCTGTCCACACACTGTATTTATGTGTTTTGTGTGGATCTCAGAACAAACAGCGATTATTTCCCTATACAGCATTAACTGACTGGTTTGTATAACCGAGACGGAGTGTGTTTACTGCGCGGTACGAACTGAATATTTATATATAACTTTAAGGGTCCTGTCGCAGTTCAGGTATTCAATTGCCAGCCTCTCACCGCGGTGACCCAGGTTTAATTCCAGGCCAGCCCATACGATTTGCGGTGGAATTGTGGCGCTGGACAGATTTATCTCCGAGTACTTCGGTTTCCCTCCGTCATATGATTCCACCAAGTGCTCCAAACTCATCTTCATCTACACGTGGCTCTCATCGGATGGAAACAGGGGCGGAGCCTGGGGACCTTCCAAAAATGCTTTTTCGGAAATGGCGGAGCATCAAAGGCTCTGCATTACGCACAGATTGTATTCTTTCTATATGCAGCATTCAGCGACTGGTCTGCCTAGTTACAGACAGCAAAAATGTATTCTCTGTGAGGTCAAAATATAATTTCATATTTAATTTTGATTTACGGTAGTGTTCAATGACTTAATATCCTATTCCAGAAACAATGAGTAGTAAGAACAGCAACAGGGTTCTAGAGTTCTAGGGTTCTAGGTGTCATAGTCTGAAGATGTAAGAAAGTAGTTCCGTCTGACGTCTGGGGACTGCCTGATAGAATATGTGGAGCTGCACCGCAGCAGACTGCAGTCCTCTTGCTTTATATCGCAGCCAATTAACTGTATAATTTCAACTCTTAATCTTCACACATTTCACAGCCTTTCAGCTTGTATTATTTGAGTGTAAATCCATCTTTAGATTTTATTTTAGTCTCTCACTTGCAGTGTGTAAATGTTACTTAATTTCTGACAGCGCAAATGAACTAACAATTTTCAGTGCTCCTCGTGACGTAGCGCGCAGAATTTACCAAGCCGTTCTTTACCATAATAGAATGTGGTTGTAACGCACACGAGAAACTGCAGCGACATTTATGTCCATAACAAGAGCACGGCCTTCCCTGTCTTTACCTGCACGACACTGCAAATTATCAAGAGCCTTGTGGGAAGATCTCTTATACCGAATTTCACACACACACACACACACACACACACACACACATATATATATATACACACACATATATATACACACATACACACACACACATATATATATATATACACACACTCACACACGCGCGCGCGCGCGCGCATACACCAAGCAATGAATGTTGCAAGTGTGGACAGGAATGTATTTACGTCCCTAAGTAAATTACGGCTTTCAGTGTACGGATTTTCTTTAAAGTCACACTTGCTGTACAATGTTTTGGGAAAACCCCAATACCAAATTTTATAAAAAAGCGACAAACGAACAATATACGTTTTCTCTAGTCAGGTCTTCCTTTTTTTACTTCGTAAAAACGCCTGACAAATCTCTGACGTTATAAGTGTCAAGGGTCTTAATAAATCATAAGAGATGTAGACAATTGAAACTGGAAACGAAAGGCAGCATTGCCCTGTGAAGCAGGCGGAGGAGAAACACGGACGACTCCACCCTTTCTCAAGGTCTGCTCAAGTGGAGGTTTGGTCACCCTCACGCCCTGGCGGCTTTCTCGTGAGGAAAGGACCGGTAGCCCTTGAACAAGGGACTGGGTGAGCCTTAGCCCTTCTGAAAGTCCTGGGGGAAAAGACAGTCTCTTGCGTTGACCTAAATTGTAGCTTTGGGCCTTCCAGCCCACAACCTAGTCACTATGCTAACTGAGCTATCCCCACTCACTCGCTAGTAATAGAAGTCTCTTAACTTCTCGAATTCTAAAATTCAGACAAATTGTTTTTACAGACTAAATGGTCGCATAAGGTAAAGCGTTACAGAAAATACAAATCAGTTGATACTGAAAAATGAAATATACGCTATTTCATTACCATAGGCTTGTGACACACAGAAAGACACTGTACGGAGTAAATGCAGAGTGATTCATTGTTAGAGCAGGCGGTGCATATAGATACCACTGGGCATGCAAAGGTGTTCGAATGGAACGTTATTAAGTGGAACAGATTTATTTGACTAAGGTAAAAGGTAAAAGTAGACCTAACAGTAAAGGTAAAATTAAAAGTAAAGCCTTCCCTTTGCACATTGTGAAGGCACATGCAGAATGGAGGTGTGTATCCACACATTTTTAACCACGGCACTAGCTGGGGTAAGTTGACAGCTGTATCTGCAGGATGAAGTGTCCGGAGAGACGGAGGGTTGGAAGGAGAAAAACATCTTGCTCCTGCCGGGAATCGAACCGCGGTTCTGCGGTAGTCCAATCGGACGCCGGTCGCTCCGTCACGGTACCAACTATCCGACGCCTACTCTGTTCCGAACGCGATGCGTCTTCGTGTTCCATTAAAGGCGAGGCATTTCTTGACCAGAGCGCCTGTCAGATTGTCAATAAGATAATTGAGTTACGGCATTCAGATGTTGCCATGGCGACAGTAGGAGCTGGTTGTGTGCAAAACAGACATAAGTCCACAGTAATAACTAGCCGGAATGGGCTCCGGAAGTGCGTATTTACAGTCGAGGTTTCTTTAACCGTGACGAATTTCTGCACAATCAGTCACGAAATTCCTGCTTCCTGGCATCACGAAATGTCGCTGTTGTGCAACGAACGCTAACAGTCTTTGCTACGTACGTATGTATGTATGTATGTATGTATGTATGTATGTATGTATGTATGTATGTATGTATGTATGTATGTATGTATGTATGTATGTATGTATGTATGTATGTATGTATGTATGTATGT
>Ga0123355_10021227_pt1 | contig 10392 bp, 17 predicted proteins | sample TergutEmb28metaG_3_FD_89872 | JGI IMG/M metagenome (GOLD analysis project Ga0123355, IMG submission 89872) | Embiratermes neotenicus P1 segment gut microbial communities from Petit-Saut dam, French Guiana - Emb289 P1 | ecosystem: Host-associated > Arthropoda: Insects > Digestive system > Gut ... | reverse complement strand
GTTTTAATAAAATGCAATCATGAGTATTATTTTATTTCAGATTATTTTTACAGTAATATAGTCTTTTATTTCAGATAATTTTTCAGTAAACCTATATTATATATTAATCTTTTTTTGGTTATGAAGGTTTGTGTTGATCCGGGTTCCAGTGACTTGCTCCTAATAAGGTTTGTGTTGATGCGGGTTCCAGGGTCTTGCTCCTAATGAGGTTTGTGTTGATCCGGGATCCAGGTACGCCTTGCTCCAATACTAAACGGTAAGCGAAATATTCATTTTCGTTTCTATATCCATATAGAGTTCTAGTTGTACGCTATGAGAGATTTGAGCTAAAGTTCTTCTTTCCCTCTTTACCTTCCAAGAAATAAAAATACCTCGTTTAAATATAACTTAAACTTTTATTTTTCATCACGTAGAACAAAGAACTCTGAATGATATGGTTACAAAAATGTAAGCCTTCAATATTTTGAGGAGATGCTGCGAAGACTATGACAGGTTAGTGATGTGTATCTAGAATATGTCATCCAGTGGTTGTGCCATTATCAATCTTTGTGTATGCAAGCTTCGACAGTCGCGAATGAATGCCTCACCTTTGATATATCGAACGTATACGCAATAAGGAACCCACAGGGCATGCTCCGTCCACGAATCGTCTTACGACGCCACCCCCGTAGTTCGCCGCCAGGGTGAAAATAATTTGTTATATCACCCCGGCCTGTAAAATAGAGTAATTTCGTAAAAGTGAGTGATAGTAGTATAATGGTAGTGGTTTGCAAAATTCTTTCATCTTACCTGTACAAAATAAACCTGCTATGCTCAGTGATTCGGGAGAAGGGTTCATTCCGTGGGCCAATTTACGAATGATCTCAACCGCGCAGTTTTACTATTGTAAGATGTATGTCTTGGTCCATCCCAAAGAATCTCGAGGATTTTGGTCGGAAATGTATTGCTAGCCTGTGCGAAACTTTATCCGTATTAGGGTGGGCATTGATTATGACGGTGCAAGATTGTCGCACAGAGTGTGGCAAAAGATCGGAGGGGAAGACTCCTAAGAACGATTTTATTTTTCTCAGGCTGCACAATATCTGTGTCGTGTCCATCAGAAATCCGTCGAAACGTTTCGGGAATAATCTATGCGGACGGAATTTTCGAATTCGAGGTAGAATATACACATGATGGGTTCTGGCAACGGCTTGCTAAATTTTAATTCTACTCTGATATTACCGATATCGGGATGTGACGTATGTCCCTCTGAGCCGCCTCGGTCAGGTGTCAAGTAGAAAAGCAAAATGAAATAACCGTTTATATAAATATCGTGCGTTATTTGGAGTCCCGAGTTCAAGTGGTGGATGCCCGACGCCCTAAAAGCGTCCTGTAGGCCATGACAGACGTCTTCTCGTGATCCGTGTTAAGAGTTAGGCCCTCAGCGAGTATCTGTTTCCCGTTCACGTTCAGCTTGAAAGAACGCAGATCGCAGTGACGGAAATGAAAGGGGTTCGTATTTAGGGAGCCCAGAAAAACGGTGTTTTTCACCATGGTAAAAAGGAGAAGTTTCGGGACGACACCCAACACGGCGTTGTCTATAGATAGAAAACATGAAAGTCATTAGTTCCACCCTCGTAAGGTTATACCGCGCGAGCTAGCCTTTCGCGAGAGTTTCATTGTGCGCCAACAGGAATTTAGGATTCGGTTTTACGCGATTTACCAATAGGTAAGCATCGATATATTAGAAGAAAGTCTTTGACTCTCCGTCTTTATTCATCAAGTAGAAACTAGGCCGGGCCTTCGTCAATTTCATCTGCAGTTGGACGCCGGAGATCACATATCGCCCCACATTACAGATGTCAATGTGGATTCGACCGTAAGGTTCCACCTCTTTGCTCTGCTTAATCCGGTTCCATCTAGTGATAAAACCTTTGTTTTTTGATTAGGCGGCGGTAGGATCGCAGGACAATAGGTCACCGACGTCGAGATACCAGAACCCGTTTGTCAGATGCGAAGCGGCAGCGTCACTGCCGTACGTCAATACAGTCTCATAAACGATCGATAATTATAGAGTTCTGCGTAATGAGCTTGCCGTTCAAGGCGATGCTACATTGACTGAAGAGCGAATGCAGAAAGTTATTAGTCACAGCCGTGAAATCCGTGTTATCCAAAGCCGTCCCGTTCGCCTTTGTCAGTTAACCGCGAATATAAAATTTTATATCTAAATCTATATACGTATCATTTTCCCCGGGGATAAGAAACTCTAGATCGCTCTGGTCCACGGACACTATGGGCTTGTATTTGACCTCTTTTGTCTCGATAACGGATGTCTGTATGGGTTTAGAAGCGAATATATCGAACTCGGAACTCACGGACACCGCATTTGCAGACATGGCGACCAGAATGCGAATGAAGTCTATTAAGCAAAGATGTCTCTTTTTTATGTCTACGCTTTTTACTAGTTTTATGTTTAACGGTCTTTTCACTCCTCTTACGTTTGCGACCGCGTCCGCGTAATTTGGCGATTAGATTTTGCGTAGTCGCGGCTCTACTACTTCTCTTACGTTTGCGAACGCGTCCACGTAATTTGTCGATTAGATTTTGCGTGGTTGCGGTCACGTGTTTAGAAACTATATCTCTAGGATTTTGGTCTGGCGACGAGCGGGCTATGTCTGTCAATATATCGTCTCCCGTACGCAACGATTCTCGTCCTAGGGCTTTGGCACCGCTCCAAAGGATAGATCTGACGACGCGACAAAGTCCGCTCAAAAAACTGCCGATCCCGTAGCTCCGTTGAAGGACGAGCGGAGTCGCATAAACGGGTCCGATATCGTTATTTTGAACGCGACACGCCTGATTAAGGTAGTACCGCACGAGGGGACCAATGAATTTGAAATGTACGATGGAGATGATTACGTGGGCTTTTTATTACAATGCCGAAACATGTCGAAAATATAGTACTACTTTCGTGGGCGTCTTGCTACTCTTAAATTCGACTCGCTTGCCTGTCAATTGAAATATTTCTATTCGTATATTTTTAATCCTACGTTTTTCGACAGGCAAATAATAAATATTATTGTATATATGTTCACCGTGAAGTGTAGGAAAAATGAATGTTCTCAGACATCTGACCAATACTCTCCCTACATGCTGCGGCGATATCAAATCGGTATAAACCAGGACCGTGGTAACGTCTACGACGTTTACAGATTTTAATGTGCCTACTTGGTTCGGTGGGTACGAGATCTCGCATAATCCCACTTCCCACTTATCGTTCGGACCCAGTTCTTTTGGCCGCGTCAACTCGACCGTGAATGCGCCGATCGTATTTTCCGGGTATAGACTCGTCGAAGCGTTACTGAACAGCGTCACGTAAAAGTATTTCGGATCATTGTCGTACATCTTTGACGCTAGACGCCGGGATCGACGAATCGAAGTCCCTCGAGTAACCTCTCCAGCGAACAAGATATTCACGAATGCCGCGCCTGACCCGCTCATCCAATATTTTATCTATCTTTTAAACTGTACTTTTCGTGACGCGGACGGGTGTCAATTCCTCTTGGTACAACTGGCCGTCGATAAGCGTCCGATTTAAATCTTCCAACTCGTAGACGGGCCGTGGCCACATTTCTATTCCCTCAATTACTCGCAATATCTCTGTGCTAAAATTCTACTCGGCGCCCTTCGCAATTTTCATTCTTTCTTTGCTAATGCGCACATGTTACCATACAAGGAATCTTGTTCGAATGACGCGGATGCTACGCCTCTTCTCCTCCATTCGCTTCCATATAGCGAGGATGTCCGAATCGGAAAATTTAGACGGTGCCTTACCCGTGGTAGAGTGAACCGTATCGTTGTAAGCTTTCACAATTTTAGGAATAACGTCTATTTATCTGTACGTATTTTTATAGGTAAATATTTATAAAACCTATCGCGGATAGTCATATGAGCTCGTTCGAGGACCGAGCAATTCACGTTGGGATTTTTACATACCTGAAACTGGATGCCACCGCGTTTTAACATGTCTTGAAATTGGCTGTTTAAAAATTCTTTGCCTTTATCCGTTCGCAACCAGATGGGACGCCGTGTTGAATATCTAGGGTCCTTAAAAATCGACTAAAAACACAGTCGACACTGCGGTGCCTGTCTTGGACTTCAGAGGGACCAGATGTAAAAATTTGGAAGAGATGTCTATGACGGACAATATGTACACGTATTTATCGTTGTATTTACCCAGGGCCCTAACATCCACCAGATCGCATTCCCTAACGTCCATCACATTATTTACCGTGTACGGGTTGCGTGCAAAGCGCTTTTTAACAGGTCTGTGAAGTTTGTAGGCGTCTTGCTTCTCTAGCCAGGCTGTCATTTTTTGTTTTTGCAGCAACACGAAGCTTATTCAAGGTCGAGAAATCCGACACTCTGTACGGATCGTAATACAATCTGCTGGTACCCATTTTATTAATATTTACCCAGCGACGTAATAATGCAGATTCTATACCTCGTCGCCTGTTCTGCGGAAAGAGTTGTGATATGACGTATTGAAACTTTGATTCTCGCGTTTTCTGAATGTCAATGCCGGGTTGGTAGTCTGTCAAGTGAGCGTTTGTCAGTATCAATAATTTCTTATATTTTTTAGATCGTCTGTCGTGATTAATTTTCGGTTCACTTTTTTGCGTGTCAACAATTGCCATAATCCTTTCGTCCCTCTAAATTCTTGCCCCTTAATCGTAATATCGCTGTCTGTATCTACAAGTACGGCGGAATCACCTATCATAAACGAATCGCCGACTTTTCGAATACTGTATTGGTATCAAGAAAACGTCTATTGTAAAAATCAGGTACTTTATACCGACTCGCTGTAGGGCCCAAGTATTCCCTGCCGAAATCCTGTACATTTTCTTCGGCAAAATCATCATCATCATCTTCTTCTTCTTCATCATCGTCTTCGGGTTCCAGAAACGGCCTATGTGTCGGAGTCTCGTATACGACCTCTTTCGAGGTCGATGCGATTGCCGGAGGGGGAAATAACCTTTGTAAACGTCTAGAGGGGCGAGGGGTGGAGGATATCAACTGTCCACTTTCCTTAGGTGAAGGACACCGCAACTGTCTACTTTCCTTGGGGGAAGGAGACCGCAACTGGTTAGAATTTGCTCTCTTAGGCAATACTTATTTAAAAAAATCTGCGACCGCCTCTATTTGCGTCTTGCGTTTGATATCTGCTTCGCGCATCTTTTCACGGTACTTAAACCACTTTTCGTACGGGTGTTCGCGTTTCTTTTTCTTTTTTTTTCTAGGCGCTTTTAATTTCGTCGCTCAGCGGGGACATTTGTCTTTGTGAAATCAGTCGGCCGAAACCAAATACATTTTACGTAACATATTTATCACGTGTCTTTCGACGGTCTAAAAATAAAGCTAGCGATCGTCGGTAAAACGGCGCTTAATAGAGGCAACAAAAACCCGCCTCGTTGAACTATGAGCTTCTTCTTGCTAGAGAGAGGCACTCGTTTATCGGCAACTTTGCGAAGTGCGGCTTTATGCTTCCGCAGTTTCCGAGTATTGCAACGCGTCAATTTCATATTGCCGTTCAGAACGCATTCGCTGATACTATTCACGAGTTCCCTTTTACAGTTCGAAATAATAGCTTTACGCAGTTTCGGTTCGGCCTTCTTGAGTACATGAAGAGCGTGATAATAAGATTTCACGCGCTTCATTCTCTATCGCAGAGTAGTTGATGGGAGGCTTTAGATCTGAAGGGAAGAGGTTGGTTCGAAAGCGCAAATGATCATTCGTATCTTGCGATAAGTCTAAAACGAAGTACCCGTAAGGTCGTTTGGTTGCATTCAAGTACGCATTATAAAGACTAATACCATTTTCAGGATACACTTGACGCGCCAAAACCATATACTGATTCTTATCTCTGACGTTTTTTAATAGAACAAGATACTTTGCATTTAGCGAAATATTCCTACAATAACGTCCCTGGTGAAAGAGGTTTGAGTAATCAGAATCACGCTTATATTTCTATGATTACTGCCTTTTGTAAACAAGTCACACACTTCTTTCGAATAAACGTCATGTAACAGATCGTCGAATATTACGAGGCACGGTTTGCCCCGCGCGTTTTTAAAATCTGACGGTACGCCCTTGTGAAAACGTATCTTCTTCCATTTCAGTAGTTGTTTGGGAAGTGCAGTCCTCTTGCTATAGCACCAGCTTACACCGCCGTCAAAAAACCTTTATGCAGAATGAGGACTTGCCAGACCCTCTTGGTCCACTTATTATACACGAGAACGGGTGTTTGAATTTGAGATCGTCACTATTTATTATACGGGAGAACGGATGTTTGAATTTGATATCGTCACTCATAGAAAATCTTTCTACCACAGTTTGATGCTGATCTACGAATGCCGATTCGAAAGGTTTATTTATACCCGTATGGGACGGACGTATGGTCTTGTAATCGTCGTCTCTTGAAAACTAAATTTCGTACAACTTATCCTCAGGTTCGGTAACTATCGACACAACACCCCCTCCTGCCTTTTTCTTACGCTTTATTTTCTTCTCTGTGTTTACAGTCACATGATCACCTTCGGTTTTTTCTAAAATAATATCCTTAATGACATCAAAATTGACTAATTGCGAAGCGATATAATTTAGTGTTATCCCCCTAACTTTACATACTGTCTTTCACTCTCATGTCGTAGTATTGACTATCTTGTAGGCATAGTTTTTTGGACCTCCGCTGACAAATTCTTCGATAAATTCGAAAGGTCTCAGTCCAGAAGTCATGACTCAGAGATTGTCCCCAGTCTCTACCAGTGCCGGTTCGTCTATCGGCTGCACCAACAAGAAGCTATCTGTATCGCAATATAGAGCGCGCTTTCCCAACCTGTCCAGATTCGAATATAGATATAGGCGAGCTGCAGCGGCTACATACGCACCAATGACTTCGTTTGTGTGACGTAAATTAGGGATCATTTCCTCCTCGACAAAACGCCAGGATGCCCAGACTACGTCGTTACTGGCGAACATCAGGTTCGTGACTTCTATACCACGTGTCGCCAAAAACCTGTACAGTTCGTAGGGATCCGAAATTATCTTGGATTTTGTCCTGTTATTTCTTTCTGTCAATTTACCCCACATGGAATTTAAGTATGATTTTGCGAAGCCCCGTTTCGCAGCGTTAGATCTTATCGCATTTTTGTCTAGTCGGATCCCCTCACTCGCGTAGAAATTAACGATGTAACGATCCTCATTCTCCGGGGTTCGAACCCAGTCCGGATAACCGCTGGCCTCCGTCTTTAATTTAAGAAACGTATCTATATATTTGGCAAAGAGACCACCCTGACCTGTCTGCGGATCGTACTGCCTGACGTCATATTCGTACACTTCAAACACCTCGATAACTTCATAACCCTTCTGCACAGCTAATCTCAACTCGTCGGCCACCCACGTACCCGTCAGAGCCCTCTCACTCATCGTCTCGTGACAGCATTCTCCATACAGGTTGCGCTCAGTGGCGCACGACATACACAGGCAGAATATAAGTTTGCCGTTACAGCGGAAAGGTAAAACGGGATGGTAAAGTCTCTGAGGAGGTAGAATGGAACATTTTATCAATCCTTCTTTTTGTAACATGGCTTCTTTATCCCGGCCAGCGTCTCCCACGTGAATTACAGGGTGCTCCACTGGATATTTAAAGTACTTACAGACATAAGGATAAAGACTCGTTACATCCACGTATTGTATAGTTTTTTCCCTCGCGTATCTTGTAGTACATTCTCATGGCCTCGGTTTGACCCCCATACAGAGCATCTCGAGTAATTAGCGGACTAAGTCGTACTACGGGATGTGTATTCAATTCGGGATGGCGTGTCAAAATTGTCTCTTCAAACTCGCACTCCCACTGTACCTCTACCCTATATCCGACACGCGTCATCTGCTCTATTCGCGCCATCGTTCGCTCGTATTTGTCATCTAGCGTAACCCCACTTACTGTAATTAGGTCACGCATTGTTTGACAGATATGTCCGTGGTAGTAACAGCCGAAATATTCGTACACTCTCTTTGTCTCCGGACAGAAACCGTCTACACTAAAGCGTGGGATTTTCGGTAACCTATATTCGCGTCCGTTACGACCGTGCAGTATCTTTCGTCCATCATTTTTTTTCCTTATAAACGAGCCACATCAGAGATTTTCTAATGTAATTTACGTTGCCGCTGTACCCGGCAGTCGGAATGAGACCTATAGTATAGGGCTTCAAAAACCGTTTACGCAACACCTTATTGCATGCCGAAGCGATTGTAATTGTTTCCAAAAAACATCAATATTACCTATCTGTTTAAACTCTCGCCTAAACACACGAAAAGCTTGCCTTAGGAAAGTGACGTCATCTTGACAGTAAGTTTCCAACACGTGCCTATTTTCGAAAACCTTGGATTTATGACCTTCGTACCAGATAAAGATATCTCTACTCTCCGACTCACTCATCTCTTTTACGCCGTAATACGACGCGTCGGGAATAGGACCCACATAGTCCAGGTTTTCCTCATGTTAAAATAATGGGGGTACCACGATTTGGAAGCAGCTAGGCCAAAAGCATCGGGAAGTTTACGTAAAGCAAACGGGAGAAACGAAACGCTACCTAGAAAAACCAAGTGTTTCATTTTCATGCACATTATTTTCATTCCGTTCATGATCAGCTCGGGCTGCCATTTCAATAGAACGGCTCGGTTCAGGATACAATGTAAGTCGAAGGACTTGGCGTTGTGAGCTATGGCAACAATCTTTTTATCCCAAGGGCGTGGTTCACATAGGTAGGATAGCATGCTTCCTACAGGATCGTCCCAAAAAGATTCTTTTCTCCCGCCGAATTGCGCGCATTTACGCCGGGCATCTTCAACATCCTCGCACATCGAAAAGAACTGCTGCACGCAAACGAGATTTGGGACATGTAACGTGGCCCTATCCGAAAATCTCGTATTCTGGGTTGTCTCACAATCGTAGAATACATACAATACTTTATCGCGACTGGCAACACGTTCTTCAAATTTCTCATGTAACACAGATGACCTACTTCTTTATTTTCGTTTCAATTTTGACAATATCGTTTATTACATTCATGGTTTTCACGTATCACGAGTTCTCCGCACGTACCGTAACGTCGCTCACGCTCGCACAGTTTTTTTCTTTGTCACACGCCTCTTCTGACTTCTAAAGTGTCTATTGAATTCGTCACAAGGAATTGGAATACCTTCGAATGCGCACGGCGGGCTGGTCATGCATTCGCTACACGTCTGATCGAAGTTGTGAGCCACGTCGATTCGACAAATTTTGTTGCAAGCCTTACAGACGTACTTTTTTGCCATAGAACCAGTCAAATTTGTAATCACATGAGAGTGCCTATCGACATCATCGTACAGTAGGTTAAGTCGTTTATTGGATTCTACATAACCTTCAAACATTATGTTATCACAACTTACACCTTCGTACACAACTATCTTATACTCGCGCAAAATGTTCCTGAAATATGACTAATTCCGGAAGACCTGTACCGTTGGTCAAGCCAATACCTGTCGTTTCGAGTAGATTTCTGACTACAGGACGTATCTTCCAACCATCGCGATAAGATTTATAATTTGAATCATTTTCTACTCTTGCAATCGCTAAACAATTGCTGTCGGTCTTAACTTCTACAATACTTTTCTTAATATGTGCCATTAAAGAAAGTTGTCTACCCATTGTCTTAATTCCGCGACCGGAGCCGACAGGCATTTTGACAGAATGCACAGTTACGACCATAGGATCCATAGCGTTAAACCTAGAATTTGATTGCGACACTTTCTCAAAGACACTCCATACCACATCTCCGGATTATTGATTTTTCCTTCTAAAACTAGTTCCTATAGGCTTATCGTTTTGGTTTTCACGGTGCTGTATAGTTATCCCAAACATATCGTTATCACTCACATTTTGTAACGCGTAATCAAACAAATCATTCACACTGTCTACAAAAAGATTGACAGGATCGTCGTCATCTGAGGGAGGTAGTAAACGTACGGAAAGTTGTGTTCCTACGGCACCGAACGTTCTGTACCGTCTAGTAATTTCGTCATCTATTGTAAATTTTCGATCCATTGTTGTTCTGAAAACGATACACTAAATGTAATAGATTTATAATTCTTTTTTCATTTACAATAATTATCGGCGACAAATATAAGAGATTACTCACGTATTAGTAGCAGATGGTATTGTTACTGCGCCGAGTATTCTTTTCAAATTGTCACTAACTGTTGCATAGTCATTTTATAAGGTTTAGAGTTATGTACTATTTAATCTCACGAATTTAAATTTATCTGTCTCTAGTTTACACTGCGTGGCGTTGCCGTGATCATCAGCTCGAACAT
>Ga0123355_10021226_pt1 | contig 10392 bp, 6 predicted proteins | sample TergutEmb28metaG_3_FD_89872 | JGI IMG/M metagenome (GOLD analysis project Ga0123355, IMG submission 89872) | Embiratermes neotenicus P1 segment gut microbial communities from Petit-Saut dam, French Guiana - Emb289 P1 | ecosystem: Host-associated > Arthropoda: Insects > Digestive system > Gut ... | reverse complement strand
GGTCGAAACATATTGTGATTGAATAAATAGTAGGAATACCTAATTAATATTACTATAATAGAGTAATAGGAATTACCTACTTTATAAGTTGTGTCAGACGGAACTGTAGCGACCTACATTAAATTAGTTAATAGTGGCTTGTTTTGTGTTACAATTGGGACATCTGAGTCAACACAAGCGTTGGTACCAAATTGCAGTTCAGCAGCCAAAATGCTTACCAATTTCATTTGGAGTGTAAGTAAAGATTTTATTGCGAAGATAATCCTACTCATTGCCTCTAGAACAAAAATTTGTAAATACTGGTTACTGGAATTTATTTTGTTGTTCTTAAAGTGCTTTTTTGTGTAAAGTGGAAAGACAGCTGCAGAGAAAATGTAAAACAAAATCTGAGGCTCATTCATTTGCATTGCCCTATTTCTTTCTACAGTTACTGACATCAAACACAGCAGCCAACAAAAAACAACATTTAAGCCGTAATTGACGAAATGGATCGATTTATGTAACACGTTGTTTCGGAGCTATCTGTACATACTTCTTCTACAATAAAAATTATTCTTTTGGGAATAAATATTTTAGTTTCTTACCTTTATTCCTGCAACACTGTCTGTTGAAACACACACACAAACTTCCCTGCCCTCCTAGTGACAGACCGCCACTTTCAAAGTTTCTCTACAGTCTACACTTCACAATCTGGCCAAACGGCATGATGAACGTGCTAATATCTTACTTATGACCTTCTCCTTCAAAGACTCACTGTAGGGGCCTCGTAAAATTTGAGCATGTAAAAGCAAGGACACGTTTACTTAAATCGTATCTTCTGTTTGCATACTCAAGTTTTTTTTCCATTTTTGGGCATATGCATAGTTTCGGTGCCACCAACGACGACACTAATTGGATACAGCTGGCTACGTCCCGGGATATTACCAATACCAACAGCGGCACAATCCACGCTTTTTTATTTTGTAATAAAGTTGTTATTAATGTTGACGTCATCCTTGTGACAGACAATTCCAGTTCTAACCCGCTGACTACGCAATTCTGCGGACTATTGTGGCCACACTGGCAACCAAGGACAATACGTAACCTCCAGTCGCTTCCTATTTGTGGACGTATATTTAAAAAAACCGTAGTCTGACGTAACGTTTCTTGTCTGCTTAACTTCGTGACGTTCATCTCGCAACACCAGTCTGCATGCCTTACTGCATGTACTCATATCCCTTTAATCAGGTTGGGCCATGTATACAGTACATACAGCTATGATATAAAGTGCAAAGGCTTTCTATTTATGCATCTGTATTTTAACGTAAGTCGTTCCTCCATTCCCGGCGGTCCGGCACCTATACACTCTTTTTGCTTTCTTTGGTATAGTATTAAAATTGTACCCTTACCAATACCAACGACGGAACTGATTGGATGCAGCTGGCTACGTCCCGGCATATTATTCAACTGTACACAATAACCAATACCAACAGCGGCACACTCCATGTTTTACTTTTAGTTTAAAATTGTCTTCTTGGAATATTATTAAAATCGGACCCATAACAATACCAACGGTGGCACGGATTGGTTACAACTGGCTACGCCACGTGGGGTTATTATTATTAAAACAAAACCATTACCATTCGCAACGGCGGGACGGATGGAGGATTGTATTGCGCTGACTTACCAATCCCAACGGCGACACACATTTAACACGCAGCCGGCGATATCAGTAAAATAAACCCCATTACCATTCCCAACAGCGACACAAATCGAGGACTGGATTGCACTAGCTTTGTTCAAACCATTACACTTGCACTTGCATTCCACTCAGGAGTGCCCAAACTGACATCTCCGAGGCCAACATTCACTTCACTCCTTGAGGTTAAGCTAGGGTTGGGTTAGGGAATTACTGGAGTTTGGGCGTAGGGGTGGCGATGGTGGCACCCTGAAGAAATACCTAGGGAAAAGTCGAAAGTAAAAGACTGTCTACCTCAGTCCAATTAATATTTAGAGCAACAGGTTCATAAAGAAAGAGTAAGTGAAGTCTTCAAATTTAGTGAAGCACTGTTGAACATAAAGTTCGAGCTGTCGTAATCTGTGTGTAAAATGTAGATAAAACTGCGTTACAGCATTTTAGAAAAGAAATCAGAGACAGCAATATGTATGGATGGGACATGGCGGGGTTGGATTGTTTGAATTGCCAAGAGAAGAACAGCTGTCTGCTGTGTACCGCTGTTGGTTGTTGTGCAACTCCTGTTTTGGCACAAAGAACGGCAACAGAATGTGAAGAAATAAACGTTATACAAAGAAGGGATATTCTGATTTAATATCATAGAGTAGTTATGTCAGCAAAAAAAATTAAATTTAAAATACGTAATACACAACTGCATGCACATGCATATTTCCCCAGACTACAGTTAGGTTACATTGGGGGAAAGATTGGGATTTATTCAAGAGACCGCATTCTTATGCATGGACCGGTTGCATGGTTGAGGAGAATATTTTTTGAAGAGATAGAATGGCGAGCATTGGTTGACTAATACAGAGGATAGTGAGGGATTTAAAGTAATATTTGTCTTTTTAAGCGCAAAATTTTGTTTTATTTTCGTCAAAAACGATAAAAAGGTTTGACGGAAGGAACGGTACCATACATATTGTAAATTGTTTCTCCTTGTAAATTTAAGTAAAAGGAGGCATTATTATCACTAAGAGGTTAGGATCAGATGCCACAGTGGATACTTATAAGTGGAAATTAAGTCGCAAGACTGTGGGTACAATACTAAAAGCAGTAAGAACTGTACACATACTGTAAACATTCTTACGGCTGCAGTAAAGAACCGTACAGCACTACAAGCTGTACGTACTGTACACATATTGTAACAATTCTTACTGAGGCAGTACAGTAAATTACAGCACTACAAGCAGTAAGAATTGTACACATAATGTAACAATTCTTACTGCTGAAGTACAGTACCGTACAGCACTAAAAGCAGTAAGAATTGTAAACTTATTGTAACAATTCTTACTGCTGCAGTACAGTAACGTACAGCACTACAAGAAGTAAGAACTGTACACATACTGTAACAATCCTTACTGCTGACGGTACGGTACCGTAGAGCACTACAAGCAGTAAGAACTGTACACATACAGTGACAAATCTTATTGCTGCAGTACAGTACCGTACAAAACTACAAGCAGTAAGAACTTTACAAATATTGTAACAATTCTTACTGCTGCATTAACGTACAGTACAGCACTACAAGCAGAAAGAACTGTACACATATTGTAATAATTCTTACCGCTGCAGTACGGTACAGTACAACACCAAAATAAATAAGAAGGGTACACATAGTGTAAAATTTCTAAATACTGCAGTACGGTACCTTACAACACTACAAGCAGTAAGAACTGTAAACATATTGTAATAATTCTAACCGCTGCAGAACGGTACAGTAAAACACCAAAAGAAATAAGAACTGTACACATAGAGTAAAATTTCTTACTACTGCAGTACGGTACCGTACAACACTAAAAGAAGTAGGAACTCTAAACATACTGTAAAAATTATTACTGCTGCAATACAGTACCATATAGCACCAAAAGAAATAAGAACTATACACATAGCGTAACAATTATTACTGCTGCAGTACGCTACCGTACAGCAATACAAGCAATAAGATCTGTAACCATATTTTAACAATTCTTACTACTGCAGTATTATACCGTACAACACAAAAAGCAGTAAGAAATGTACATATTTTGCAACAAACCTAACCGCTGCGGTACAGTACCGTACAACAATACAAGCAGTAAGAAATGTACACATAATACAACAATTCTTACTGCTGCAATACAGTACCGTACAGCACTACAAGCAATAAGAACTGTACACATACTGTAACAATTCTTACTGCTGCAGTACAGTACCGTAAAACACTACAAGCAGTAAGACCTGTACACATAGTGTAACATTTCTTACTGCTGCAGTAGGGTAAACTACAGCCCTACAAGCAGTAGGAACTGTACACATACTGTATCAAATCTTACTGCTGCAGTACAGTACCGTACAGCACTACAAGCAGTAAGATATTTAAACATAATGTAAAAATTCTTACTGCTGCAGAAATGTACCGTACAGCACTACAAGCAGTAAGATCTGTACAACTAATGTAAAAATTCTTACTGATGAAGTTCAGTACCGTACAGCAATACAAGCAGTAAGAATTGTACATATATTGTAACAATTCTTACCGCTGCAGTAGGGTAAAATACAGCACTTCAACAATAAGAACTATGCACATATGTTAAAAATTCTTACTGCTGCAGTACGGTACCGTACAACACAAAAAGCAGTAAGAACTGTACACAAACTGTAAGAAATCTTACTGCTGCAATACGGTACCGTACAACACTACAAGAAGTAATAACTGTACACACACTCAAACAATTCTTACTGCTTCAGTACAGTACCTTACAGCACTAAAAGCAGTAAGAACTGTACACATACTGTAACAATTCTTACTGCTGCACTAAGGTTCCGTACAGCACTACAAGCAATAAGACCTGTACATATACTGTGACAAATATTATTGCTGCAGTACAGTACCGTACAGCAATACAAGCATTAAAACTGTACATATATTTTAAAATTTCTTACTGCTGGATTAGGATAACGCACAACAATAAAATAAGGAAGAACTTTACAAATATTGTAACAATTCTTACAGCTCCAGTACTGCACCGTACAACCCCACAAGCCGTAATAACTGTACAAAGTTTTTAACAATTCTAACTATTGCAGTCCGGTGCCGTACAGCACTACAAGCAGTAAGAACTGTACACATAAGGTAACAATACTTACTGCTACAGTAAGGAACAGTACAACACTACAATCATTAAGAACAGTACACATATTGTAACAATTGTTACTGCTTTAGTAAAGTTCCGTTCATCACTACAAGCAGTAAGATCTGTACACATATTGTAACAAATCTTAATGCTGCAATACAATAACGTAAAACACAATAGCAGTAAGAATTGTACACATATTGTAACAATTCTTACTGATGTAGTACAGTACAGTACATAACAACAAGCAGTAAGAACTGTACACGTATTGTAACAATTCTTACTGCTACAGTACAATAACTTACAAAACTACAAGCAGTAATAAATCTACACATATTGTAACAATTCTTACTACTGTAGTAAATTAAAGAACATCACTACAAGCAGTAAGAACTGTACACATAATGTAATAATTTATACTGCTGTAGTACAGTACAGTACATTACTACAGGGAGTGAGAACTGTACATATACTTTAACAATTCTTAGTGTTGCAGTAGAGTAACGTACAACACAACAAGCATTAGGAACTGTACACAAATTGTAACAATTCTTACGGCTTGTGTACTCTAACGTACATCACTACAAGCAGTAAGGACTGTACACATATTGTAACTATTCTTACCGCTGTAGTACGGTACCGAACAGCACATATAGCAGTAAGACCTGTACACATATTGTAACAAATCTTACTGCGGCAGTACAGTACCGTACAACACTAAAAACAGTAAGATCTATACACATATTGTAACAATTCTTACTTCTGCAGTACAAAAACGTTCAACAATACAAGCAGTAAGTACTGTAAACATACATTAACAATTCTCACTGCTGCAGTATGGTACCGTACAGCACTACAAGCACTAAGTCCTGTACACATAATGTAACAATTCTTACTGCTGCCTACGGTTCTCTACAGCACTACAAGCATTAAGTAGTCTACAAATATAGTAACAAATCTTACTACTGCAGTACAGTAACTTAAAGCCCTACAAGCAATAAGACCTGTACATTTACTGTAACAATACTTACCGCTGCAGTACAGTACCGTACAACAATACAAGCTGTAAGATCTGTACACAAACTGTAACAATTCTTACTGCTGCAGTACAGTACCGTACAACAATACAAGCAGTAAGAACTGTACACAGACTGTAACAATTCTTACTGTTGCAGTACAGTACCGTACATCACTACTAGCAGTAATAACGGTACACATAGTGTAACAATTTTTACTGCTGCAGAACGGTACCGTACAACACTACAAACATTAAGATTTGTACGCATATTTTAACAATTCTTACTGCCGCAGTGCAGTACCGTACAGCACTTCAAGTAGTAAGAACTCTACACATCATGTAACAATTCTTACTGCTGCAGTACAGTACCGTACAGCAATAAAAGCAGTAAGAACAGTACACAAATTGAAACAATTCTTACCGCTGCAGTAGAGTAACGTACAGCACTACAAGCAGTAAGAACTGTACACATACTGTAACAATTCTTACTGCTGCAGTACGGTAGAGTACAGCACTAAAAGCAGTAAGAACTGTAAACATATTTTTAAATTCTTACTGTTGCATTACGGTACATTTCAGCACAATAACCAGTAAGATCTGTACACATATTGTAACAATTCTTACAGTTGCAATACAGTATCTTGCAACAATACAAGCAGTAAGGAATGTACACATAATGTAACAATTCTTACAGCCGCAGTACGATACCGTACAGCACAAAAACAGTAACAACTGTACACATACATTAACAAATCTTACTGCTGGAGCACGGTAGTGTACAGCACTAAATGCAGTAACAACTGTACACATACTGTGACAATACTTACTGCTGCAGTACAGTAACATAGAGCACCATAAACAATAATATCTATACACATAATGTAACAAATCTTACTGCTGCACTACGGTAACGTACAGCACTACAAGCAGGAAGATTTATACACATTCAGGAAGAATTCTTATTGCTGCAGTACGGTAAATTACAGCACTACAAACAGTAAGATCTGTACACATACTGTAACAATTCTTACTTCTGCAGTACGGTGCCGTACAGCTTTAAAAGCAGTAAAACTGTACACAACTGTAACAATTCTTACTGATGCAGTAGGTACCGTACAGCACTACAAGCAGTAAGATCTTTACACATACTGAAACAATTCTTATCGTTGCAGTACTGTACACTACAGCACTACTAGCTGTATGAACTTTACACATACTGTAACATTTCTTACTGCTGCATTACCGTACCGTACAGCACTACAAGCAGTATGATCTGTACACATACTGAAACAATTCTTACTGCAGGAGTACGGTACCCTACAGCACTATAAGCAGTAAGATCTTTACACATACTGCAACAATTCTTACTGCTGCAGTACTGTACCGTACAGCACTAAAAGCAATAAAACCTGTACACATACTCTAACAATTCTTACTCCTGCATTAATGTACCGTACAGCACTATAAGCAATAAGATCTGTAAACATACGCTAAGAATTCTTACTGCTGAAGAACTGTACCTTACACAACTACAAGCAATTAAATCTGCACATATACTGTAACAATTATTACTGCTGCAGTACGGTACTGTACAGCACAACAAGCAATAAGATCTGTTTACATACTCTATCAATTCTTACCATTGCAGTACGGTACCGTACAGCACTACAAACACTAAGAACTCTACACATACTCTAACAATTCTTACTGCTGCAATACAGTACCGTACAGCACTAAAAGCAGTAAGAACTGTACACATAATGTAACAATTCTTACTGCTGCAGTACAGTACCGTTCAGCAATAAATACAGTAAGAACTGTACACATATTGTAACATATCTTACTGCTGCAGTACGGTACAGTACTGCACTACAAGCAGTAACAACTGTACACATATTTTAACAATTCTTACTGCTGCTTTACGGTATCGTACAGCACTACAAGCAGTAAGAACTGTACCCATACTGTAACAATTCTTACTGCTGCAGTACAGTACCATACAGCAAAACAAGTTGTAAGTACTGTACAAATACTGCAACAATTCTTACTACTGCAGTACGGTACCGTACAGCAATACAAATAGTAAGAACTTTACACATACTCTAACAATTCTTACCGCTGCAGTACAGTACCATACAGCACAAAAAGATTAACAACTGTACACATACTGTAACAATTCTTAGTGCTGCTTTACAGTATCGTACAGCACTACAAGCAGTAAGAACTGTACACATACTGTAACAATTCTTACTGCTGCAGTACGGTACCGTACATCGCTACAATCAGTAATATCTGTACACATACTGTAAGAATTCTAACTGCTGCAGTACGGTACCGTAAGCACTTCAAGCAGTTAGATCTGTACACATACTGTTAGAATTCTTTCTGCTGCAGTACTGTCCCTTTCAGCACTACAAACAGTAAGAACTGTACTCATACAGTAACAATTCTTACTGCTGCAGTACGATACCGTACAGCGCCACAAGCAGTAAAATCTGTAAACAAACTGTAACAATTCTTACTGCTGCAGTACAGTACCTTACAGCACTACAAGCAGTAAAATCTGTAAACAATCTGTAACAATTCTTACTGCTGCAGTACGGTACCGTACAGCACTACAAGCATTAAGACCTGTACACATACTGTAACAGTTCTTACTGCTGCAGTACAGTACCGTACAGCACTACAAGCATTAAGACCTGTACACATACTGTAACAATTCTTACTGCTGCAGTACAGTACCCTACAGCACTACAAGCAGTAAGTCCTGTACACATGCTCTAACAAATCTTACTGCTGCAGTACAGTACCGTACAGCACTAAAAGCAGTTAGACCTGTACACATACTGTAAAAATTCTTACTGCTGCAGTACAGTACCGTACAGCACTACAAGCAGAAAGAACTGTACACATACTGTAACAATGTGCTAAGTTTGCGGCACGCATACTAATTAAATTCAAGACCAAATTTAGTCCATCAATAAATGCAGTATTGGCTCAGTACGCTGTTATATCCCTGTCGTTCTTTCATGCAGACGCTAAACTCCGGTTCACCAACAGGCAGCTCTTTTGGCTTTTCCCAGCACGCCGCTTCGTGTTACTTTTATTGATGACGCAATTTTGCGCAGGGAGTGGAGACTGCTGTCTTAGATATTGATAGGCATTTTACTGCCTTTCATGAGGAACTGTTGACCGGTTTTCCTGTTGCTTGTAAGAAGTTAGAGAGGTTCGAGATTCGAAAATCCATAATGTTGTCCTGTCACAATTTCTGACTGTATTTTACATCGTACCGTATTTAGACAGTGTGCTGTCTGCCTTCAGCATTCTGCAGGGTTTTAACACCGATTAAAGTGTCCCAAAAATATAGTTATAAAGAACTGTTAGATAATTCATTTTCTGTGTTCGCTACACGATAAATTAACTATATTAAATAAATATCGACCAAATACACCATTACACTATTCAATGATTTATCTTAAAAATAAGACAGGACGATATATAATATATTTTTGCATCTCTCAATACGAAAGTTACTAAATGTTAGAAGGCTGTAAAGCAAGTTTTATTGCTGGTCAAGGCCACTTTTTTCCAAACCTGAATTACTGATTAAATAAGCCTTCTCGTATTTAAACCACCTGTCAAGAGCCCAACAAACGCACTCCAATCCACAAACTCCTGTGAACTGTTATACAGTTACAACTATTTGCACAACAACAACGGTTGACCCGCTCTGCGACACCGGACAAAGAAATGACGCCGCTTGGCGTAACGAAAAGTGAAGAAAAACAGATTTATATTGTGTGGGTTTATTGATGGTGCGTTTTGTTTAGCTGTTCCAGAACTGCCCTTCCGCGGCTTTGATGGGTCGTCCGCATTATTAAACGGAGGAATGTTCGTGGAATTGCTCATTGGGTTGAAAACTGGTGACCGTTACTTGAAAATCGTGTGAATTCAGCTAAAGATATTGAATTGCAAATGCAAATTATTTCTTTGTTTCACGAAAATTGCTTTTCTAAAATTTAAATATTTGAAACTTGTATTAAATACAGATATATTTATTTATTTATTGTTATTCAGTACAGAATTAAATCAAAAGGAATCTATGACTGACATTATATCAGTACCAACCGCACACATAAAACGAATGGAAGTACCTGAAGTACAGCCATACCCTCCAACGGAATACAGCTCTGTAAATTGACTAGATAATTTCTGTCACCTTCTAGACTGAAACTTAAACAACTAGGTTACAGAGAAACGTCGTAATGGGTGCCTTTGATAGCCTTGTTGGGACAAAATAATATGTTGACGAAGACCCAACGGGGTCTCATGGCTACGGATGAAGGAATGACAGAAGTGACTGGTTAGTACACTTTACCTAGGCTCATAGTCCGAAAGTTTGCAACAACTTCTTAAAGAAAAATCCAAATATTCAGTGGACTTTGTGCGCCCCAAACGGTGCCACAAGACAGTAAATCTACTTCACATAGCAGACAGAATGAAAGACATAACAGACACCCGAAAAGTAAAGGTTCTGAAATTTG
>Ga0123355_10021225_pt1 | contig 10392 bp, 7 predicted proteins | sample TergutEmb28metaG_3_FD_89872 | JGI IMG/M metagenome (GOLD analysis project Ga0123355, IMG submission 89872) | Embiratermes neotenicus P1 segment gut microbial communities from Petit-Saut dam, French Guiana - Emb289 P1 | ecosystem: Host-associated > Arthropoda: Insects > Digestive system > Gut ... | reverse complement strand
TCTATACCCTGTTTAAAATATTCGGTACCTATATTTGTTGAATAAATATATAAAATGCAACATTTAGAGGTTAGCGGTGCGGTGCGACCACTATAGTCGTCGTTAGGCGTCAAAGGGTTAAAGGGCTCACTGCGCGGCCACTTTAGTGGCTGTTCGGCTATTTAAAGGGCCCACTTCGCGTCCACTTTAGTTGACGTTCGGCGCTAAAAGGTTAAAGAGACCAAAAAGCATGGCTTCAGAAATTTCTTTATGATGAGAATGAAGTTTTATACAACAATTCAGTTTCATTTGATATATACAGAAAACTTAACAGTGGTGTGATCAGATGAAACCTGTGCCAAATTTTGTGTAGGTATACATTTGAGAGATACATTTTCCCTTGAGAGAGCATTGTAGTAAGAATTTGTGAAATTCTTAAAGATACACATTTCATCTGATACTTGTAGTATCTGAAAAATGACACAATCTTAAGATCAATCTCTTAACTTTTAGTTATTTTTGTACTATTAGAATGTGTCACTTATGTTTGAAAGATGACTTTTTTTTGGGGGGGGGCACATTTGCAACAAAAAACAGCAAAAATCTGTGTATTATGGTTTCCGTACCCCTCTGTTCTTTTGCTTGCATGTATCAACTCTTAGAACACTGAACAGACTTCCATGAAATATTGTAGTGAGAGTTCACTTAAATTTCTGGTACTACATAATCTTAGTAATTGAAATAATCATTAGGTAACACAGTTATAAAAATACTCAAATATGTCACAACATTCAAAGTTTGGTTGAAAAAGGATGACACACAGTTCAGTGTGCACCACACATATAACTGGCCTGCAGCTTAGTTCAGAGCAAAAATTGTTTCAAACACTTTGACGTTCAGGTGACTGTACTTTGTGATAAATTCTTATAATAAAACCAACTAGCTGCACTAATTACTCAAATTTATTTTTGGAATAAAACTCTACATGTTTCGGACAGTTCCTCCGACCATTATCAGGCGTTTTTCACTGTACACACAGCAGTGATATATGTCATACAGGTTTGCTGACAGCTTGCGAGCAAAATAGAGTAGAGAGTTTTATTCCAAAAATGAATTTGAGAGATTAGTGCATCTAGTTGGTTTTATTATAAGAATACAGTTTCAAACATAGGTTGTTTTTTAAAAAAGAAACGTGTTTTATACCTAATATGCTTTCATTGTAAATCTTAGGTTTTTAAACAATTAAAGAAGATGGATTTTATGCCATCTTGACAGTAACACACCCAGTTAGTTACTCTAGGTGCACATTTTCTGACTATTGAAGTGGTGTGCCATTCACCATCATCTTGAGCCAAGTTTAAGAGTGATTGGAGCTGTAGCCTCACCCCTCTATATGCCTTAATGGCATGGACATTGCAGCCTTTTTTAAATGGTTACCATGTATGTAGTTGTGAAAGTGAAGAATTAGTTCAGCATTTTCACCATCAAGGAGTTACAAATTTTCTCTTTTTCTCATACTTACATAACTTTTGTAGTTGTTACTGACACGTTTTGTGAGATTTAAGGTTTTGGCAGTGATGTTGATGGAGATAAAAGTTATCTGGGATAGAACAACCTGCTTCTTGTTAAATAGTGTCTGTTTAGTAGTCAGCATTGTATCGTATAGTAGAAGGCTGCAGTCTTGCCATCTTTTACTGTTAAGAGTTCTGCCCACTATTTGCTGCACCCCAAAAATGCATTGAGTTGCCTGATGGTTTGTGTGTACTGACTCTTCTGTTGCTTTGCAATGATAATGCTTCTTGCTGGCACACTGAAATTGCTGAATCTTTATGCATGATACAGAATTGTTGGTTTTTGCCTAGATTGTGGGTCTGACAACTGGTGTGGTAGCGTATCTTCCTTGGCAGCCCTGAATGAGCATGGATTCTGAATTATCATTCTCTGCATACTAGAGAATAAAACTGTATGTTTTATGTCTCTCTCCCCTCTCCCCCAAAGAATGGTTAACCACATGTCACATTTCAGAAGACCATTGCCTTTATATTCATTGTTTGAGGTCCTCAAACCTCACATCCCCATTGTGCATTTATTTTATGCCCTTACTACACAGCACACATAAAAACATTCTAAAATACTAATTTTTACATTGTTTTGTATTGAATACTTGGTAGCATAATGTAGAGACTACAAATTTGTAATTTATTTATTGTTTAGATGTCAAAAAGGAAGAGGAAAGCGATGTATCAGTCAAAATCAAACAGTGAATTTGACAAAGCAGAACTGTTGCTTTATGAAGAGGTGACACGCATGCCTCCTTTCAAGAGAAGAACACTGGCGCTTATCGGATCACAGGGTGTTGGGCGTAGGACCTTAAAGAACCGACTAATTAACAGTGATCCAGACAAATTTGGTGGAGTTGTACCCTGTAAGTAACACAGTATCTGACATCAAGTAAGGCGTGATCTTGGTTCATTGAAAACTTCAAATTTTATGTAAATGTTTTTGTAATGCATCTGTTTCCGTAGCCTTTAATGCTTTCTTATTTTGTTCTAATAAGTTGTAGCTGTAACATTATGGTACATAGCCACCCATTGATGGCTGTAACCTATAATGTGGGGGGAGACAGTGTGGGGTTGAGTAGTATTGAAGTTCTGACTGTTTATTCTGTTGTTGTAGATACTTCTCGAACTCCACGGGTACTTGAAGAAAATGGCCGTGGATATTGGTTCATTGACCGTGAAACAATGGAAGAGGATATTCGACAGCATAAGTTTCTGGAATACGGAGAACATAATGGAAACTTGTATGGCACAAAACTGGACACCATTCGTGATATCATTCGTCAGGGAAAAATGTGTGTTCTAGATTGTAGCCCTGCTGTGAGTACACTTTTATTAAATTATATCTGTTTATAGAATGCTGTAAATGCTGTCAGTGGTGTGGTGTTACTGCTTGTATTGTACTCTGCAAACACAGAATCATACATTTAGATAGCATTTTGGTTGCTGTTACTGTTGCAGTGTTACTGCTTGCATCATACTCTGCAGACCTATAACGGTATATAGAAATATCATAATTCCAATAAAAAAGTACATGAAGTGAAAAAATTTGTCAGCTGAGAGCCTGAGTGATGTGATGCCAAGAAAAAGTTTTGAATGGATACGCACATCTTTTTTATCTTCTCTGAGTATTTTGGCTGTGTGATAAAGGTGTAGTTACTGTGTTTAACCTGATGTGTGTTCCCTTCATTCTTTGTTCACTTGCACCTGTACTGTATGGATGGAGATATATTTGGCCAGTTTGCTGTTTGATGAACTGAGAAGAGCCACTGCTGTGGAGTGAAGGAATTTGAGTTAGAAGTAGTCCTGAAAAACTGAAACAGAGTAAGAGAGAGCTAAAATAAATACAGGCAAAGGCAAAAGACTAAATGTACACACCTATTGTCTGCTGTAATCAGTTCACACCAGATAGGACCTACTCAGAATAAGAAATTACAAGTGAGTAGTTACATGTCTCATTCACAGCCTGATCAGATGTACAGAAAGTAGCATTGTGAATGATGTGCCATTTTCACAAATCCTTCCATCCATTATCCAGATAGTGAAATTTAAACAAGAAAGGTATGTAATGGGATATTTTAGTCAGAGTACAGATGCCTTGGCTAACAAATTGTACTACACTCTTTCTTCTAAGGCCTTGAAGATACTCCACAACTCATCAGAGTTCATGCCATATGTAATATTCATAGCTGCCCCTGGGATGGAACAGTTAAAGCATCTCTATGGTATTAGCCGCTCCACTGGATCTTCAAACAGGAATCTCACTGTGAGTGCATAGTTGTATAAAGTTGCAATGTATTTGCTTTGTGTTTTGCTTGAAGAATTCTTGTGCTACGTGACAAAATGTTTGTACGTGTGTGCAATCTTAGTTTCAGTATGAAATTGAACTTCACTGAATTAATATCCATAATGTTAGTTTTTTAATTAAAAATTTTAACCCATATAGCATAAACATATGTATCATTCATTTTTCCTTCCTATTGAGAGTGCATTCTTGAGTCTCACCTTTCATGTAAAATCAAGTGAGAAGCATGTGTAGAATTTTTTGATTAATCTTGTCATGTTTCCCACGTGAATACATATTTTTTAACAGTGTGTTATTTTCTGTGCCGAATGCCTTGCATTTGAATGAACTAAATTCTGAAATTCTTGGCTTTAAATTCTAACAAATGTGATCATAAAAATGAAGTACCTTGAACAAAAACCTCAGTGGTTCTTTGAATGCTAGTAGCTGTTCATTGTTGCTGGGGCTTTAAGTTTCAACTGCTGCCCAAGGTGGAGGGGTTCTAAATGTGTAGGACCTATAAGTGCGTTCATAAATGTACAGTGTGTCGGGGCCGACAGCATGTCAAGAACTGTAGGTCACTACAGTGCGCTGAGGGTGGAAATAAAGGGTTAAGCACTCAGAAGGTTTGCTACAGAGTGAGTCTGCATTTTGCACGCAAGGCTTTCTATGCAGCTACATCTTTGGTGTAGCATTTAAGACCAATAATTTGTTGTGCTGGTATATGAACCTGCCTGCTTGTCATGAACTGTCAGTCATTGATGTAAGTTGTGTCCTTTCCTGTATGTTGCAGTAATACATTTGTTCCTCATGTATTATTTTGAAGTCTCTGAACAAGTTCGCTGTTGTGAATACTATATTTTCCTGAATATAAGATGCCCCCTTCTCCACAATTTTCAGTTTTTGGAACATTCTCATACAGAACATGTTTATTTTCCTGCGCAAATACAAGGTGACCCACCATTTTCAGATTCTGAATTACAAAAAAATTCTTGTATTATGTTCAGGTAAATGTGGTAGGTCTAGATATCAAAATTACAGAAGGCTAATCATTTTACATTGGTAGATATGTCCAGTTGTAAACCAAAGAGTTGTACATGAAACAATCAGTATTTCGATGCATTACTGTCTCATTTTCTTCACAAACTTCATTCTATGGCCTTTTTGTAGATATACACGAAATAGTACTTTCACTGGTTAGATAATACAGGAGTCTATTGAAAACCAGTCACATTGCATACTTCATTGTTCTTCTTTACTTATAGATATGTTGTTGTTGTATGAATTTGCTGCATCTCATCTTTACCAGTTACTAACAATCTGTGACAGTTGAATTTCCAATGTAGATTTAAAGGAAAGTGTGTGTGTATATATATATATGTATTAAAATCATGTTACCTTATGTTTATTTCTTCCTCTGACTAAATTTGTAGGAGTCCTCCTTAATAAGGTGCTAATAAATAAGCTAGTCAAGAGAGTCCCTCCTATTTTTGTGTTTGTCCAGTAGGGTGAGAATATATTTTCTTACCCACATTTCCTTCATTGTCTAATTTGTTGAATCTGTGGTGCAGCACAAATTAATTACATCTATCAATAAAATGAAAAATGTTCCATGATACCATATTTGTTTCTTATGAAACCACGGAGTATAAATATAGTTAAATTGCAGTCTTATTATATGAACATTCTTTGGACATGTTTTGGCAGTTATAAATTAGTCTGAAAATGTAGTTTGCACCACCGAATAAATCAGCTAATATTATAGTCTAATACTTCTGCTTCAGTCATCGTGCCTCAGTTTCTCACCCCAGATTAACAGAGAGCCACCCCATCGAAGATTACTGATTTCTGACATGAGGTGCCACATTGTTTGCTAAGTACGTACCAGCGTTTGAGAGCAACCTTCCACCATCTTCAGCCCCCCCACCCCCCTTCTGCCCTATAGTTGCAAGCAGCATGTCCCTCCAGAATGTTTGTGCATGCTGACAGACTAGAAAGTGTCACATCACAAAAGACAGCAATCTTCGTAGTCATCACCTTGAGAACTTTAACTCTCTAGCCATTTTAGGGCCCACATATAACTTGTCAAAAATGTATAGTATTTAATCCAATTGTAGACATCTTTTGATTGCTGCTACAATCAAGCTTTGGTGGAAGGAAGACTGAAAACTTGGTTTGTTTTTGCATAAGTATTTTATTAATCTAAGTTTTCCTGTGTGTGTTTTTTTTTTAAGTTGATTGATTGTTTTGTGGAATGGATTATGTGTAGATCAGTGTTAATTGGTGTGTATTTATGTTGCATGTATAGTTTGATCGAGCCAGTTCTATAAGGTACAGTTCACGTCGCGCACGAACGCTGGAATCTCTGGCTTCATTGTATGAAGTAAGTACCACCTCGCTTTTAATCATCATGCCTTTTAGATAGTCCTCAAGATCTCTTGTCACTTCGATGTCACATATTTTCAGTACTAACACATAGCAGATGTGAACACTGAATTGCAAAGTCTTGGTCTTCAAGGCAGTGAGTATTAAACGTACTACATTAGGAAAAGTTTGTTAAATTTGTTTTGAACGTAGTTCTTTATATAGCGCTTTTATTTTAGGACATCTGGGGATGGAATGTACATTTAACTCTGTCTGCATTATCTTAAAAGTATGAAATACTGCAATTGGTCAACATAAATGTTGGTTCTAAGAAATTAATTTCTGTTTAAGGTAGAAGTATTGAGTTATTCATGTGGTCTTAATCTAGTTTTCAAGTTCTCATAACTGTTCAATTTCAGTAAGGCTGCTTGCATTATCATCATCATGTTTACAAATAAGATTAAATCTAATGTAATAGCTGTAGTAAGGTCCCTGTACACACCATGATGACATGTAGGGGAATTAGGGGCAGCTTTGTTTTTGGATGGAGGTGAGTGGTCAAATGCATGCCCCAGCTGCTTTTCACCCTGTACCCATTCAATGGCAGGCTGGGTGATCCCGAGGGCCAGGCTGGATATTCTGGAGAAGAGAATAATTTTTTGCCCATGCTGGTACTCCTAATGTGGATCATCCAGCCTGTAGTCTAGTCACTATGCTGACTACACTATCCAAGTTTTAAACTTAACAGAATGTCATATATAAGTATGTCTCTCTTATTCATCTGAAAACTGAATGTAATGTTGTATTGTAAGATTTGTAATTTTTTAAATCAAACTAAACTTATTATGATTACCTAAAACCTGGACTTGAAGCATATTTCACAACTATGTGTTAGCTTTCATGGGCTGTGTCATGTTTGGCTGTATATGCAGTACACATGTAACAGTCAGTCTGTCACATCCTAATGAAATAAACATTGAGGAGTCAGTTACTAAAATTTATTGACCATATATTTAGGGTAATTTAGACTGCCACAGTTGAAACACCAGGTTTGGACTCTGATTGGAAGTTCATGCTGTGTGGATTCTTACCATCCAAAACTGACTGGAAGTTCATGTTGTGTGGATTCTAACCATCCCAAACTGACTGGAAGTTCATGTTGTGTGGATTCTAACCATCCCAAACTGGCTGGAAGTTCATGTTGTGTGGATTCGTACCATCCCAAACCTAAAGAAGTGTCATGCTCCTACTCACAAGTCAGAAAGTTTATTGTTCTTCCAGGAAAAGCTGTAGTTCTTAAAAATACCGTTTTTGTTATACCTGAGATTAAAATATTGGTTTAAGATAATATTTGTCAACCTTGGTGTGATAAAAATTGTGTGTTACATGCATATCATTCAGACATTAACTGTATTTTAATATTAATTGGAAGTGGTATTAATTATGAGGGTTGTTTTAGTGGGACATCACTGGGAATTGTTCGGGCTGCAGTGGTAGATGCTATTAATGGTAGCTCCATTGGGCATTGAGGAAGGCATCCCATTGACACACTAGCTGATGAATTCTGTGTCTTAGGGAACTTGCTGGACTGGTGCTGGTCCTGCTACACCATTGCAACCTTGACATTTTTGTGTGACACACACACTTAAGTGTTCAAGGACTGTGACATATCTATCAAACTATTGCTGCACATTGCTACTGTAGCAACCTTGAAGGTCCTATTACGTCCATCAAGAGAAAGAATCCAGCATTCTCACAAGGGGTATCAGTGATGCTCATTCTCATGTAGCATGCACTGTCCAAAGCATGGTGCACATAAGTGCTGGACAGTGTTGATCCATTGCCATTACAACATGCCTCCCTCCCCTCCCCTACCCCTTTCTGTATGTCTGACTTCGGTGTGTTCAGCTCCCTCAAGAAAGTACTCATGGATGTTTAGATTGAAGTTGAAGTCATCAAGGTTGTAGTGGTTCCGGTGGCAACTTGGGGGGTTTGTTGAGGGAATCCATCAATTCATCCATTAATAGGATTCCATCTCAGTGCCCATGTGGTACTATCTGTAACAGCTTGTGTTCCTTTGGCCAGAATAATCCCTATGCAGTTTTCTTAGAACAAGCCCCATTATGGAACCCATGTGTAGAGCCTATCAATATAATACATGTTAATTTTTTTAGAAGTTTTGTTGCACGTTTTTACACATTTTGGGAAGCTTATGTACATGAAATATTCATGTTATTTATAGAGCTCTGTCTTCTGCAGAAAATTTGTTGTGTTCTTTTGTCGTAATAATGTTCGGAAGAAAGTGTATTAATTTCAGGCAATTGTCAAAATCACCTATCAAAGGTAAAGGAGTTTTAAAATATGAGTTTTATTTCATTTCTCTATAACCAGACATTGTGTTCCTGTTCTTTGTCTTGACTTCCACTCACCTGTGTCCTATATCAGACACAGTGTACTGTGCATACAAGAGAACAATAAAAGCTGATATACACAGAGTCTGTATGTACCATGGAATGAGATCTGTGCATTAGTCTACTTGGAGGGGCAGTGGAAGAAGAAGCCAGACCATAGTATAGACATTTGTAATCATAATGTCAAAGAAAGGTGAAGTAGTCACATGGTACAAAATTTGGTGTCAGAGGGCTTTGTGGGTAGGTGCACTATCATTACTACTGCAGACCTAGGGGTTAATAAAATTAATAAGATTATTTGACCTTGTCCCTTTGAGAGAGAGTCACCATCCTACAGAAGAAGAAGGGGAAAAAGAAGCTATGTGACATAGTGAATTTGTGCCATGTGTGTTTCCAGGAGGAAGACCTTCGTCAGACGGTAGAAGAAAGTTCATGCTTACAACGAACTTATGAAAAGTACATTGATCTTGTGCTAGTAAATGAAGACTTTGATATAACATTCCGGAAGGTGGTTGAAGCTCTGGATGCGCTAAGCACAGAACATCAGTGGGTTCCAGTCAACTGGGTCTACTAACAGTCAGCTGGATCAGGATGCTAAGAATTTGTGAAAGTTTGGTAGGTGGAACAGTTAACAGTTGGGAGGCCCTAAAGAATCAGGAGATTATTAGAATCTGTTATATGATTTTACAGTTTCTAACATTAAATACACAGCGTAATTTATGAAGCAAAGCCAGTTGTGGCCATACAGAAGTAAATATTTTAAATGTGGGAAAGTTTGCAAAATCTGATGTGTTAATATACAGACATAAAATACCTTAGGAACACGGAATCTTGGCTGCACATGACATGTATTGGGAGTTCAACCTTGATCACACACAACTGTTTAAGAACTGATACAGACTTATTATAAGATCTGGTGAATTACAATAGGTGTTTCTTTATCAGTTGTACATACTTTCTAATGAGAAGTGTAGAGGGGCCCTGGAGAAAATACGCTGTCATGGAAGTTTTTTCCTTTAACCCACATGGGTTCCGTAGTCTGGATGCAATTTGTAAGATCAGGAATATGAATGTCATTTATACAAGACAAAAAAATAATTAACTCTTGGTGGACTGTCACACCAAATAGAAGGGAACGCAGTAGGAACTTGGACCCAAGAAAATAAAACTGGAGCAGAATGATGTTAAAGTAAGGACCAGAGGTAACTAGACAGCAATACTTTGGAGGAATAAGAGAGACAATCATATGTTCATGGAACTTGCATCGATAGAAGGTAATTTCTGCAATGAGCAATGGAAAGCTATGAAACTACTCATTGTGGAGGATTATGTCTGTCGCATGCATTGCATGGATAAGGGAGACAGGATGGCCAGTAGCTACTCCATGAGCCGTTGCACATGGAGGTGGACGAGGAAATAGCTCTTCCATCTGTTAGACTGGATATTCTGAAAAGTTACCTTCTTTGTATGTAATGGTAAGAAAATTTAACAGGGATTTTTGATGTGCCCTTACAAATGATATGCTGGCACAACGTGGACAGCAACTACAAGTACAGAGACCATTAGGGAGACCAGCAGGCACTGCCAGCAACATTGGTAGACTAAACCCTAGCAGCAGTAGTAGCAGGGATTTGTTCATTCTAAACAACTGCATTGTTAATCTTATGTTTATTGGACCGTGCATCATCTTGATAGTTGAGTAAAGAGAGACCAACTTGATGTCACTTGCTTTATTATTTCTTTATTTAATGCTCAGCATGTTTCGGATGTTAATACATCCATCCTCAGGAGCTTG
>Ga0123355_10021224_pt1 | contig 10392 bp, 10 predicted proteins | sample TergutEmb28metaG_3_FD_89872 | JGI IMG/M metagenome (GOLD analysis project Ga0123355, IMG submission 89872) | Embiratermes neotenicus P1 segment gut microbial communities from Petit-Saut dam, French Guiana - Emb289 P1 | ecosystem: Host-associated > Arthropoda: Insects > Digestive system > Gut ... | reverse complement strand
GTAGCGCTGGGGTGTTGGGCGAGGTGGAAAGGGTTATGGGTGAGTTTTTATTTGAGCCTATGCTTGTGAAGTTGCTACGCGAAGGCGGGTTTTAAACCTCACATGCGCTAACTACCTGGCAACCGCAGCCCTTTCCTATGCAATACAATCAGCACAAATCCCAAGACACTAAGAATAATGGCTGCATACACATGCCAGCTTGCGCTTATTTGCACAAAACCGCCAAGGGCGTCTGCGACCATTCTATTTCCAATAAGCAAAGCTACCGCAAACCCGCCGGAGAGCAAGAAAATAATAAACATGATTATCTGCCCCACAATGCAGGCGGGCTTTGCGCCCACAATCAAAAGGTACATAAAAATAACCAGTAGCATCACGCACAGCACAAATACCACCCGGATGATGCCAATGATTTGCTCGGCGGTTTGGATAGGCTCGGTGTTTTGGCTAAGGCTTTGCACGGTTTCGGTTTCCATGCCCCAGCTTGCGCCTTCTCGTATAATCATGTCTGTTATCAGATTTGTGAATTCGATTAAATTTGGCAGGTCGCTAATGGATATGCTTTGCTCCAGTTGGCCCATTCCTTCTGAAACCCTGACTACTTCCCATAAGAGCAAATCAGAAAATGCGTTTACAATGCCGGTAATATCTGGCGGGTCGCTGACAAGTGCGCTTGGGTCAAAGGCAAGGGGGTCGTGGAGAAATACATGTGGGTCAAAGGCGAGTACCCTGTCGGAAAATTCCCTTATTTCGCGGTTAATCATGTTTGTTAGCGCGTTAATCAATTCTACCAGGCTTGGGTAATCATCTATGCTTTGAAGCTCGTTTGTAACTCCGGCTGCTTGCAAAATCTCCCATATATCTTCATGGGATACGACGTTTGCCATTAAATCCCTGGACATATCCCCGACATCTATGCTGACAGTAATCCAGTTCATCTGCATAAAAAAGATTATCAGGGCGATAATTACGGCAATGCCTGCGGAGGTTTGTTTTCCGCCGGGCTTACTTTGACTATTGCTTGGCGAAGGTGGAACGGTTTGCCTCGGCGGGTAAGGGGATTGTCTTTGAGGCTGCGATGCCGAGTGGTCATGCCCCCGAGTAGGATGCAGTGGGGCTTGCCTTGGCTGTGTGTAAGATGGGGTATGACCGGGTGCATGACTTGGCGCGGCAGGGTAAGGGGAGGCTTGGTGAGCAGGGTAGATTGGCCTTGGTTGAGACGGGGGTGTGGTAGATGCATCGTATGGAGCAGGCTGGCGGGGAGCAGCCCTTCTATAAACGGCGCCACATACGGTGCAGGTGGAACTGTTTTCCGGCAAACGGTGTCCGCAGCTTGTACAAATCATTGTTTCCTCCCTCTAAGTGTAAATTGTATGTGGAAGGATAGCATTGACATTTGTTGTTTGCAAGGAAACCTTAAATCCCAAGCACGGTAAACGCATGAAACAAAAATTAATATGTACCCAAGGCAATTTGTACATAACCCCCGGCGCTACGCGCCACCCCCTTCTAAAGAAGGGGGCTTGAGAGGCCCCCTTCCTTGGAAGGGGGTGGCGCGTAGCGCCGGGGGTTGTGTACATAGGCGCTACCTTCATATTCCTATTGTTACAAAATTACTTTTCATGCGTTTGCCGTGAAATCCCAAGCCATTTTTTATAAGCTTGGCATTTCATTATCAAGCCATATTTCAATATCCTGGGTTGTTTCAAGCATCGAATCATCCATAGGAACGCGAATCCCCTGACAGCCATGCTGGCAGCGCTCGTTGCGCTTTCTGTCGCAGCCGTAGCCTTGCGCTATTTTTTCTTGCAAAGATACATGAAAGGTTTTGATAATATCTCCATAGCTTTCTGTTTTTTTTGGTCGTATAAATAAGCAATATCCATTTTTAATTGAATATGAAAATTCCCATACCCTCTTTGCGTAAATATCCCGCTCGGATAGGGCTTTGCGGCTTTTGCCTAAATACGCATAAGCAAAGCTGACAAGGCCTAATCTGGTATTTATGCAGGTTAGGCCCATATCTGTATATCGCTTGTGCAATTTTAATGCAAAGGCCTGAATCTTTTCCGGTAACGGATGTAAAAAATCAATTAACACATCTCGCATATCCGAGCCTTCTGCTTTCAACAGCCTGTAATCGCATCGCAAAAGATTATTGTCGTTCCAATATCTTCTTCCTGTTCGCAGTTCCATATCTGCAATCGAAAGGGCTTTTAGGCCCGTAAGCATAATGGGGCTGCTTGGATATGACACTTCCAGCATTTCCGATTTCAAGATATTAAAGGGCTTGGCGTCTAAATCGATTCCGGTAAAAACAAAACCGCAAAGAGTTAAAAACCGCAAGCATTCAATTTGACTTGAAGGGGAGATTTTGGGCGATGTTTTTTTACCGTTTTTGTCAATTGAAGGGGTACATAGTGGCAGCCTCGTTACCAGCAGTGAATCGCCCCTTTCGGCTAAGCTGCCATGATAGCCTATGTCGACTAATAGGTTTGAAATATTATGCAAAAAGGGATAGTCTGCCATGCTGCTTGGTTTCTTTGGCGCTTTGGCGTATAAATGCCCGTCTGATATTAAACGGTCGCAAAATAAATATAGAAAATCCCTGAAAGCGACAACGCCGTTTCTTATATTTGTTTCGGTTGATATGTTTTCAAACATGGGTTTTAGCGCATATGTTTTGGGTATGTTTGCCGGTATTAAGTTTTTTAGAAATTTGGCAACCTGGCTGATGGGTTTTACTGTTAGCGGTTCGTGTTGTGTGGTCATTTTGTCACTCCTTTTGAGTCGGCAATGATATGCTTTTGCAGTTCCATCAACTTTTTTATGCGCTCCATCATTTCATCATCGGGGTTTGCAAATTGAAATACATTGCAGCAAGCGTTGTCAAACTCTTTTCCAAAAACCGTCCTGGGTATGCCCCCTGGTGCGCCGCAGCCACCGCAGCGGATACATTTCCATACATTTTCTCGGGCAAACTCTTTCAAGTCTTCGTCCAACGGAAAACTCTCATGTTCGTATATGTCGTTTTCATTTTGCCAGCAGCAGATATTCCAGGAAGAGGATGGGTCATATACCCAGCGATTACCGGCCTCTTCTACCTTTTTGCTGATATTATTTAATGTTGCTTCGTCTAAGGGAGATTTTAGATATGCGATAAGACAAGTGAGTTCGCCCATGTAATAGAATTCTGGATGATAATCAGATAAAATCCACGTCCTGCCGCTATCCCTTAGATAAGTTATAAAGTCCAACGCAATTCTTAAATTGTCACCGTTTAGGTATGTTTGCGTTTCTTTTTCGATGCTTGAAAATATAGTTGCGTTGCTGTTTTCAGGCATGTACAACCCTCCGTGTATTTTTTTTTACGGAATTATCCCCTTACGTAGGAATACACAACTGGCGTAGTACTTTAAAACAGGTGAAGATGAAAATAGTTGTGTATTCCTGCGTAAGGGGATATTTCCGTTTTTTTATTATGAAATCATCTAAGTGGAATGTAGAACCCACGACAGTCTTTTTCACAGGGCTTGCAGAACCTTTTGCTTTCGCAGCCGGAACCATTGCCGATAATCTCTTGTAATACCGGGGAGAATGCATCGGTGTTGTCATGGGCTAAATGACTGCATGGTGCTTTTATGAAGATACGGCAGCCGTTGGCAAAGGATGATGATAATTCCCATACGACTTTTTTATTATGCGTGTAGAGGAACGAATTTTTCAAACCGGATTTTACCGTACATTTCAATCCTTTCTCTAAGTATTTTTTGTGCAAATGAAGAATGCATTTTTGGATTTCGGAGGAAAGTGGGTTGACAAAAGCCTTTAGTGCGTCGGCAACATCCATTTTATCGTTTGTTAAGGCACGGTAATCACAGCGCAGAAAAATTTCATCATTGGTTTTCCATGGCAAATCTCGTTGGGCAACCGCCATGATTTTTAGCCCAGTTAGCACGTTGGGATTGTCGGGATATGTTACCTCGACATGTTTTTCCCTTGCCATATTGGGTTTATCTGCATCAAGATTAAGTCCGTCAAAGTACATGCCACATTCGTTTAAAAATCGCAGACAGCCCATTAGCTTAGGGGTGGATATTCTTGTTGTTGCCTCCATGCCTTCGCAACATATGATGGTAGCTAATGTTTTTAACCCACTAAATGTCAATACACCGTCACTCAATATACTGTGGTATCCGATGTTAAGCAGTACGCTCTTTACATGATAGATAAACGGAAAATCCACGGCAAGACTCGGTTTTCTGTCCGCATTACCATTAACAGACTTAGGCTTTTCATATTTTATGCTGTCCTCGATAAGCAAATCGTAGAATAGCGTCATGAAATCTTTTAAAGCAAGAATGCCGTTTTGTATATTTTCTTCGTTTTCTATGCAAGTAAACATGGGTTTAATAGAATAGCCTGCGGGGATCTCTGCCGGCAACAAATTTTGTAAGTACCGCGCCATATCGCCCAATGTTTTGATGAGTTTATTAATATCCATATAATTCACACGCAATTTGAAAGTCTTTGGAACAGTACTTCTTTAAAATCATTTGCGCTTTGGCCCCAATTATCTTCTTAATATGTTCCGGCTCCAGCACTTCGATATATTCCCCAAAGGATAAAATAAACCCATAAACCCAATTGTCCTCGGGCCAAGTCACCTCTACTAAATAGCTGCCGTCGGGTTGTTTTTCAACCATGCTCCAATCGAATTCGTCATAGACGCGATAGGCCATTTCCGGGGCAATACGCAGGTGCAGGGTTACGCTGGGCCTGCGGTCCGGCTTTCGCATGAGATTTGGGGGAGATAAATCCCGTTTGGCGAAGGTTTCGTTTGTAATTGTAAGGCTGCCGGCCCGTACCAGCTTAAAAAGCCGTACATCCTGTTTTGTTAGGCAATATGCTTTTAGATACCAGGCTTTGGACATAAACAGAAGCTGTATCGGCTCGACTTTGCGGTGGGTTAGCTCTCCATAGCTGCTAAAATAATCAAATTCGGCTACGCGGCTTTCTAATATTGCGGTTTTAAACCCGCCAAAGATATCCTCATTATTGTAGCCCCAAACAGAAAAATCCACTTCCAGCCAATTGGATGCCGTTTTATTAAAAATGGCGGAAAGCCGCCTAAGAACCTGCCCTGCGTCATCGTCCCCGATAAGAGACAGGCTTTGCAGCGCAGATAAAATCTCGTCCTGCTCGCTTTCGCTTAGGATGGATTTGTTGAGTACATAATCGGGGAGAAGGCTGATGCCTCCGTTTTTACCTTTTTCTGTATATATGGGAATGCCGGCAAGGCTTAGCACATCCACATCCCGGTAAATTGTGCGGGAAGAGACGCCAAAGCGCTGTGCCAGTTCTTTGGCTGTCATGGTTTTTTTGTTTAGCAGCAGATAGATTATTTCAAATAGTCGGGAGGATTGCATGGTTTACCATCCTTAATGTGTAGCAAGCTCGTGTTCAACCCATTTTTCAAGTAAGTCACGGTCATTATCTAATGAAAAGTTAAAGCCAACGAACCGGCAGCTCTCAAATTTTTCATCGTCCTGGGCAAACTGGTAAGGACCGCCATGCTTACACTCAATAAAATTGGGGTTTTTCTTTGCGCAGCCTCCGCATCCCCGAGTATTTCTCATAATATCCAACATGCTTTGGGAAAGCTTTGCCGTTATGTTGTGTGAGCTTGCTGCATGATTGGTATTGGGTCTGATTGAGCAGCCGCTCTCTCCCATTGTAATCCGGCATATGATTTTTTTGGTTAGTTTGGAGGTGTAGGTAAAATTTCCTTTATTATCGACGGCAGCTTTGCATCCGCCGTCGATTAACAGCTTGTCCGTCTTAATAATCCAGTCTTTGATTTCAGGCGGCTGTAAATTAACTAATTCGCTGAATTTTTCGTCTTTTTTGTTCATTTTATTCTCCTTTTATAATAATGGACTTCTACTTTGCTATTGGGTATACAAATGAATCTGCGACACAATAAACCATTTGCCTTCAAAGGTAATGCGATACCATTGAAACGTTTCGGGTGCGTTAATCGCAAAGGCCTTTTCTGTGTAGTATGTCACAGGTTTTGGGAATTTATCCCGTTTATCGAGCAGCGTCCAGGGCCCCTCATTGGATACGGCTCCATATAGCATCCAGCTTTGGGGGGCATCCGGTCGTAAACTTGTTACCAAACTGTACATCATTAGTTTAACGGGCTCGTTCAACGAAAACACGACATCATGGGCGCTTTTATTGGTCTTAAAAGGCCCGTAGGGCCCGATATAATAATATTGCTTATACAGGCCGTCGAATAGAAACCTCATATTTTCATTGGAATTGCCTTCCATATCTGATACCCCGCTAACATGCAGTTTATTATCAATGCGGGATAGCCCGTTGGTTGCAGGGTCAAGGAGGGGGCGGCTGGCTGTTCCTTGGGGTATCGCTAATCTGATATTGATTAATTTTTGAATGCCGTTTATCACATCAGCATCGGGATTGCCAAAATACGCAATCATGCCGTAGCATAAATTGCGAAACTCTTTTCCAAGAAATGTCATGGTTGCTATTGGCGAGCAGGAGGCACAAGCGATGCAGCGCTTTAAGTATTTGCAAACAATTTCAGACAAGCCCTCTTTTTCGATTGTATCTTCGTATTGGCGCAGTTCTCGCAAATCCAAATCGATATACCACGAGCCGCCGGAATTCCCTTTACGCTCCCCGCCGATGTCAATGTATCCGATGCTTTTGCCCTTTGCTTTCATGTTCCAACGATTTGTCGAGCTCCATGGATATGAAATCTTCTTTGCCTTGCAAAATTCAAGAAACGCAAGAGCGTTTTGCCGCGCTTCGCCACTAAGTTCCGAAGCAATTATGTCCTCTGGTTTCGGTTTGGTTTTTGCTTGTTCTTTGGCTAATGACGTTTTCATTGGACATCTCTCCTTCATTCTGCTGCTAATTATATATCATGATATTTGACACCATTATGTCATATTTAAAACTCTATTTTCGCATTAGTTATATTTTGCATAAAAAAAGCCCCAACGGCATTTTACAACCGTTGGGGCGCTTGTTCAAATATTATTAGGTAACTATGTACCTGTTTACACAAAGCCCTACGTTGCACTGCGCAGGATGAGCCTATAACTGGCTTTGTGTAAACGGGTACATAGTTACCTATTATTGTTATGCGCGAACCCACCTTGTTTCACTAACTTGTGAAGCACTTAACAACCTATTGCAACAACCGGTAAATGTTTGCCTTGTTCCGTGGCGCATTTGTTCGTTTTCTATGAATTGATTTGGAAATACTCCAGCTACTCGAATATTTTCCGTATTGAGCCATGCGCCCCAAGTTATGGTTGTTGTTATACTTTGAGTGCGACCACAAAAGGCACATGTACCCTCCATTAGAGAATTATTGTTTACATTACCAATTTTATTACGTTCGTTATGCCTGTCTACAAAATCATTTAGAAAACGGGTGTATGGCTCTTCACCTATTTCAAGAGGATTTGTAGTTCCAAATTCTTCAAGCAGGGCTTCTTCCAACTGTCTGTTAATCACAGATGACAAGCAATCCACGGCTTCTTCCTCTTGTGAAGATACAATTACTGTCATTCCTAATGTAAAAGTAAGAATGAGGAATGCACAAACAATTTTCTTTAACATGGATACCTCCCTTTCTGGAATATAAATTCCTTTGCCAAATTATAGCATATCTTGCCTTCCTCTCGTCAATCATCATATTTTACAAAATCGGAATTATCCCCTGGCGTAGTTTTACATGAGTCTTGGTGGCTACAGTAGGGGCGTGCTCTCGTAAAACTCATGTAAAACTACGCCAGGGGATAATTCCGTACAAAATTATTATGCGCTTACTTATGTACAATTTTCTATTAAAAAAAGCCCCAACGGCATTTTACAACCGTTGGGGCGCTTGTTCAAATATCAAAAACTACACAAGAATCGTTACAACAACACCGGCGCCTACCGTTCTGCCGCCTTCGCGGATAGCAAAGGTAGAACCTGCTTCCATAGCGATTGGGGAGATTAAATCTACCGTCATCTCAATATGGTCGCCGGGCATACACATTTCTACGCCGTCTGGCAGGGTGATAACCCCTGTTACGTCTGTTGTACGGAAGTAGAACTGCGGGCGGTAGTTTGTGAAGAATGCCTTATGGCGTCCGCCTTCTTCTTTAGACAGTACGTATACTTGGGCGGTAAACTTGGTGTGAGACTTGATGGAACCGGGCTTTGCCAAAACTTGTCCGCGCTCGATATCGGTACGCTGTACGCCTCTAAGAAGAATACCTGCGTTGTCGCCGGCGAGGGCAGTGCCCAGGTCTTTTTTAAACATCTCGATACCTGTTACAACGACTTCGCGTTTTTCGGTGGTGAAGCCCACGATTTCTACTTTGTCGTTGAGGTTCAAGGTGCCGCGCTCTACACGACCGGTTACAACCGTACCGCGGCCTGTAATGGTGAACACGTCTTCTACCGGCATCAAGAAGGGCTGGTCTACGTCCCGTTCGGGTGTTGTGATGAAGCTATCTACGGCCTCAAACAGCTCAAGGATTTTGTCGCCCCACTCGCCGGAGGGGTCTTCAAGGGCTTTGAGTGCAGAACCGCGGATGATTGGGGTGTCGTCGCCGGGGAACTCATATTTATCTAATAGTTCGCGGATTTCCATATCCACGAGTTCTAATAGCTCCTCGTCTTCTACCATGTCGCATTTGTTCATAAAAACCACGATTTTGGGTACGTTTACCTGACGGGCCAAGAGGATATGCTCTCTGGTTTGGCTCATTACACCGTCGGTTGCCGCTACTACCAGGATTGCGCCGTCCATTTGGGCTGCGCCGGTTATCATGTTTTTAACATAGTCGGCGTGGCCTGGGCAGTCTACATGGGCGTAGTGGCGGTTGGGGGTTTCGTACTCTACGTGGGTGGTGGAGATGGTGATGCCCCGCGCCTTTTCTTCTGGCGCTTTGTCGATCTTATCGAAAGCGACGGCCTCGCCTAATTTGTACCGCTCAAACAATGTTTTTGTGATGGCGGCTGTCAAGGTGGTTTTGCCATGGTCGATATGACCGATGGTACCGATATTGACGTGAGGCTTCGTCCTTTCAAATTTTGCTTTTCCCATTGGTCTGTTCCTCCTCGGAATGATTTTACATAGTATAACAATATTGACAGGCTTTGGCTAGGGGTTGGCTACAAGACCTTGGGGCTCTGCCCCACACCCCTTACCTTTTCGAAGTATTTCCAGCCCCCTTCTTTAGAAGGGGGTGGCCCGTAGGGCCGGGGGTTGAATTTTATTTGCCTTGCTGCTTGCCTAATAGCTTCTTTCCTGCAAACAACCCGATTAGGATTCCTACAATCGGGCCTATGAAGGCTAATGCGGTTATTAGGATTTCGTATGAGCCTTGATCCTCGGCATATTCTTTGCATCTTTCACATACGGGGGGTTCTTGTCGTTCTACGCTTATGCTGTCCATTTTTGCCTCCTTTTTTGCAGTTGGGAATAATGTTGCGTTTGCTAACACAACCCCCGCCGCCTTAGGCGGCACCCCCTTCTAAAGAAGGGGGCTTCCCATGCCCCCCTTCTCGAGGGGGATGTGGTTGTAGCCGACAGGGGGGTTATTTCGTTGCCGTGGCCTTTTCTTGCACACTCTTTGGCACTGGCTCGTAGTGGTGCATCTCCATTGCGTATATGCCTCGGCCTTGGGTCTTGCTTCGCAGGTCTGTTGCGTAGCCAAACATTTCCGCAAGGGGTACATAAGCATGAATCAGTTGTGCGTTATTTCTGGCTTCCATGCCGTCAATTTTGCCCCGGCGGCTGCTTATATCGCCTATTACGTCGCCCATATATTCTTCCGGGACGGTTACGTCTACCTTCATTATGGGTTCCAAAAGAGCCGGGCTGCTTTGGCGCATTGCCTCTTTGAAGGCCATGGAGCCTGCGATTTTAAAGGCCATTTCCGACGAGTCCACATCATGGTAGCTGCCGTCATATAGGGTGGCTTTTACGCCTAAAACCGGATAGCCGCCTATAATACCGGACTGCATGGCTTCCTGGATACCGTTATTTATTGCGGGGATATATTCCTTGGGCACTACGCCGCCTACGATTTTGTCAACAAACTCGTAGACATTTTCTTTGTCGTTGGCGTCCATTGGCTCGAAGATGATTTTGCAATGCCCATACTGCCCGCGCCCGCCGGATTGACGTACATATTTGCCTTCTACGTCGGCGGATTTTGTAAAGGTCTCCCGGTAGGCTACTTGGGGCTTGCCCACGTTGGCCTCTACTCTAAACTCGCGCAAGAGCCTGTCTACGATAATTTCCAGATGAAGCTCGCCCATGCCGGAAATAATTGTTTGGCCGCTGTCTTC
>Ga0123355_10021223_pt1 | contig 10393 bp, 8 predicted proteins | sample TergutEmb28metaG_3_FD_89872 | JGI IMG/M metagenome (GOLD analysis project Ga0123355, IMG submission 89872) | Embiratermes neotenicus P1 segment gut microbial communities from Petit-Saut dam, French Guiana - Emb289 P1 | ecosystem: Host-associated > Arthropoda: Insects > Digestive system > Gut ... | reverse complement strand
TATGATCTGTATCTTCCACTCACAGACAGGTGGGCAGGCAGAGAGGCGCACTGACACACACACACACACACACACACACACACAGAGAGAGAGAGAGAGAGAGAGAGAGAGAGAGAGAGAGAGAGATGTCTTCTTGTATTATATAGATCTTCTTCATCTTCATGGTGGTTAGGTGCATTAATAATATCAAGTCCTTTATTTGTTCCAACTAATGCACACAAATTATTTTAATTGTTAAACTGTTAAAACATTTAGCACTATAATATTTGCTCCAACATGTTTCGGTTTACATTAACCATCATCAGGGAGCTACACAAATACACACACACACACATATATATATTTATATCATCATCTTACTAAATGATTTGTACTCCTCACCCAATATTGTGCGGGTGATAAAATCGAGAAGAATGAGATGGGCTGGACATGTGGCGCGTATAGGTGAGGAGGGTCTTGGTGGGGAAACTGGAAGGAAAAAGACCACTGTGGAGACCTAGGCGTAAATGGGTGGATTATATTAGGATGGATCTCCAGGAGGTGGGAGGTGGGTATTTGAACTGGATTGGGTTGGCCCAGGATAGGGACGGGTGGCGGACGCTTGTGAGTGCGGTAATGAACCTTCGGGTTCCGTGAAATGCGGGGAATTTCTTGACTAGATGCAAACCAGTTAGCTTCTCAAGAAGGACTCTGCACCATGGAATAAGTAAGTAAGTATATATATCTTATTTGGAATTATTTACTCTTCGGATTTATCCGTCGCCCATTATTAAAACTAAACGAAAAGCAGTCCGTTTCGGAGACAGGACCGGTCCCCGTCCTCAGTGACGTGTGAAACACACTAACGTGAGAGAAAGACCGAACGGTAAATTATTCAGAATGTGATAAACGATCGTCAGGGCCGTATAGAATTTTAGTCCATGTTTTGTGTTTGTAAATCGCTTACCCATAGAAGGAAACAGAATTTTTGTAAATAATACGTTGAACTCTTAGTGGACCGAAATTCTTCTGTATTATACTCTATGTAAGTCTTTGGTTCTTGCCTCATACAGAACTCCGTCCTCTTACAGTAGAAATACCAATAGTTTGATGTTCAGAGTAGTAATCGATAGTTGTTGTGAGAACGAAAAGAAACAAATACTCTATGTGGTAAAATCCAAAGTTTCACGTTCCAGCAGGTGACACTGGGTTATGAATGATTAATATGGCAGTGACTAACGCGTTCCTGTTTAAACTAACAGTGTTTAACCCTTTAATGACGAATGTTAGATCGCTTTATTTAAAGGCCCAGTTCGTACCGCGCTGTAATCACTTCTCGTCGCTGTTATAAAAACCAACCAGCTTATGGTGTAAGTGGCACAAGTCGCTGTTTGTTCTCAAATAAATACAAAGCACATAAATACAGTGTAGACAGAGCGTACCGTTGTTGAATGTTAAACCTGTTGGTGCATCACGTAACCAGTAGGCTTTAAAAGGTTAATCGGCTTTGACAGCGCAACGCAGTAAATTCAACGGCAAGTTTTGCTAATCATTTCCCACTTTCCTCTTTATATCTAATAAAAATTGAAACTTCCCGTTCTTCTGAAAATACTCATGTGCAATCTTATTATTCTCCCCCTGTTTTCACTTTAAAGCTTGCAAGTCTTCAACTTTTACGATGTCATAGGCTATCAACTTCACCTCGCAACAACGAATTTCAGCAGCAATCGCTTAAGAAGGCTCAAGAGGTTATGAATTATGAATAGTCAGAGACTATTAGTGAGGTGCAAAAGGCATGTCGGCTTAGTGTGAAAAACTCTGGCTGTTCAAAGCTAAACGCGAGTGATTTGTTCTGACTTGGTGTTATGTGGTAAATGGAAGAGCTTCATTTTGTCGGGTTTTATGGCAAAGAAGCACCTAAAACACCTTTTCTGTTGAACAGGGTAGGGGAAAACTGCGTGTTTAATGGAAAGGGAGGTAAAGTCTATATCGTTTGTACATTCTGGCAGAATAACAGTTTCTTTGTGGACTGTCGTCATCTTACGGTGGAAACATGACAAATGTAAAGTGTTGTGAAAAGAGTTTAATATCTAATTTCATTACACACCGTTAGATCATTCAGAACATGATCTTATGCTCTGTAATACAAACTTCAAAACTAAACTTAATCATCCAGTTGTGTTTATTGCCCTCTGATATGCGGAGACTATAAAATGACGAATGTAAATCTTTGAAAATGGTTGGTAAGTACCTAAAGTGAAAGCGAACGATCGCGACTCCAGCACATGGTGTTCACGTCATTCAGCAGAAGCTACCAGGAAGTACAAACGCTAACCCCAAATTTTAACCAAGTGCCCCCACATGAAAGTCAACAGTTTAATATTTATGAACTTTCGGTTACAGTAAAATTCTGTTGTTTTCTTATCTGTTTCAGCGACTAAAAGCTTTTTGGACTTCTGCTAGTGGGGCTTCGTTAGTTATTTTGTACTTAGCGCACTCACTCAGCAGTTTGGAAATCCATGGACCAAATCCGTAAGCATGAAACATATTTGTGCAACCATCGCGTTTGAATCAATTTTACATAAAAATGAAGTGGTCTGTGATATAAATTTGCGCGTATTGTGTATTCATTTGCTTATTTATTTATTTATTTATATATTGTTAGGCACGTGGGTACTATTAACAATCATACTTCTGAGAAACATTCTTGAAGTCATGTTTAATACCACAAACGAAGAAGAGCCTATAGTTCGACAATTTTAGAACAATGTGAGCGGTGTTACTTATATACAGTTCTTGTACACAGATGTGTCCTACAAAATCAGTTCTCAGTATGTTGAAATTTCCGCGTTTAATATTAAGGCAACATTTTTCTTTGAAACATAAAATTTATGTCGGTTTACTGCAATAGCAATTAAGGTACGTCAGCATTATTGTCATTACACATGCCTAAGCTCGTGGCAGTCTTTGATGTACCGTGCAGTAAGGCATGCCGCGAAATTGCGTTCGTTTATCCTACATGTCTTGAGGTGAAAGTGGGCTGTTGTAGGTTTCTTTGCTTGCGAGCTGAGGGGGTCGTTTGCAATTTATAGAGTGGAGTAGGACAAGCGTACTGTACAGTGTGTATGTGTGTGTGTGTGTGTGTGTGTGTTTGTGTGCGCGTGCGCACGCGCGTGTGTGAGAGAGAGAGAGCGAGAGAGAGAGAGAGAGGTATGAGGTTCTCACGATGGTGACTGATTATGGCTGTCATTCGAGATACGACGCCGTGTATGCTGATACAAATTGTCTGTGGCTTCAGTAAACGCACACAAAATTCTGTACGTAATATTATGTTAACAAAACATAAGGCATGCGATAGTGTTTTGACCGGATCGGTGATATGGCTTTGAATGCCAGCAGACACCGCTGTGTTTCGTCTAAATAAAATCGCCGCTCCTGTGAATGTATTGACCGAATGTTTCGTCCGTATTCAGGCACAGGTTCTGCGAGATAGCGTCCACCTGATAGAACTCTTCATATCATGCAGCATGATAGGCATTCTTTCCTTAGGTTACAAGTGGCGTGATAGATGTTCGCCTTAACTTTAGGGAGTAGTGTTCAAATATGCTTTGACGGTTTGGGAATTGTATGTGTGTGTGTGTGTGGGGGGGGGGGGGGGGATATTGTTGGCCAACCACTAGTGGATAGTCTAGTGACAAGTGCATTCTTGGTCTTCAGAAGGCCCTTTTAGCTCGAGGGAATGTTGTGGGGGCGGAGTCAGAATCAAGGGGAAGATTTCTTTTTTCCCTTGACGCGAAAGGAAATTTCATTAGCCTCTGTGGTTGAAATGCATACACCCTGATCCTGAGAGTACCCCGTAATCCCTGTGCGTAATCAGGGGTTTGTAAAGGTGGACAGATATCTGCCGACGGCGTATTTTAATGACGTAATGTTACTGTTGAAAGATGAGTACTGTGTGTAATCAGATTCTAAAGTAAATGTAATTAATGTTGAACAGTTACCTGTAGAAAGGAAGCTGGCGTTGAAACGTCGGCTGTCTTCCAGCTGTCATATCAGAGGTGTTTTCAGAAACAGTACCTCATTCTGTCCACGACTGGCTTTTTCCCGAAATGGTATCTCAAATTGTCCACGACTGGGTTTTTTTTCCGAAACAATACCTCAAACTGTCCACGGCGAGCTCCTGCTTCTTAATTACAAGCTAGTCGTGACCTTCACTCACGTTTTATTTCAAACGATGTAACCCCTGCAGCCGAAACAACGTCCTTAAAACCGAAAAATGAGTGTGTATTCGTATTCTCAAACTTGAAAGTGCGGTCTGTGAAAGACACGAAAGAAAACGGATGGCACGGCTGTGGATCGCTGCCTGATACGCTGATCGAGTGAACCTTTACGACTTTGCAGTCCTTTACCCCACAACTACCGGCCATTGGCCATTGCTTGAGAAAACTGCATAATGAGAAGCTTCGTACTTTAAACTCCTCACTGAATATTAATCACATCTACGAAGACAGCGGCATGTAGAATTCCGGAGATTAAAAAAAATCAAGCAAGATTTTATTCAGAACATCTGAAAGGATGCAACCACCTGAGAACCTAAGCTTTGATGGAGGGATAATAATAAAATGGATTTTAAAGATGTGGACTGGATTTCACTTGGTTTATGATGTGGCAATAGTGTCAGGATTATACGATGTCGATAATGAAAGCGTTCCTTAAACTAATGTAAACTTCTTGGTGCGGGTCTGTGTTAAGATTCCTAGAAATACTGCGTTGCACGTAGTAGTTTGTTTCATTCAGAAAGTCGATATTTCAGCCCAGCAAACAGGACGCCGTGATGGTGTGATATCAAACCTGGTCTGCGACTTCCGGTTCCGATGTCGTCAGGATGGATATCACATGGTGCATGCGTGTCACCGGAATTTCATTACGACTTCTGTATTCCCCCGACGCCCAACAGCTTGAGCATTTTATGATTTGATGGCTTGGTGGTGTGTGTATCCTCTCCCCTTCCTTGCCACCACTCACTTTCCCTTGATAGTACCTACCCCCAAAGCGTCTTGACGTTGCGTGCAGGTTGTGACGTCCAGGATACTTCTCTCCTGCTCCGTTCCTCATAAATATTGGGCACTCATGACTTTAACAGATCATCTATTTTACCGACCCTATAGAATAGACCACAGATTACTCTTCGTGGCTGTTAACGCGCATATATATATTCCAGGCTATTTTTTGGGCCTTGTCCGTCGTCATATTCATGTTGGGTATGCCCTTAAATGGGAAAGTCAAACTGCCAAGACTTTTACAGGGCTATAGAGGGTTAAATGTTATAAAATCTTCGGGATGTTTAGGATCCGCTTATCAAGGCCCCAGAATTCTTCAGTTTTAAAATGTCCTGAAATAAGTACAGGCAAATCGACCGGCAGAACCGACGGCTATTTAGGACTCCAACAAGATTATACACCGTCATCTCCAGTAAGGCTACGTGGCAGAGGATGCCTTGGAGGTAGTCATATAACGTTCTTTACGGTAAATTTGAATGGTGTATGCCTCTGTAGTACGGAACACCGTCCACCCTGCAACCAATTTTTATTGAGCGCTCTCGGTTGACTTCTTGAAATCTACCCGTGTTGGCTTCTCATCCGAATAAGGTGGCTTTGTTTTGTTTGCTCATGTTTACATTGTTGTCGCGTTCAAAGTGAAGCTGACTTATTTTGAGTGACATTGTTGGACAGTGATGAAGCTCGAAAGATGATACTTTTTTTCTTATCTGAAAGACTTTTGTCCGTCTTGTCTTAAGGGTGTTGAGTGTGAAAGTTAGATAGACTGGATATCCAGGGAAATTCTGACTGTTCAACATGCTTGAAACTTTCGCATGCATATTGAAAGATATTAGACTAAGAAACCGGTAAGTAATTATTTTGGGAAGTATTTGAACAACAGTAATGATCAGTCTTTTATGTTTCAAGTTTATTTTCCATAACTTTATCCCATATCAAGCAAACAATTCCTTATTTTAGTGAACATGGTTTAAATTACCGTTTAGTTGAATAGATCTCCTGATCACATAAACGATTAATAATGACTTAGTTCTGATTTATCCCATTCTAATTTGTGAAATGGCTGCCAGAAAATCTGTACCCTCTGGACTATTTACCAACCAAAAATTTCTGATTAAGTACGAATTCGTCTACAGTACATCGAAGCACGACTCTCTACTTCTGCAAACAGAAATTTAATTTACACGTTTCTGAGTTTACTTGCTTCAAGGGAAATGAAAGTTTACAAGAGTCGGTGGTCGAGATTGTATCAGTTGCAGTGTTGATAGAAGAATGGAAAACGCATTTATTATTTATATATTAATTTTTGTTTTTTAAAGGAACAAATATTTAACTAACCTTGTAAGTTTCACGAAAAGAATTGTTTTAATGAACCATAATTCACTCTCATCTGAGAACGGATTTATTTTTTGACTTATATATGGTGGGAATAAATTTAAAGTATAAAACGTAAGGAAATGCACTTTTGTCTTTGTTGAGCATGGCCTCTAAGCAAAAGGGGGAGTTATTAAGTGTCTTCGAGAGTAAAGGGATTACTGATGAAAATGTTCAAACACTTTATTATCCAACTGATGCACCAATATATAATTCGTTGATACAATTAAAATTATAAACATATTTTAAAAATATTTTTAAAATATAATTTTAGTTTTATCTACGAATTATATATTTGTGCATCAGTTGGATAATAAAGTGTTTGAATGTCATTGATGCACGGTGTGAACATGAAGATTGATGAAAATGTTTCTATGTAAAGAAGGAACTGAAAAACTCAGCTCCGAATGAAGCTGATGGATATGAACACGACTTGCATTACTGAACTGCTGCTATTGTCATGAATATTGTCATTATGTGGCATTCATGTGGCACGGAAGGGGATGGGGAGGATAGCAACATTCGGATCGGGACACTTTGAAAGAAGGAATATAATTGAATAAAGAGAGACCAACTTGATGTCACCTTCTATATTATTTCATTATTTAATGCTCAACATGTTTCGGATGTTAATACATCCAAAACATGTTGAGCATTAATTAATGAAATAATAAAGCAATTTACATCAAGTTGGTCTCTCTTTATTCAGCTATCAAGACGATGCACGGTCCAATAAACATAAGGAATATAATATGTAGCTAATATGTCCCTACTAATGTGGCCGGCAATGTGCAGTCTCTTTGACCGCGTATAGCACCGCCATTTGTTGAGCCGAATAGTCTGGTTGTATCAGATGTTTTGTGCCAAATATTTTATATGTAACCCATATATGGCTCTGTCTGCATAGGCAGTTCGCGGTTACACGTAGGTAGGGCCCCACAAAATTATGTTTTTTTTTTTTTTAATTTGGCCCAGAAATATTTTAAACCAGTGTTTCTTACCGATATCAAATATGAAATTCGTGTACGTTTTGTGAAGTTCCTATTGTTCAGTCCACAGGAACAGATAGTTTCGCACTGTAGCCATTTGTAAGAGGGCGGTAGTAAATCGATCGTGCAGGAGATTTCACGTTTTAGAAAGTAACCCTAAACCATAAAACGGTCTAATCTGTAAATCTAAATGGGATTGAAGAGGAGGGCGAAGAAGCAGAAGAGGTGGACATTTCTTGTTCTGTTTAAGAGTTTTGTGCCACATGTGATGATTACTGGTGTCATTGTTTTGGATTCAGTTTGTTACGTGACATTGATGTGTGTATAGTACATTATATTTATATGTAGCAGTCTCTGTGTTTTGGTGTGTGTAGTCACCAGATTGGTGAAATATTGTGGAAAATAAAGAATAGCGTCGAACGTGCCGTCCTGTTTTGTGTGTGTTAGCGTCGCCTGTGTTATTTGTCAGTAGAAAGAAAAGCACCAACTGCTACTGAGAGCCAAATATATGATATTCAATAAGCATTCTGACTCCTGCAGTTGACATTAACATTGAAGCTGACATTAGCAAGCCGAATGTTAGCAGTTCAGGTCGTCACATTGATAGTTCGGGACACGTGATTGTAGGTAAAACGACAACAAATCCAATGGTAGTCCCTAGCGAGAAAGGGACGCACAATAAATCTCTCCGGATCCAGTTGTCCTCATTAGGACAATGGTACACTAATCCCTATAGGACATGTTCAGACTCATTAATATCAGTGAAACTAAACTGCGGGCCGTATTTCACTTTGGGGGGTACATCGCACCAACTGTTATTGAAACATCAGTATGACACTGGGCTATGTGCAGCGAATCTGACCAGATATGGACGGCAGTGACATTTCTACCAAACGGAGATAAGAAAAATGATGACACAGTTGATACATCAACTAAGGACGCCTCATAAAAAGAAGGCCACACAGTAAGGAACATCAGCAGTTCAGGGATCCTAAAATTGATTTTCTTTTTTACTACCGGGGAGAAAAATGTGCATTTCCGTAAAAATGCACTATATCTTGTGGGAGGTGGGGAGTCCCCATCATCTTAATAAAAGCGATCTTGCTGTTCAGCGACTCTCCCCAATCGCACGAAGGAGGATTCCGCACGCCAACGAGGCTTTTCTTGCCTTATTCTTGACGGACCGACAGCTAGTGGACCGCAGTTCGGGTGCGGACCTCAGATTATTTTCTTTTCGTGAAATACGATTATCAGTTTTTTTAAAAGAAAAATTACCACTCCAGTTTCCCGGAGCAGATTCCGTCTTATGAAGCTAATGATCGCTAAACTAGTCCAGAAATTTCCGGCGTGTCATGGAACCTGAATGTTCATTACCGTATTCAAAAAGAATTTCCTCTTTTCCATAGGGGGATTCTGTTGAATTTAGCCAAATTTGCGTAACACATTTATTGAGGATCCACTTTAAAATTGTTCTGCCATCTACGTTTAGGTCTCCCAAGTCTCTTCTCGTCGATTTCCCAATTGCAGTTGTAACTACTACTTTGTATGAAAATGAAACCGACTGTAAAATAGTGTGTAGCTCACTTAAGTCCCACAACTTTGATTTGAAACATGTCTGTACAGTGTGTAATGTACCCAAATGAGAGGAAACACAATGCAGTTATTGCTCCTTAGTGTAATTAGCTTCGTTACCATAGATTTGTGTTTGAATGAAATTAAGGTGAAGCCCGCGAGGCACGTGAACCTTTTCGCCTTGAACTTGTGGTATTAATGTCCGAGAGATGTCACAGGTGTGGCTTTTCGCTAGTCCCTTAGAACTGATGCTACGGATGCTTAAAATGGCGCTGACTGGCAATACGTACAGACAAAATGAAGTTCGAAACAAAATAATTCAATTTCCACTGTCACCGCTCAAATCGATTTCCATTAGTTACGATTGGTTCTGGGTGCGGCGACTGTTCGCGTCTCCTCTTCCAGAGGTCGGAGTCGGTCTTCTTGTCTGAAGAAAGTTTCAACTCTTTGAGTATTCACGACCAAATTAGCATGAAATCAGTATTTTCCGTTCTGTATTTCTGTGCTTGGTCATCCCCAGCTGTCACAGGAGTGTCTCACGGTTACGCACAGCTCACACTTTTATTCACCGGCTTCTCGCCTCAGAGGACCAGGTTCCATGCCGGGGTAGACCGTGTGGGATTTGTGTGGACAGAGTACCAGTGGGGCAGGTTTTCTCAGACTCCTTCGGTTTTCCCTTGTCAGTTCATTCGACCAATGCATTACATAGCCGTCATACATCTAGAATCGACTTAATATAACTCTGGCAGTCGGTAGCGTCGTTATATACGTAAAACCACTAAGGATAAATAATGCAGTGTAATGTATGTACGTACGTACGTACGTACGTATGTATGTATGTGTGTGTATGTATGTATGTTTGCATGTAATGTACGTACGTACGTATGTATATATGTGCATTAAGTGCATGTGTGTGTGCGCCTGTGCTGTTCATGTGTCGTGCATAAAACTTGTTTGTATATTGTTTACTGTTCATACTTCATTAGGGCTGCGTTTTTTATTTATAACTTTTGTAATTTGTAATCGTGTTTGTGGAAAAACTGACGAATAATCAGTAACTACAATGAAACCCCGATATAGGCCACCCTCAATTAGTACCCAGGAAAGTCTGTGAACAGTAATTCCCAGTTATTCACTATTTCGATTTACCGTTACTTTCGATATACTGCTACAATTTGCGGTGCCAAAAGGGGTGCTACATCTTCGTGTGACTCTGTTTTAGAAACGAGTAACAATGACGAAAATAACTGACAAGTAACATATTTTAAGATCAAATGATTTTTTTGAGAAAGACATGTGTGTTTGTGTGTGTGTGTGTGTGTGTGTGTGTGTGTGTGTGTGTGTGTGTGTACAATATTGAAATGCGTCTTGAAGCTGTAGGTTGGATCGGATGGCTGCATTAAACAGGATCAGGATGGCTAT
>Ga0123355_10021222_pt1 | contig 10393 bp, 10 predicted proteins | sample TergutEmb28metaG_3_FD_89872 | JGI IMG/M metagenome (GOLD analysis project Ga0123355, IMG submission 89872) | Embiratermes neotenicus P1 segment gut microbial communities from Petit-Saut dam, French Guiana - Emb289 P1 | ecosystem: Host-associated > Arthropoda: Insects > Digestive system > Gut ... | reverse complement strand
GGATGAAGTTGAAGTTTTCGATGATCCAGATTATCTTTATGAATTAAAATTTGATGGTATTCGTTGCATTGCTTATTTAGATTCTAATGAGAAAACGCAGCTGTTTAATAAACGGCAGCTATTGTTAAATATGCACTTTCCTGAATTAATGGATATTCATAAAAATGTAAAAGGTCGTTGTATTTTGGATGGTGAGGTGTTTGTCATGCGAGATGGTCGCCCTAATTTTGCTGATGTTCAGCGGCGAGCTTTAACATCAGATAAGTATAAGATCGAGCTGCAAGCGAAGCGTTATCCAGCTTCCTTTGTGGCTTATGATATCTTGTATTATCGGGGAAAGAGTATTACAGATTTACCGCTCCTTCAGCGGAAAGCCAAGTTAGAGATGGTTGTGAAACAGGAAAATGGCTGGTTTAGTTATTCTCGATTTTCGACTGGACAAGGAGTTTTGTTATATAAAATGACCAAAGAGCAAAACTTGGAGGGAATTGTTGCTAAGCGGGCGGATAGTAAGTATTATCAAGGCAAGAAAACGAATGATTGGGTAAAAATTAAGAATATGCTGGATGATGATTATGTTATTTGTGGTTATGTTGTAGAGGGTTATATTCGGACGTTAATTTTAGGGCAGTATGCAGGCGAGGAGTTGGTGTATAAAGGGCGGGTTACTGGGATTTCGAAAGCGGTGTTTAGTGATATTTTGGCTGTTCCTAAAATGAGTTGTCCGTTTTCGGAGTTGACGGAGGAAGATGCTGTTTGGATTAAGCCTGAGCTGGTTTGTAAAGTTAAGTTCATGGAATATACTGCAGGTGGCGGAATGAGGCAACCTGCTTTTGTGGCGTTACGAGATGATAAGTTGCCCCGTGACTGTGTTGTGAAAAAAAGTGAAGACAGCACTAGCGATAGTGAAAAGTCTTAATCTGCCTGAAAACCGGTTCTTACGCATCTTTGGTTGGAAGTGTCAGGAAAGAGACTAATTGTAAACTATTTCAACTGTTCGTCCCTGGTTTTTTGCCATCCATCTGTTGATCACACAATTTAGACCGTCTGCTTTTCGAAAAAAATTCAAAAAGCAGACGGTCTTGACGCCAATCCGTGGGCTGAGCTACTCAGAATGGCAAGCCATCCTGGGAAATGGCAAAAATCCACCGGTTTTTGTCGTCCATCTGTTGATCACACAATTTAGACCGTCTGCTTTTCGAAAAAATATCAAGAAGCAGACGGTCTTGACGCCAATCCGTGGGCTGAGCTGCTCAGAATGGCAAGCCATCCTGGGAAATGGCAAAAATCCACTGGTTTTTGTCGTCCATCTGTTGATCACACAATTTAGACCGTCTGCTTTTCGAAAAAAATTCAAAAAGCAGACGGTCTTGACGCCAATCCGTGGGCTGAGCTGCTCAGAATGGCAAGCCATTAAGGAAAATGGCAAAAATCCACCGGTTTTTGTCGTCCATCTGTTGATCACACAATTTAGACCGTCTGCTTTTCAAAAAAAATTCAAAAAGCAGACGGTCTTGACGTCAATCCGTGGGCTGAGCTGCTCAGAATGGCAAACCAACATGGAAAACGGCAAAAATTCGCTGGTTTTTGTCTTTCGCCTGTTGATCACACAATTTAGACCGTCTGCTTTTCGAAAAAATATCAAGAAGCAGACTGTTCGTAGGCTGGGCTGTTCATAATCAGGAAATGTCTATTTTGTTACGTTGCTTCCTTAAAGCAACAACGCTAAATTTTCCTTCAAGCAGGCAATGACACCATCATTGTCTGCCTTTGTTCCAATAGTAATCCGCACACCTGCTGGCAAGATTCGCACAATATACCCAGCCGCTACTAGCTTGGCATCGATTTCCATCCCTAATTCACGTGCACATGGAATAAAAATAAAATTCGTTTGTGACGGGTAATATCTAATATTATTCTCATCAAAGAACTCTACATACTGCGCCATCCCGGCAGCGTTTTCGGCAACTGAATGCGCCACAAATTCCTGATCATCAATGGCACAGGCGGCAACCGCTTGCGCAATCGCTCCCGTGTTAAATGGCAAGCGTCCAATCTCTAAATCTTGAATAAATGCCGCATTCCCGACACCAAACCCAATCCGAAAAGACGCCAACCCATAGACTTTTGAAAATGTTCTCAGCACGATGACATTTGGATAGTGGCGTGTTAACTCAACTGTATCGGGAAAATCCGTTGCTGCAACATACTCGACATATGCTTCATCTACGACAACCAAAACCTCACTTGGTACAAAATCGAGAAACTTTTTTAGCGACACCTCATTGATATACGTGCCAGTCGGATTATTAGGGTTGCATATCCAGATAATTTTTGTCTTATCATTGATCGCAGCTAGCATTTTCTCTAAGTCGTGGACGCCATTTTGGAGGGGGATATTCTGAACGTAAGCGCTCTCGATAATCGCATGTTGTTCATATAGCGGAAATGTTGGCGTAGCTTGGATAATATTATCGCCAACGGACAACACACAACGGCTAATTATTTGGATAACATCATCAACACCAGCTCCGAAGGTTAATTGATTCGGCTCAACCTGCAGAAGTTCAGCAACTTTTTCTCTAAGGACTGTCGACTCAGAATCTGGATAACGGGCAAAATCTTGGAAACTTACCAACGCCTCATTTACCTTCGGCGACGCACCAAACGGATTCTCATTAGACGACAACTTAACAGCATCATTCGCTGATTTTCCAGGGACATACATATTCAATTTTCTTATTTGCGGTTTAACATACATTATTCTCATTCCTTCCTACATCTTCTACACCATGAGCATCTGATCCGTAAACCAAGGGGATTCCCAACTGCCGTGCCTGCTGCACAATACCCAGCGGGGGATAAGTCTCCCCATAAAAAGGCTTAAATAATCCCGAATGGTTATAATCTAGACAGTAATCGTTCTTTTTTATCAACCGTAATAATTCAAATATCTGTTCTTTGACAGCGTCTGAAGTTGAAACCCCAACAACTTTCTTAAACTTGTCCACAACTGTTAAATGTGCGATTTTCCGTGGTTTATAGTCGCCTAAATCAACAAGCACCGATTCTCGAACAAAATCATAATAAGCTTTTTGATAATCTTCTAAGCTACCATAATTAGGAATTAAATGATTAATGACATCATCAGGTTTGTAATCAACGCAGCGCCAATCATTTAAACCTTTCATGTAGTGAACGGAAATAAGCCCAGCCCCAGCATCGCAATATTTCCCATATTCCTGGAGAAAATTCTTCGACCAAGCAACTTCAGTTGGCAAATAATCAACTTCAAAGCCAACTTTGATCTTAATTTTATTTTTGTATTTTTCCTTAACAGCTAACATTTCTTTAATATATCGATCAACTTCACCCTCTGGCATTGATCCGTCGTTAAGAGCCTTTTCTTTCGGCTCAAATAATTTAATGAAGCTTTCGGGAATCGGTGCATGTTCTGTAATATGATATTCTTCAAATCCTAACTGAATTGCGCGTTCAATCATGTTTTCCACATGATCTCCACAGCCATGTGGACAAAATTGTGTGTGAGTATGACCATCTACTTTAAACATTAATACTTACCCTCCATCCTTCCTTTAAGTGCTGCATTAATTTCTTCAATAGCAATCCCTTTTTCAGCCATCAAAACTAAAATGTGGTAAACTAAATCACTGATTTCATAAACAAGTTCAGAAGCATCTTCATTTTTCGAAGCGATGATAATTTCAGCCGATTCCTCTCCAATTTTCTTTAAAATCTTGTCAATTCCCTCGTTAAAGAGATATGTTGTATACGAATCCTCTTGCGGATTAACCTTACGTGCGGCAATTACCTCAGCTAACTGCGCCACAACCGACCCACTTGCCTCGACCCCTTCAAAGCAAGACCAAGATCCAGTGTGACACGCTACGCCAGTTTGCTCAACAATCACCAACAAAGCATCGTTATCACAGTCGTGAGTGATCGACTTAACGCTTTGCAAATTCCCCGATGTATCCCCCTTTTTCCACAGGCTCTGACGCGACCGACTATAATAAGTTGCAAAGCCAGTTTCAAGAGTCAGTTTAACCGATTCAGCATTCATATACGCAAACATCAGTACATCTTTAGTTGTAAAATCCTGCACAACAGCTGGAATTAAGCCATCAGCATTAAACTTGAGTTCTTCTATCTTCAGATTCATCGTTTTACCACCACTCCTCTTTCAGATAAGTAATCTTTAAGTTCAGGAATGGAAATTTCTCCAAAGTGAAAGACACTTGCGGCTAAAACACCACCGACATTAGCATCCCGGATTGCATCATAGAAATGTTCTTTCTTACCAGCTCCACCAGAGGCAATGACCGGAACACTCACGGCATCGGTAATCAGCTTCAGGAGCTGGATATCATAACCATTTTTCATTCCATCTTCATCAATGCTATTGACAACGATTTCACCAGCGCCAAGTTCAACTCCCTTTTTCACCCACGCTACCGCTTCAAGTTCAGTTTCAACACGACCACCATTGATATATATTTTGTATAGCCCTTGGTCATTTTTTTTCGTATCAATTGCTAAAACAACGCATTGCGAACCAAATTTTTCCGCAGCTTCTTTGATTAGTTGCGGATTTTTCACAGCTGCTGAATTAATTGATATTTTGTCAGCACCCCTATCCAAAACGGTCTGGAAATCGGCAATTGTTCTGATCCCACCACCAACACAGAACGGGATGCTTACCTTAGCCGCTACCTTTTCAACGAACGCAAGTGAAATATCTCGCTCTTCATTAGAGGCTGTAATATCATAGAAAACTAACTCATCAGCGCCATTGTTATTATAAAACTCACCCAAGTCCTCTGGCGAATCCACATCAATAATATCTTTAAACTTCTGTCCCTTTACCACGCGTCCATTTCGCACATCAAGACACGGAATTATCCTTGTTTTAAGCATGATAAATTAAACCTCCTATATGTAGTAAAACTTCGAGCCGAACCGCTGAGAATTAGACGCAGTGGCTTCTAATCACTCCTACGTCGTGAAGAAGCTGTTGCGAACGCAACCGTAATCGATTTTTTACAAAATCGAACTCATTGCGTCCTCCAGTATAATTGTCCCTTCGTATAGGGATTTACCTAAAATTGTACCATTTATTCCCATATCAGCAAGTCGCTGCAAATCATTTAAACTACTGACGCCACCTGAGGCGATGATTTGCAGATCGGTTTCTTTACGGAGCTTTTCATAGGCTTCAAAATTAGGTCCTTGCATCATTCCATCTTTGGCGATATCTGTATAGACAACAGTTTGAACGCCAATTTTTTCTAGTTGCTGGCAGAAGTCGAAAGAGTCGACACCTGAATCAGTGAGCCATCCATGGGTAGCGACTTTGCCACCTCTAGCGTCGACACCGATACAGATTTTTTCGTTGTACTCCTCAACTAGCTCTGCGACAAAATCAAGATTCCCGACAGCGGCACTTCCAATGATGACGCGCTCAAGTCCAGTATCAATCCAATCTTTGACATGATCTTTCCTGCGGATGCCACCACCTAATTGAACCTTTAAATCAGTCTGGGAAATTATTTTTTGGATAATTTCTACATTTTTTGATACGCCATCTTTAGCTCCATCAAGATCGACCACATGCAACCAGTCACTACCAGCTGCTTGCCAAATTTTTGCAACTGCAAGAGGATCGCTGTGATAAATTTTTTGTCGGTTAAAATCTCCTTGTGATAGCCGAACTGCGTTTTTATCTTTAATATCTATTGCTGGGAACAGGATCATTTACAGCACTCCTTTCGTTGAAGGTAGCCGATCATCGACAATTTTTATTGCTTGTTTGATGGCGCGACCAAGCGCTTTAAACAAAGCTTCAACTTTATGATGGTCGTTATCACCATAAAGAACTTCCATATGTAAGTTCATTTTCGCCTCGTTGCTTATTGACTTGAAAAACTCTTGAACATTCTGAGTATCAAGAGTTCCTAAGCGATCCCGCTCTAACCCAACTTGATAAACAAAAGTAGGTCGACCGCTAAAATCGATCACCACCCGCGCAAGGGTTTCATCCATTGGCACATAAGATGACCCATAACGGTTGATTCCCGTCTTATCTCCAAGCGCTTCAACCATCGCTGTAGCAAGCGCCAAACCAACATCTTCAATAGTATGATGATCATCGACTTCTAAATCACCAAAACAAGTCACATCTAAATCAATCCCACTATGAAACGAAAAGGCTGTCAACATATGGTCGAAAAAACCAATTCCCGTATCAATATTACTCTTGCCTGTGCCGTCTAAATTTAATGCTAAATTAATATCTGTTTCCTTTGTTTTCCGATTGATCGTTGCTGCTCGCATTTGCTAATCCTCCTCAAACCTAATACTGACTGCATCACGGTGTGCATACAGCCCTTCTTCATCAGCAATTAATTCAATGTGATTTTTAGCCGCCGCCAATGCTTCTCGACTATAATACACAACTGATGTTTTCTTCTGAAAATCACTCACACCAAGTGGGGAAGAAAAGCGCGCTGTTGCATTGGTTGGCAACGTGTGGTTCGTTCCAGCGTAGTAGTCACCAACCGACTCAGGCGTGTATTCACCTATGAAAATCGCCCCCGCATGCTTTACTTTTTGATAAATCTCCATGGCATCAGCAGTAAAAATTTCTAAATGCTCAGGAGCGATTGTATTAACCATTTCAATACCAGCTTCCATCGTATCGACAACAATGATTGCCCCGAATTTTTTAAATGCAGCGGCGATAATGTCTTTGCGTGGTTGTGCATCAACCATTTCTGGCACTAGTTCAGCGATCTCATGCGCCAGCTTTTCTGATGTTGTAATAACGATCCCTGATGCCATTTCATCATGCTCTGCTTGTGCCATTAAATCGGCAACTACGTATTTTGGATTCGCTGTCGCGTCGGCAAGGATAACAACTTCTGAAGGACCGGCGATCATATCAATGCCAACAATTCCGGAAACAAGATGCTTTGCCATCGCAACATAGGCATTACCAGGGCCAACGATTTTATCAACTTTGGTGACTGTCTCAGTGCCATAAGCTAAAGCGGCTATAGATTGGGCACCGCCCATTTTAAGAACACGCCTTACCCCGACTAGCTTTGCTGCGACTAGCAAGCTGCTTTTTATTTTGCCATTTTTATCAGGTGGTGTAACCATTGTAATATCGGGAACACCTGCTATTTTAGCTGGGATAACGTTCATCAATACAGTCGATGGATAAGCAGCTTTTCCACCTGGTACATAAACTCCCGCCCGTTCAACTGGGCTAACAAGTTGCTTAAGCATTTTTTGCTCGTCCAGGATTTCATATCCTTCTTGCAGCTGCTTTCGATGATATATTTCGATATTTAACTTCGCAGCTTTAAGGGCTGCTAGCAACTGATCACTAATTTCTGCAAAAGCGGTATCAAATTCCCTTTGGGTCACTTCAAAATCAGTTACAGTGGCGTTATCGAAGGTTTTTGTATAGCTTTTGACGGCGTTATCACCATCATTTTTGACTGCTTCGAGAATTTCTTTGGTTGCTTTTTCGATTGCGGTTGTTTCAGAGATGGCGCGGTTTAAAATTCGTTTAAGTTCGTTGCTTGCTTTATTGCCATGAATAATCTGTAGCATCGACCTCGACCTCACTTTCTAGAGCTTGTAAAAATTTACTAATTTTATCATAACAGAATTGATAGCTTGTTCGATTGCCGATGATTTTTGCGCCAATGTCAAACATTTTTTCGAGAACAACGAGACCGTTTTCTTTGAGAGTGTTCCCTGTTTCTACTAAATCAACAACACAGTCTGACATGCTCATCAGCGGCGCGAGTTCGACTGACCCGTTGAGGTAGATGGTTTCGATTTCTCGCTTATTTGCGAAGTATTTTTTCGTAATGTTGGGGTATTTTGTTGCGATTTTCAAGACCTTTTCTGGGCCGTATAAATCAGTACCGGGGAATCCGGCAACAGCAAATGTGCATTTACCAAATTGCAAATCGAGTAACTCGTAAACATCAATATTTTCTTCGAGGATGATATCTTTGCCAACGACTCCAATATCAGCGACTCCTTTATCAACATAGGTTACCACATCAACAGGTTTGACGAGCAAGTAGTCTATGCCATCTACCTTGTCACGGAATACTAACTTGCGACTATTCATATTAACAGCATCAGCCATATTTGCGGTGCGTAGCCTTTTCATCGTATCCTGTGCCAGACGACCCTTTGCTAATGCAACTGTTAAATATTCCATATTGAACCATCCTCCTTTTGCGTTAGCAACCAGTTATCAACGTCTATTACAAACCCAATCGCATTCCCCGCATACCTACCGCCAGAAAGCACTGCTTGGGGGATATTACGATAGTATCCTTTAAAAATTACCCCATCGTAATAATTGAGTTCGCTTGTCATGGATAAATCAAATACAATTTGATCGTCAAAGTCCTTTAGATATGCGGCATCGCCCAAAGCGTCGACTAGGGAACTTTCAACCATAAAGCTTTGCAATTTTGTAACCACTTCATCATAGGTTCCCCGCAAACTAAACAGCTTCGGTAAAAACGCTTGCACTTGATTCGGAAGATAGTTAAGCTTTCCAAATTTTACCAGCTCTTCGCGATTCTTAATGTAGACTAATTTCCGAAAAACTTTTTCCTGCTGATTATCAAGGGCACACAGCTGCAGAAGCCGATCTAAAAACCTTGTTGTCCCAACCTCCATAACAAAGGGAACATCTTGTAAATATGAAACTGCTAAACCAAGTATATCCCCTTCGCATTTCTCATCAGCTATGCCCAAGTATTCAATTCCAAACTGGTTAATTGCTTTAATTCCTTCATCTAACGCGCGGAAGACTGCTGATTGATAGAATAATTTTAAAACATCACCATTTGCGATATTAGGTCTGACGTTATTCATAATTGTTGTTGTAATATCAGGTCTTAACAATTGAAATTTTTGGCCATTTATAACAGTAACTAATTGCTCTTTCTTAACATCACGACTTAACGCCGAAAAATTTTCATGATTTTCAAATAATGATGGTTCATAGGGAAGATAACCTAATTCTAGGGCGAAATCCTCCATCTTTCTTTTCATTTGATACTCTTTAAGTAAATATTTATTCAAAGTTAATTTCCTCCTTTTATTGTAAAGGAAAAAGCCATACAAACAATTTTATGCTTGCTGGCTTTTAAGATTCTTAAGCTAGATACAAGCACCTGAAATTTTCCGATACGTGGAAAATGGGCTTGCATTAATAAACTGTTGAAAGTTTATAATACTAACCCCAAAGCGGATGATGGTGATGCGTTGTATTTAACATAAGATATCTCATAATGATTCTCCTTTTCGCAAGGTTTGAAAAAGATGTTTCTAGATATTATACAGTTTTTAAAAAAAATTGCAACCCTATTATTGCAATTTTTTTTATTTTTGTAAATTTTCTGTTAAAGTTCAATTAAATAAGAAACTATTTTTTTGTCCTACATATGTTTAATGTTGTCCCAATATATGATATAATAGTTTTAGAAATTGGAGGTGTACTAACCATGAAAAAGCAAAGTGTACTAAATCTGATAAAATATCATGTTGAAAGAAACGAGAATTCCTTTAGAAATGAAAGTGTAAACATAGCAAGATATTTTGATAGTATTGGTGACTATCAATTGGCCGAATATATTATGAGCTTAATTGCAGAATCAAATTTATATTCACCGCAAGCTAGTGATTTTGAAAGTGAGCTTTTAAAACAATTAGATGTTCAAACAATAATGCCACTAAGCTTACCTATTGAAATATCTGATGATATAAAAGGCATTATTAATGCTGTTGCTCACAACATAGGAATCAATAAATTTTTATTCGAAGGGATGCCTGGTAGTGGAAAAACAGAGGCAGCTAAACATGTAGCTCGTTTGCTTGATAGAACACTGTACTATGTTGATTTTCACAACCTAATTGACAGTAAATTAGGTCAAACTAATAAAAATATTACAAGTGTATTTTCCGAAATAAACCTGATTCCCAATCAAAATAAAATAGTTATTTTATTTGATGAAATAGATGTGATAGCGCTTGATAGAGTTAGCAGTAATGATGTCCGTGAAATGGGTCGAGCCACTTCAACTATTCTAAGAGAACTAGATAGACTAACTGATTTAAATAAAGAAATCGTAATTATTGCTACAACCAATTTATACTCAAACTTCGATAAAGCATTAGTGAGGCGCTTCGATGCAGTGATCAATTTTAATCGCTACGGTAAGGAAGATTTAATCGAAGTCGCAGAGTACTACTTTGCCTCCTTTATCAAAAATTTTAAAGGCATTTCAAAGGACACAAGACTATTTAAAAAAGTATTAAAAACAGCTACAAG
>Ga0123355_10021221_pt1 | contig 10394 bp, 8 predicted proteins | sample TergutEmb28metaG_3_FD_89872 | JGI IMG/M metagenome (GOLD analysis project Ga0123355, IMG submission 89872) | Embiratermes neotenicus P1 segment gut microbial communities from Petit-Saut dam, French Guiana - Emb289 P1 | ecosystem: Host-associated > Arthropoda: Insects > Digestive system > Gut ... | reverse complement strand
CACGTCACACACACACACATCACACACACACAACACACACACACCACACACACCACACACACACACCACACACACCACACACACACCTATTCTTCAACAACGACGACGACAGCAGTCTTTAAAATTTCGTCCAGACCAGACGTGCCACAAAGCTCTATATTATGTTACAGTACCTCTCGGATTAACAGTACCATAAAGCATGTACCAAGCACACCAGGAATGTGGAATTCAACTTAATAATTGAATAGGAGAATATTATTATGTAGCTTTAGGTGTATAAATTTTCCGATACCCTTAAGTTAAGAAAAGTTAGACACTTTTCCTTTTATTAAAATTTTCGTATTACTTATTTCTTCTACATTGCTTACTGATTTACCGCGTATTATATGCGGTCGCTTGAAAGCTATAAGAAGTATTTCCACTTAGGTTACATTCATCGAAAAATAGTCAACTTCATGAGAGACCAACCACTACATAAGAAAACCGTTTGTAGGAGGGTGCTTAACTTCTCCACCCATTTTTAATTTTTAACTTCCACTTTTAATTTTTAACTTTAAAGCATCATTATTATCGACTTTCACAAATTTAGCTCTCAACACTCTAAAACAAAATCACTCAACTCTATTCCGTTACATGCAATATATATTAGTGTAAAGAAACGAGATCTCATTTTCCCTTCTGAACTGTGTATTTAGCCTTCCATTCTTGTCAACCTGTTGATGTTGATGAAAAATCTTGTTGCGCTGATACTGAATTAAAGAGTTGTGTTCGACTGAATGGACTTTGAATCTTCAGATTTTTTTTTTGTTTACAGCTTTATGAACTGCTTAGGTTTTATGACTCGGTTATCGGATATTTATGAATTATGCTGTATTTGCAAGAAGGCAGTCGCTCTCTGTTTTAGCCACTTTACCGGATCTGTCGGCTAAGCCTCGAACTTCATATCTCCTGAATCCAAAGCAGGAATTCTTACCCCATGACCGTGACGTACTGCAGTTTCTCATTTAGAGTACTGAGAACTAAATTGACTTCATGTGCAAATAACGCTGGTACGTTTCGAGGTAGGCAATATTGGCCATGCATGTGTGTGTGTGTGTGTACGTCATATGTGTGTACATATGCAAATATATATGTTATATATCTTTGATACATCCGAGTATTAATGGATAGCTTATTGGGGTGAATATCAGCGTGGGAACTAGAAATGCTGGGTTCATGTGTCTCTGGAGTGTCCACAGCCATTGGCTATTTGTTAATTTAATTTCACTTATTTAAGTAATTATTATGACGAATTTTTATATTTCGCATTATTACAAGTGTTCTGATCTTTCCTACAAAGAATAAATTTTCTGTCATCTAGATGTGATTATTTCATTCAATTTATCCTAATGATTTGGGCAGAATATGACCAATTTTCATGAAACTCTACACAGTGGCCATTCCTTACACAGATTCGTACCTTACTTGATTTTGTAACCTCTTCGTTATTCCACTCCAACACCGGTAATTATTTCCACATGATTTCTCACCTGTGCTGAAATTATACGTTTCAAGAACAAGTCTGCAAGGAAAAATTGCGTTAATGTCATTGCAAATAGCAGACGAGTAGAGGAACGCCTGAGCCCGGAGCCCATTTGTAGGCCGTGTTTGATGCAAAATGCTCGCCTAACTTGCGGGTAATGTGCTGTGGTGTCCACGTTACCTGCACTGTCTAAACTATCGGGACGTTTTTCTAACGTTGTCGCATTTTTAACCTAATTTAATTGCCAACAAAATGACAATTTCCGCATGCCCTAATAATTCTGGTGTTTTCTCCCTCTTGTCTTAGCTACTGTGTATTGTGATATTAACAAGGAAGCAACCATAGACACGGCGAAGGACAACTACCACTTCCCAATCACCACACGGTCTTAGGAAGAGTGTGTCCAGCATAATACTATACTAGCAGCTGGGTTGACAGTAGCAAGGTAAACTGTAATTCACAGTAGGGTATCGATGATGGGATGTGGATACCCTGTATTATACTGAATTCGATACCACCCAGTCCCTTAAAATTAATGCGTCTTGTAGCAGGTCTACAGTAAATCACCAAACGTAACATTAATAATCATAACTGCGTACACTGAATAAAATCAAGAAATCCGCTCTGTGCTGTAAACATCACGTGCTCATCCTAAAGGCAAACGAAGGCCTTTATCGACGTAAGCTGTGTAATTTTGCACTAAATTTAAAACAAGCATAGCCACTTTTTCTCCACATTTCTCTCCGGCATTTATTTCATGCTCCGCAAACATTTCACTTGACTGCGTAATGTAAAATAGTCTGAAAGCACTCAGCGGTACCACACTACAACACTGTCTTGCGGGAAAAAGTTTTTTTTCGGTCACGTTGCTGAGATTTGAGTTTAATTTAACTAAAATATTGGTCATTCCCTTTGCTGGTTGTGATAGGAAGTAGAGATATTCTCACAAAAAGACAAACAGTTTGGAGGCGCAGATATCTAGTAATACATGATATACATTGTTGGATATAGTGGGCAATACGTTTGGTATGGTCGTCTCTCCGTTGAGTATACGAACAAGAACACATATCTCTAAAATTATTTTATACTGCAAATATAAAAGCCTTTAGTTCAGTGGTCTCCGTCTCTTCCTATCTGGTTTCTTTTTGCACAAATATCGATTTATGTCCACCACTATTTATTCCCTTGGCAACCGACATTCAGGGACCGGCAAAAGAGGGCTTGCGCTTTTTATTTCGTCCAGAGAATACATTTCGGTTCCTTGGAAGATGGATTGAGGTTAAAGAAAGGACTTTTCGAATTGTGTGTCTGCTGCCTGTGTGCACGTAACTTACGTTTCAGACGTACAGTACAGTCTTTTGCCCTGAAGATAGAGGAAGGATGTTTTGCCGAAACGATGGTACGTCTGTACAGAACTACTTGATAATATGTCAGTACACCTTCATAAGCACCTTTTCAAATCTGGCATTTCCTGGTAATTACAAATGAGCACGTTGTAAAGATGAAATCCGAAAAGGGAGAGCACAGAGTGTAAAAGTGGGCTTCCACTTATTGACATCAGTCCTACGTTATTAAATGACCCAGTTAAGATGACTTCTTTAAACGCTTAAGTTATCTGTGATTATAGATAACTTAAAATTAATTATTTTCTCTACTAAAAGAAAAAAGAAGAGAAGACAGTGGCGCAGACTGTGCTAGAGAGAGAAGGGTGTGCTGGGAGGGAGTTGTGCATGTGGCATTTTACATACATACACACACATATATATATAAACACACACAATGCCTTTGCAAATCTTGTTACGTATTCCTTCAGCACTTTCCCTCTTGAGACACTCAAAATGCAATGAGTTTGGCCTGAAACCCGCAGTGAGTCAGATACGGGGGGGGGGGGCCGGATTCATTTTGGAAATGCAGTGTCGGGACATCTGAAGGATAAAAAAGGACTCATATTCGATCCAAATCTTACCACTTCATCTCAATCATAAATTAAAGTATGTTATTACGATGTACTGCATAATACGCTATTATTCATTTCTAAACATATTGAAAGAATACAATTTGGAATCTGATTTTCTTTGCATTTAAGCGCGTTAAAGAAAATTCAGAAAATTAAGTGCCTAATTGTTATAATAATTTATAACACGGCTCTGGTATAAAAAAATTATAAGTTTATCCCTACGTCGCAGAAAACACCGTATTGCACTGCACAGGCCTGGAATAATCTTGTTCACGGGAGCGATTGCCCTCTGTTCTGAACGCATAAAGATATTGTGTGGACAAAATGGAAATATTTTAGTGTTAAAACAGGCGATATGTTCAGTAATCACTGTGCTTTGAAAGGTTACAAGTTCACGCCAGCTTGCACATACCAAATCAAAGGCTTGATGCAGTGGAATTTAAATGTTTTTTATTATTTCCCCGAATACCATCTTTGTGAGTTTCAACACAACCCCAAAACTCAAAACCATGGATATAAATTCTATCATGCTGTAAGGTGTTGGGTGTCGAGATGCAGCATTCTCTTGCTGTGGGTTCATAGTCATTTACTGGTTAAGCGAGACACATTTTAGTTTACAACAGCCATATTATTTTTCGTTCACAAAAGTGTTAAACTTCTGTCGTTCAGGCCCATAAGCGTCACATTTCTATTATGAGTATATAAATGACAGACTTTATGATTAATCGGTTTGGAAAATTTAATGGTTTGAAATAACAGTGATGCGCTGTACTTGTATTTGGGACGTTCCTGTTAGAATGTGGGTCAGAATACCAGGTACTCGGAGGATTTCTTGGTTATCCTCAGTCCCTTCAGGAAAATTGTATCGTGTTAACGTGATGATCTTTTCCGTCCAAAGCTCTTGTATTTCATCATTCATCAGTCAACCTGACATTTCAAGCCATGTTGTCTCCGACACTGAATGCGTGGTCTTATAACTCACAAAAATCTGTTTTATTCATGCAAATTAACAAAAAATACTTACATTTTACTTATGAATAGCCCGATCGTGGCTTCATCACCAGCCGAAACACGTGCCTTAATGTGAAAACACAGAATTTTGTAATCTTAGTAATTAAATAATTAATTAAGTAAGTAATTAACCAACTTATAATACAATTTTGACCTCCTGATGATGAGCACAATAGTGCTCGAAACATGTAAACATGTAGAGGCAGCTTGGATTGGAGTGTAGTCAAACACAACTGTGTCACATAGGTGTATTTATTGACTGTTTAGAGCAACTACATGTTTCGGACTTTATAGGCCATCGTCAGGTTGTCTTACGAGAAATAAGTAATTACATTGACCTTAAGAACTTATTCATGCATTGCGCGCTTCGCTGTGTAGAGATCTCTACATTACTGGCTTTATCATAAACACTCTGTTGAGAATATTGATGCTGTGGATTAAAGTTCGTCGGGTCGGGGATCCGTGGTTGCACTTAATGTGGTCCTTCTCCTGAATGGGTTGCGCTGTGTAGGGATTGGCGTGGTCTATTGCTTGTGTTCTGGTGCTGGTGTGTCCTTGTTCTTCTGCCTTGTTTCCGGGTGGTGTTCTTTGTAGTTATTATGTTGTAGCTGGTATGTTGCACTGTGTTCTCATGTAGGGCGTTGTTGTTGCACTGTTCACCGTTTTGTATTCACTGTGCGTGGTTGGTTGTTTTTGTTATGTTATATCAGCTTCTTTTGAAGTACTTTGTCTTGAGTGCCTCATTATGTGTAGCGTTTTTTGTTATACGCGTATGTCGTTACACTGCTTGTGCGTGTTGTCTGTGTGGCGCGTCTCTTTTCTGTTCTATACTTGACTACACTCCAATCCAAGCTCATTCACACACAACAGGGATGACACACGTCCTAGATTCACTTTTATTAGTGTCGCTGTCAGTTCTGCATGTTGCTGGTAGGGGTATGGCATATAAAATTGTTTTGGTTTGTGAATTTGTATATTGCATTTGGACTTTATGTTTAAGGCAAAGAAACTTGAATAACTAACCCTCGGCACAGCAAAGGGACTGTAATGCTTTAGGACGATGGAAATGTCATATTTTCATCAGTTACTGTTGAAAAAAAAAAAGCAAAAGTTCAGTGTGGGAGCAGTTGTATGGCTCTACTCTTTCTTTAACATTGGCACTAGATGGAGGTGGGTGGTCAATGTCATGCCCCTGGGAAAAAGACTAGGTACCTGTTGTACAGGAGGCTGGGCGTGTCCCATGGCCAGTCTGGATGGTGTGGAAAATCTTGCCCTCACCAAGATTTGATTCCTGGACATGCAGCCTGTAGTTAGTCATTATTCCTACTACACTGTCCCAGTCCATCAGTCACTGTTACCAGTCACTAACCTTACACTGCTCGTTGTCACCAGGGTTCATGTCCAAATGTTCCCAGTAAAGAATTCTCTTGTATTAAGTATGATCTGTCACACAAGTTTTCTAACAGATGGATGAGACTGGTGGTCTAAACACAGAATGCACATGAGTGAATCTTTTCTTTGCCTATGCTTTTAGGTATGACAACTGACTCTGAATGCAGATAGACCAGGTAGGACACTGGCCTGTGAATTAAGACATGCCATAGTTACAAAAATAAGAACCCAGGGGAAGAATGGGCACTTCAGTATTTCAGTAAATGACATTTTGAAGATATGTAAGACATGGAGGCAATGGAATAGAGAAGTGAGACAGGAAATTAAAGACTTCTTTAATTTCTGGGAGTTTTTTTTCACTGTACTGAGAAGCAGCCCACTGAATGAAGGTGCTGCTGTTTCATTTAACAGTGCTGTTGAGATAAGTTTGAGAAAGGAAAATATAGAGATAGATGGGGACGTAATGCAAAATTAAGGTGGAGTGTCTCCAGGATGTGAAGATCATGACACAGATGTGAGTGTAATGATGTAATTCAGTTGGTTGAAAACAGTACTTTGTCATTTCAGGTGTTTTGCATGAGTTGTGTGTGGACACATAATGTCTGTGGAGAATCTCCACAAAGATTGCACTTCAGCTGTGGGTGCTGTGGTCATGGAGCCTAATGATGTATCAGGTGCAATTAAAGATGCTTCTTCACCTCCTGAATCCTTGAAACAGCCTATGGCCTTCATGATACATTTTACTGATAATAAAGGTGATGCTTTGCCAAAACTTCAAGAGAATTTCAGCAAATATGCTGTAAGACACAAAAGAATTCCATCATTACCAAATGTTGATGATAGCAAGGTAATATTCACTGTACTTATGTGTTTCATGTAGAATCAATTTGGTATCCTGGTTGTTAAAACTGACAAACCTGTATTGATCCTTGTAAACAGTAGGAAGCTAATGTAGTCTAACAGTTATGGAAGTAGTTTTGGTAGAGCTGTGGGTAGTATTTTTTTAAACATGCTAACAGGTTTGGCCATTGTTCTGAACAGCATCTGGTGCTCTGTGTCAGTTTGAAACCAGATGTAAATTAAAAATTATAGGAACATTTCTTTGCTTCAGCCCTACTCATTCTTTCTTTTATGAGGGAAAAGGTTTGAATGTAAACATTTTTTAAAATATGGGGAAGTCTTATTCATTGTGGCAGGGTTTTGTTTGTGTTGGCACTGTCCATTTGTATGTGAGAAAATCACGAGAATGCCAATTTAAAAAGAGGTTATTTCATTTCTGACTTGGATAGTCATAAAAGCAACTCATCATATTAAAGTTATACATTTTTCTTATCAAGACAGAAATTTTGTCTGCAACATTTCTGAAGCTTTTGCGTATCAAAATATTCTTAGAAGTTAATGTCTTGAAAGTTGCTTGGAACTGTCAGGTTGAAATACTTTTTTTTTAATGTTTTCCATCCAGTTGTGTTGGAGATAAAATTAAATAGTAGGATGGCTGTTTAACACAGTTGTGGTTTTTAGTCTGTATTGTGGTTGATCAGCAATGGGCTACACGTTTCAACTGACAGATGTCTGTCCACCAAGAATAAGCAATTGAAAAGAAGCACCACCCCCTACTCAAGACAATCACACAGAACAGTTTCACAGACATAAACTCAATACATGCCATCCTGAAAGAAAACTGTCATGTTTTTGCACCAGGTACTAATTTTTTCACCTCATTACAACTTATATGACATAGTAAAAATAAGTTAATTTAGATCTCAGTCCTCACATGCACATACATGTCAATAACATTTAGCTGATTGCTGATCAACCATAATATAGACTAAAAGCTACAGTTGTCTTAGATGGCCATTCTGTTGATTAAAAGGAAATACTTTTATCCTCATCTGAGCCTCACAAGTGTACAAAGAGAACAAGTACATAAAATTAAATGTTGCGCCAGACTGGCCAGTTTGATCCCATTGTTTTGAGTTTGCAGTGTGTTAAAAAGTCCAGTAATTAAATTCTGTCAGAATTAGAATGTAACATGAACATTTATATCAATGTGCTGAGTATGATTGTCATGGTAAAAAGTGTTCAAAACTGCCCAGTATGAACCAGAATTAAAGTTCATCTGTTAAAATTTGACAAGAACCAGTATTCTAAATTTTGTGAAAATATGTTAGGGTTTTTCTATGTACAGCTGGGCAGTAGTCACTGGACAATTTCCCTGACCTTCATCTAGCTCATAACTGAAGAAGGGTTTGAAAACAATCACTGTTTTCTTCTGATAAATTCACAAAACTTAATACAGAAGAAATATTAGAGAAGGCTTGGTTTTATGATGTAACTGAGCCAAGCCCTGCAAATGAATATATTTAGGTGCACGTACAAAAGTGCATGTCCTGTAGTATTCTTCCTGGGAACTGTATAAGATAAACAGTTATGCACAAGTAAGGCAGCCTTGCTTCTGAGATGACACCACATCACTGGGTATAATTTCATAATATTTTGGTACAATGCAATGGTCCCATCTGTAAGGGTTGAAATTACCAAGTGATGCAGTGTCCTATCACAGAAGCACAGCTACTTCAGCTACACCACTATGAAAACCTAAAAAATTTGCAAATTGCATACAGGCTTGTCACTGGAGGAGCACCAGGTGCAGTCTGAACATTGTTGTTTCCATTACAGAATGAGTAAGGTTTAGGTTTGAATGTTTGTTTCTTGTGCTAGAAAGCAAAAGGGGAAGCAAACACTGTGCAAGCGGTAGGTCTCTCTCCCTTGCCTATGAGGGGTGCCCGACGGGGTGGCTACCACTCAGAGGGCTACTTTTCCAGTGATCAGGATGAGGATTTAAGGGGAAGAGGTGACTTCTTTGTCAAGAAGTTCAAGAATCTTGAGAAAGGTAAATTCTAGTTTCACATTTTGTATGCTGTCTGCTTATGCCCAAGTGACCCATCAGAATATCTGGGGAACTGTCAACCATGAAACTGGCATTAAATACATGAAATGTGCCCCTCCAGTTCTGTTCCCAAAACTTGAGCATACTATCCCTGAGAGTCCATGCCATAAGCTTGGTGCTGACTATGCAGTCAGCATGGTGGGCTTCATCTGTGGAGATGCAACATATCCCTTATTAATAAGATGTAACATGGTGTCCGAAGATGGCTATGTATACTGTTATTCCTACTGGCTTGTGAGTGTTAATGAATGTTAAAATATGCAAGAATCATCACATTACTGTGGAAGATTTCATAACACTGGAAAAATAAGCATCTCTGCCTATGAAGGTGAAATAAAATGTTTTTCATGATTGTGCCGTGAAAACTATTTCCCAAGTGTGATCAGCTATATTGTGAGACTTAGAATCTGTCTCATGGGTAGGGAAAAGAGGTTAAGCTGTGAAATCCCTGAAAACTGAAAGGGAGTGGAAAATGTCCAGTCTCCATTGTTGCATACAGCAAATTATGATCTTTGGAAGGTCCAGTTTCCGTTTTAGGAGAACAGGAAGCCTGGGCACACTTCACTATCTTAGAATTATGCACTCCAGTGTTCACATTTTTGGAATGATGAAGATGTAGGCACATGCATACAGTAATCCTGATTTCTGAGTCATTTCGTAAGGGATGAACAGTGGCAGTATATTTTTCCTAGAAGTCATCAACATCCTATTTAGCCCCAAAACACCATTGGGTTGGGGGGGTATAGTGGTTGCTTGAATCGGGATATGAAGTTACTTCCATGTCTCAGTATACATAGCCCCCACTTGTTTTAAGCTTTTTTACTTTTTTGCACACACATTTCCAGTTTAATGCCCTTAGGTTGGCTGTGTCATATTACACTAACCCATACCTATTCCACTATTTCTTATGGGAATATCATTTTTGATTTATGCCCACTTTTTCAGGATCATGACTAGGACATAAAACAAGGGCTTCTTGTACTTTAATGTGAGTACTAAACAGCGGTTCTTGTCCATCAACCTCCAGTACTTTGAATATGCAACCCATTGGAAATTGAGCCCATCCAGTTATGGAACTGATCTCAGTACTGCACAATGGCACAAACAGTGAAGATTCAGTTTATCTGGGTTGTGATGCTGTGTCATTGGGGGATGTACTTCCCAGCGTTTTGAAGGCAGGATGTACATAGCCAGTAACTTGCTGTCTCATCCATAAGAACTGAATCTTCAGCAATAGCATTCTGAGAACCTAAAATCTCTTAGAGTTATGACCTTTTCTAGTTAAGATACCACAACAAAAAGTAAAGTAAAGTGAAGTGAAGTGAAGTAATCTTTTTTTTTATGTCAGGTAGGTTTTTCTGTGTGTAGTGCTAAAGGCTATCAGCATCAAAGTGAGTTTCTCTGAGGATTTCTGAAAATAAAAATATATTTATGAGGGGCATCAGCTCTTTATAGACTTCAAGAAAGCTTATGATTCAGTTAGGAGGGAGGTCTTATATAAGATTCTCATTGAGTTTGGTATCCCTAGGAAACTTGTAAGGTTAATAAAGATGAGTCTGACT
>Ga0123355_10021220_pt1 | contig 10394 bp, 9 predicted proteins | sample TergutEmb28metaG_3_FD_89872 | JGI IMG/M metagenome (GOLD analysis project Ga0123355, IMG submission 89872) | Embiratermes neotenicus P1 segment gut microbial communities from Petit-Saut dam, French Guiana - Emb289 P1 | ecosystem: Host-associated > Arthropoda: Insects > Digestive system > Gut ... | reverse complement strand
TCAACTTACACACATAAAACCCACTCCCACCCGTCTCATGCGTAAAAATCTGCCGCTCCTCAATCTTCTCAAACTCCGAATGTCTCGCCAAAAACCTCTCAATCTGCCCCGAATTTTCTTCCTTCAAAATCGTACAAGTGCTGTAAACCATCACTCCGCCCGATTTTAAATACACCGCCGCATTGTCAAGTGATTTAGCTTGACACACAGCCAACTCCGCAATATCAGCATCAACAGTTCCGTTCCTTGGTTTCGCATACCGAATATCCGGTTTCTTATGAATCACGCCAAACCCACTACACGGCGCATCAATTAAAACCTTATCAAATCTCCCAACAAACTCCTCTCGAAACTCCATCCCATCAGCCAACCGCGTCTCAATAATATCAATCCCAAGCCGCCTCGCGTTGTCGTCAATCAACTTCAACTTATGCTCATGAATATCACAAGCAATAATCTTCCCGTGATTTTCCATAAGTTCCGCCAAATGCGTTGTCTTCCCTCCCGGCGCGGCGCACATATCAAGAACAATTTCCCCGGCAATAGGCGCTAACATTTGTCCCGCAACCGTCGAACTCCTATCCTGCACCGTAAACAATCCGTCAGTAAAGTTTTTTAACTTTACACATTCACTTCGACGTTATTCATTTCGTGCAATGGGATACAACTATTATTATAATAAAGCCAACAATTTGCGCACACGAAACTGATCACACAGTGATACAATACCCTCTGCTACATGTTTAGGCGGCCGACCGCCATCTTGAGGTAGACACAAAATATTCAAAATCTGGTAAAGTATTAATACAATTTGTTCTTCGCTTATTTCTTTATTTGTTTTTGGTCATATGCTATGTATATCGTGCAGCTTACATCTTCATTCGTCTATTCATGCTGTTTGAGTGAAATCCAGTTCTCACACCAGTATGGTACCACCATTACCTCACACAATTTTAACAGCTTTTCGTTATGACTCCTTTTAAACATGCGTGTTCCAGCACCTATAATTTGAAACTTGCGCTATATCTCATTTTACAAACTGCTACTCGATTTATAAGAATTGACCCTTGTAGTCACCCATAGGCCTACAAGCTTACATTCCAAAACAATTAATTTTTCACTTTCCAGCAACTTGTAAACTTGCACTGTGCCATTATCGCCCATGTCTTGCTTATTTTGACGTGGAGAAGGAGGTGAGCGGCCAACTTCCATTCATCGCACGCAGTTCCTAAACTGTGACCTATTACGTAGTCGGTTATAGTTTCAAATCGTCGTTTAGCATAAGATAGGAGAGGGGTAGTGGTAAATTTTCAAAGGTTACGCATCTCGATACTGCACTGAGGCCTTAGAGGAAAGTCCCACAAGTGGCCGGGATGTCAGCGCTTGAGGCTTCCAACTATTTGCCTGTTCTTCTGTTGCTCCTCAGCCGGTCTTGGAAGTCAGCGAAGCCGAAAGATTTTTCGATATACTGAGGACACAGAAGTCAGTCCCATGGATGGCGGAGATAACTTTGCCCTTCTTCTGACTCTCCTTACTACTCTATTCCCCTGCAGACCCCCAGAACCATATTAGCCAGCCCAAAAGGCTTGTCGTTTGCGAAAGTAATCGCGTGGCTGTCACTACCAACATTTGTATGAACAGAATGGGTGGAAAGGAATATAGCAAAGACGGCGGTAGGTGTAGCAAAACATCGCAAAATTCTTTTCGAGCCATGCCACAATTTTCATATTTTGAGTGTAGACGAACATTTCATTTACATGTTCCAGCCACTTTTATCTCCAAAAGAATGTTCGTGATAAGATGGGATGCTGGTTAGGCCACACAGATTATTATGGACGCGGTAAATAAGAAAACTCAAATGCCACTGCCGGAATTTTATCATCGGTCTTTCAGCACGTACCCCTTGACGTCACTAAATGAATTACCGCACGTGGAAGTACGTTTACATCAATGCCGAGAGCATAATAAAGCTGATATAGCGGTCTCTGTACGCATGAAGCAACTCCAGAAGCTCTAAAGGAATTTTCTTGCAATTTTCTACTGTAATTTCACTACATTTTTCGATTCACTCCACTTTTCGTTCAAATTGTACATAAATAACCAACACATTAAATTAAATCCTAAAAGACGTACGCGGGCATCTTGAGCCCGTGTAACGTATTAAATATTAAAGGGTGAAATAAGTTTAGAATAAATTTTGTAGATAAGAACAAATCATATTGTTAGGTTAATATATATTCCTTAAGTCTTGCGCTTTTCAGTATAGGTAAAGGTAAAGATAAAGTGTTCCCGTTACAGCTCCGGTGTGGCCCAGAGGGTGGGTAGAGGTATAGCTCTACTCTTCCATGACCGCGTTACTAGAAGGGGGTGAGTGGTCAGCAGCACACCCCTGCCGCACTTTGCCTTCGGAAAAGAACCGGCACTCATTTTACAGGAGGCTGGGTGGGGCCCAGGGCCGGTCTGGACAGGCGGAAAATCTCGTCCACACCGCGATTTTTTTTTGAAAAATTTATTGTGCTTTCAATCATGTACATAGGAACTTAACATCACTTCTGTCTCGTGTTTTGGTAGTGCGTTTCCCATACCATGTCATCTGGCACTCACATTTGCACAGCCTCATTCCAGCGGTTTGGGGGGTTCCCTTCCCCACACCGTGTACCATCCTGACAAAGGTTTGCTCCTTCCTCGGGTTCTCGCCTAGAGAGCGGGCACTGTCTAGAGTATCAATAGATAGTTTCCTACCTGCTGTATCCGGCTGGCCGCCCGGTATGACTTCCATCTCGCGCGGCGCAAGAAGTCAATATAGTCGAGCAGTGATAGATGTCTTTGATGCTGCATTCGGCATATAACGAGATTTGCTAGTAACCACAGTATCGCTTTATGTCGCTGTTGCGGCCAGAATTGGAACACCCGACACTAGTCGGGGGGAATGCGGCCCGGATCCTTTCGTACAATCTGCACAATTCTTTCCCTTGTCCACAACCAGATGGCCGTTCCTTCGTTGCATTCCGTCAGCCGGTGTACGGGGGTGTCTCGCCTTCCACAGTGTCTGCAGCGATCCGACTGCACGAGCCTGATGACGTGCAGGCGCTCATTAGTCGGCACTATATCATGTAATACGATGTACCACATGGATGCGATTTCCTCCGATACCCAGGCCGTATGTAGGTTTTTCCACACCGGCATCATTGTGTGTCCGGATGTAGTTCCTTTATCCTCATTTCTCGGGATTATATCGTCGCTCCCGCCATTGTATGTAGAGTATTGTAGACGCGCAGTTTGAATGTCCGGAGCGTTTCGTCATTCCCGGGGGTGCTATGTAGGCCATGTCCAGCGTTTATCGATATAAATACTCTAACGCCATCGGTATCCGTCCTATGTGAGGGTGGTTCGCCCTGAGTCCATCCAGGTTCTACTCCCGGAGCCATTCCGCTGCTGCAGAGCTCTTCTTCATGTTTTGTGCCCACATTCGGCCGATCAGGAGAGCTCGATACTTCGTCTCGATGTTAATTAAGCCCCAGCCTCCTTGTATCTTCAGCTACTGTAGAGTCGATATTCGTACCCGGAAGTTTGCTCCCTTCCATATGTACCATGCGATAGCAGTCGTCAATTGTCGGGTACACGTCGTGGGTGGCGGGAACACCTGGGCCGTATGCCATATTGTCGCTAGGACGTATTCCTGCACATAACGGTCCCGTTGTGAGATGCTTGAGTCCCGCTCGTATGTACGCTTTGCCTGGGCACTCATCTTGCCTGTTACGTCCGCCTAGCTCTTGTTCTTTGGGTGCTCGATGGTAACTGGCGAAGGTGACGCCTAGAATCTTTATTTCATCGTGGTATGGTATGTTCAGCGTATCCATGGATGTACTCCATCCTCCTACCGCCAGTTTCTTCCATTTCCGTGTGTTCAAGCGAGCTCCCGTGACTTTGTCGTAGCATTGTATCGAGTCACCTATGAGAGGTAGTCCGTCGGCGTCGTTACAAAGATTGTGATATCGTCAGCGTATGCCACCACCACTGTCTTTCGGGCTCGCTTTCCAATCCGGATACCCGGTAGATTCTGGTCCAAATGCACCCCTGCCTACCTGAGCTGTGAATCGGGATTGGCCCAGATACGCGGCCGTTAATTTGGGTGGAGGATGCGGCTTCCTCTTACATTCTCTTGATACGTTCCACAAATCAGTCACTAAGTCCATAGCTTCGCAGGATGGTGAAAACTTACTGGTGGGAGATTCTATCGAAAAACTCCTGAAAGTCTAAGGAAAGGATGCACAGTGGGACGCGCGTCACCTCGGCCTGTGCAATAGCCTCACGCACGGTCGCCATCGCCTCAAAATGGTCCTCCCCGGCAACCTTCAGTATTGGCTCGGATGTAATAGCTCCTCCATCATGGGGCGCAATCGGTAGGCGATGATTCGGGCCATTATTTTGTAATCCGTATTCAACAGGGTAATGGGCCGAAAGTCCGCCGGCGTGGTCGGGTAACTTGACTTGGGCAGGCACAGATCACTCTATGCTTCTGTTGCGCGGACACTTTTCTCTCCATAAACATTTGGTTCATCATAGCACCAATGTCGTCTTGAATCGTTGCCCAGTTCGCCTTGTAGAACTCTAACCAAATACCACCACTCCCTGCCGCTTTATTCTTCCCTCTTTTCGCACGGCAAAGTGTACTTCCTCCAGTGAGATGGGCTGTTCCAACAGATCTCTCCAAACCGTCGGCAACGCCCGCTGCCCTGCTTCGACCATGCACGCGAAGCACTCTTCATCCACCGCGATTGGTTCATATTTACGTCGCAGGAAGGACTAAATGCTCGTATGATGCCTTTCATTGTCTGCTAGATGTTCCCACAATCGTCCTATATATTTCGGATCATTCTGGCTTCCTGTCGTTTTCGCATCTGAAGAATGCCAAAGAGCGCTGATCTCTCTCCCGCTAACCGGTTGGACTCGTTTATTGTTTAGCATTACTCGCTGCAGTTTGTCTCCGTGTAGGCTAGTTATCTTAGCTTTGAGACGGTTTAGCATCATCTTCTGTCCGTGTGGGTAGGTGTTCCGCAGAACGTCAGAAATGCACGCGTAGAGGAAATTTTCCATCTTCACGAAGTCTCGCCAACGTTTGGACCCTTCCTGAATACAGAAAAGACGAGTCTGTTTTATATACCTTCCCCACAACATGGGCCGATCGGGTTTGAACCTTCTCTGCTGCTACCAAACCGCCCATTTCTGTCGCAACCTCTCGCTAAAAGCCTCCTCGCTAAGAATGACAGTGTTCATTTTCCAGAATCCTTTGCCCCGTCGCACGATGGGGACATCTACGGAGAGCCGCATTACCACTGATAGGTGGTCGGTGAAAGCTGCTGCCACAGTCTCCACACATATCTTTTTCGTTGTATATATCCAGTTAATCCTTGATGCTCCCATCGGAGAGTAGTGCTCGAAAACAGTCCTTAATGGGTCCGCACGCCACATGTCATTTAGTTCAAAACCACGAACTAGTCCGTTGAGCGGCTGACTATAGTTGAAGTGCCCAGTGCTCTCCGTCTGATAGAGTATACGGATACATTTCCTCCAACGTTCATATTGGATGGGGAGGCCCTCAGCAAGTAGGGGAGTTCATTGTTGTAGAAACGTTCTCTCTCCTATCGTTTGGCTGTTCCTGATGGGGCATAAAGTTGACCAACCATATGCCTCTATATTCTGCCGCTATTCCTCGTCCCGACGGTAGCCTTGTGATGTTTGTTATCGTTATCTCGTTCCTCGTCACTATGGCGGTGCTCCGCCCTGCCGTTCCCACATTGGTGTAGGTCTTATAACTGCGCAGGGTGTGGATTGTAGAGTGTGTGACTTCCTGAAGTTAAAGAATGTCTATCTCCTGTCGTCGGAGAAAGTCCTCTAACATTTCTACCTTTGTTCTCGAAGCCAATCCATTGATGTTTAATGTCACAATCTTGAATACGTCCATTCCACCTAAGTGAGGCTGATCGCTTGTGTAGTTACTTACCTGGAGAGTGCGTTTCTCGTCCGAATACGTTTACGTACGATACTCTCTATTCTCATTTTTTGTTCTTTTGTGTCTGCTCGATGGGGTCGGGTTCTCACCTCCACGACTGATTGATTGCGATCCTCCACCACTCCCCCACTTGATACCTTGCTTCCTTCTCCCTCGTTCCTTTTCCCCCGCACCTCTGTTGTGGTACTCATGTCTTCTTGTGATTGCCGAAGTAGGGGTTGGCACTCCACCGTTGCGTTTGTATCACCTAATATCTCCTCTCCGCGATCCATTGAGTCATCTACGTCCGGTCTCCCCTCAACGCAGGTGCCTTCGCCTTATTCCGGCGGTCGCTTTCGCCTACCGCACCCCGTTCCGGTTCTTCGCTCTGTTCCGACGCCACACCAGTCGAATGCGTGTTGTCCTCTTGCAATGCTTCCCCATCTTCTGCTTGGTGCTTATCGCCGTAGCCCATCTGTATACTCGGTTGATCCGCCTCCTCCTTCTCCCCTCCATCAGACCTCGGACTCCTATTTTTACTTACCGCAATATCGGCCCATGATAGTGTGGGCTCCTTGGTCCGTTCAACTCCCACTCTTCGCCTCTTGGGGCAAACCTGGTTGAAATTTCCCCTTTCCCCACAGCCATAGCAGGTCGTGGGCTGTCCTTCATATGATACTAACCCTCTATTTCCCGTTGTCATTATATGGGACGGAATATGCTTTGTTATGGTAATCACTATGATTCTGACGCCGCTAAAAACCTTATAATGATAGGCCTTAGACCAAACCTCTCGCTGCATCTCCTTTACCTCACCATGTTGACAGAAGGCGAAACTTACTGCCTCATCTAGAATTTCAGGGGAATGGTTTGCTAACCTTACACGCCTTGTGCCCATTCCAGCCATTTCGATTTTCACTCGCGATATTTCCCCATTGTCGTGTTTGTATTCGGACTGGCCGGCTGTTGAATGGAGTAAGTCCTGCAGGTAATGGAAATCGGTGAATTTGATGTACACTTGGCGGCGCGTCTCGTCTATCTGTACCATGGTTACTACATTTTCCGGCACGTGCAGTTGTTCGAAAATCCATTCGTGGATATCAAGAGCTGAAATTCGGGGGCTTTTAGGATCATAGAAACAAACCACAATGTTCTGTCATTCACTCATAATTCCCTTGTTCCTACTCCGTTGTTCTGCACTCACACTAACAGTATGGTAAACCACACTACGCACAGTCATTTCCTTTCACTCGCTGCACGCTGGCTGGCACTGCTTCACTGCACAACCTTCACGCTCAACGACTGCAAGCAAACTGCAGGAGCCTGGGTGGGCCCGAGGGCCGGTCTGGACGGACGGAAAATCTCGTCCACACCGGGATTCGATCCCGTACCGTCCAGCCCGTAGTCAGTTGCTATACCGACTGAGCTACCCGGCCCACGCGGTTTTCAGAATACCTGAACAAAATGGAGGGAACTCCCATGCCTACATTGTGTAATATTCACTGAAATAATGAAAGCTTTATTACCATTGTGTATGGTTTTTAGAAATGCGGGGTAGGCCAGAAAAACGGTCATCTTAAAAAATGATTAAGTCTGAATAAACCAATGTATTTAGTGACTCTTACATGCACGTTTCTTAAGTACAAATGGAGCATTTAATTTGCTACCTATAAGCGACTTCTCGTGTTTCTTATCCTGAAGGTAACGTCATGAAGATGGCCTCCGTTTCTACATACAAACCCTTCCAATCTCGAACGCATGTTGTTCATTACGCTGCGCATCATCTTCAAAAAAAAAAAATTATCAATTCTTGTATTTTGTGTTTATAGTCGGGATGTTTCTTGTGGGTGGTGCACTGAATACTCTGCTTTTTAAATACCATACACAGGAGGAAATCGCAGACCGTAAGATCGGGCGATCTCACTGGCCAAGGGATATCCTCATTTCTGGAGATGCCACAAATAGGAAACAAAGGTCTCACAACGTTTATGGATATCCATGCCGCATGGCAAGTGGTTGAAACCGCGTTCCTTGACTAGTGTCACGATGAGCTGCCAACTATGGTATGAAAATTTCATTACCAAGTGAGCGTAGCGCCCCGCTGTTACACTCACAGTATTACCTTTGTCGCCCCACCAAGGAGTAGGGGCTCGTAATCCTGAAGGACGACTGGTTCACCACACTGTAACATCGGCACGGTGTAGTGCTTCTTCCTGCAATGAATGGGGGTTAGCGTCTGACCAATACCGTTAGTTATGTTTTCTTACATATCTCAAGAGTTCAAAGTGGGCATCGTCTCTCGTGAAGATGATGTGAATGATTTATTCTCTTCCCTCCAGAAGCTGCTTAATTTGAGGACAAGTAATGCTGGGCTTCACATGATTGCTTTCATTTACTGTGTGCACCGTATGGATTTTATATGGGTGGAGATTTAAGTCTTTATGAATTCACCTTTGACTAGTCTGATATGCCGAGTGATGGAGCGTGACGACTGGCAGAACGCCGGATACAACCTTCAATGGCTGCTATCAAAGTAGCACATCCTTGGGCAGAACAAAAGTATCCTGCCCCTAGGGTTTACTGCTAACGCAGAACCAGTTGCTTCAAAACACTTCATTCGTGTCTCAATGGCATGGGGTAATGGTACTGGATCATTTCGATGAATTTCAAAATTACTCCGACAGAAATAGCGGGCGGTCACAAAACTACCTGGATTTTTGTAATAAAACTTGAGAGCACACGCATATTGTGCACCGGTCTACGTCTTCATCATAACCAACTGCCATGACACTGAGAACACAATGCCTCAACGGATCCGGAAGAATCGCTCTGTTTGCTGGCTGACCTTGTACTTACATATAGATAATTCGTAAATACGCATGAGCCTACCTTCGTCTCCCTAAACCTTGCTGACATATGCAGGGACATTACTTTTACCATCCGTCATAAATTTGGTCAAGTTCTTTTTATTTAATTTTGTGGATGACATAAAATTACGGTCGGCCAAAGACGTGCTTTGATTTGAGCTCATGTGATTGGTTTCTTTGTCTCTTGGCAGCTCTGTACGGTGGAGAAACGGGCAATGAATAGGTCTACGGTTCAAGTTGTCGGAAATAATCACTGACAGGTTTTGAAAGGTATGGATCATTTTCTTGAAAACTATGCGGTTGTATATACAAGCAGTAATGTTATTTTGAGAAATAACACTTTACTCAACACCAGCATAGGATGTTTACTAAATATATGAGAGTATCTGTTCATTCACGCTTCTGCAATTTTCGGCTAATTATTTAACCATCATCAGGGGGACGCAAGTTTACATCGAAAAGAAGAAATAAAACAAATTTGCCAATATATTACTAACGACATGTCCTAATGTCCACATAGTTTTTAATGAAGGCCATTTTGCTAAATTTCCAAGTAAGTAAACAAATTATCGTTCCGAATTGCCCAGATCCATTTTTCTTGTGTTAATTGAGCACCCAGAAACCAATTCGAATAAGGAGAGGAGGTACCATATGGTTCCACATATTTTTAGCCTCGGCTGGTAGAGGTTAATGGTCAACTTCATATCCTGACCACTTTGCCCTACGAGGAGCAGTTGCCGATAGCCACGGGTTTGGTCCCAGAACAGGTCTGTACTCTTCAGAGCAAAAACAGTATTTTCCTCTTTCGATTTAGCTGCCGCTACTTTTCAGCTCCTAAAGGTAAGTTGCAAAGAGCCATGTTTCGATCAGGATTTGGTGAGAATTTGAAAATATACATATTCTGCAGTGAAATGTAAAGAAAATGAGGTTGAAATAACGTAATGCGCTTAAAAGTATAAAATAAGCTTGCAATGAACAGGGACTTCATTGGTAGGTAGAAACAGTTTTGGAACATGTGGTTTAAGATTTTATGCTAAAATAAATTTCCGAAGATGATGTACTTCTGTCTTCAGGTAGAAGGTCAGTACTAAAATGATGAATCCGTTGCGATGAGATGCTCACAATTACTATACATGTAGCTGTGTGCCCAAAAATGTGAAGAAACTAATTTTAAAACACTCTTCATTGGGTATGCATTCCAGGGATATGGGGTAAAGGAGGACGGACACGACCTGTTGACTACACGACTACCTCACTCGAAATTTCGGGTGTTATATAGAGCCACACAAAACCTCACCTGTACTTTCCACTCTTGTATAGTGTCACACCAAAACTCATGTGTACTCTCCAGTCTTGTACAGTGCCACACCAAACCTCACCTTCACTCTCCAGTCTTGTACAGTGCCACATCAAACTTCACCTCACTCTCCAGTGTTGTACAGTGCCACACCAAACTTCACCTCACTCTCCAGTCTTGTACAGTGCCACAAAAAACCTCACTTTCCCCTCCAGTCTTGTACAGTGCCACATCAAAC
>Ga0123355_10021219_pt1 | contig 10395 bp, 14 predicted proteins | sample TergutEmb28metaG_3_FD_89872 | JGI IMG/M metagenome (GOLD analysis project Ga0123355, IMG submission 89872) | Embiratermes neotenicus P1 segment gut microbial communities from Petit-Saut dam, French Guiana - Emb289 P1 | ecosystem: Host-associated > Arthropoda: Insects > Digestive system > Gut ... | reverse complement strand
GCTATCACGGAAATGGAATGCTTGTTTGACAAGCATAATCTAGATGTGCTTTTAGGAAATACGTTTGCATATATTGCGCCGTTTACAGGATTCCCGAGTATGACAATACCCATTGGCCAGCGGATGGATAATAATATGCCGTTACACGCATGTTGGGTTGCAAGAAGGCTTGATGAGGCTAAGATGCTGAAAGTGGCTTATATAGTAGAAAAATTGCTAGGGTTGAGTTTGCGACCAAATATTAAATAGCTGTATAATCATAACCCAGTCCAGCCTACAGCTCGCAGACTGGACTGGGTTTTATTTATTTCACCTTGCATGGTTTTGATGATTGGGCCAAAAGCGATTACCGCATACCCATACCACTGGTATGCCCGCTGGTTAGGGCAGATTTTACAGTGTTTAAATCCTGTGGGTTGGCTGGGGGCGAGCAAGCATAGTAGCCTTTTTGCTCTGCAATTTTGTACAGGTCATATTGGAACTTTTCGTCGCCGTCGCGCATCTGCTGAAAAGTCTGGCGCAGGGTTGGGTTGGCGGTTTCGCTTATAAATGTTGCATAATGTGACAAGCTGGACTTTACGCCGCTTAGCACATCCAAGACGATATCTTTCTCATTCATGGCTGTTCTCTCCTTTTCTATAGCATTTGGATCAGATTGTTTGCGGCTTGGGAGGCCTTGGTCGATGCTTGTGAAAACATTTGCTTAATTTGTGGGTCTTGCACTTGGTTGGCATACTCATTGAGTTTACCGGCAACTGTTTGATGACCCAGCACTACTTCGCGTATCCAATTGAGCTCTGACTGCTTAAGTCCCGACATGGTTTTACCCCTTTCTGGATTTATTTGTACTTAGTTTTGCTAAAATCCAGAAAATTATACAGTTGATGAAAACATAAGTTGGAATGTGTGGTTAAAGAAGGATGGCAGTTAAACATGATGTGCTGTTATCAAGTAAAATACTGTATAATATTAGAATCATATTATTTAGGAGGATACCAAGTGACACAAAATGAGAAATTAAAAATTATCGACGGTTGGTTGATTACTAGACGCAGGATTATCGCTGGAGCAGACCACATGAGAATTGTTGACAATGGAAAATATGAACGTATGGAGCCTATCGGTGATGTCAAAGGCCCCCAAGAAATTTTCAACATACGGCTTGAAAATTTACATGATGATGAATTGCACAGCACAATTAAAGAAATTAAATCATATGGTCTTTATGCTGAGTGGCCTAATATATGCTCAGACAGGGTATGCTTGGCTGTGCATGGAAAAACTCCATATTACACATTTAATGGGAATGAAGCAGGGATTATGTTACAGCAAGATATGCCTAATTACGCCCAAAACCCTGTAGATATAACGATTAAACGTGTGGTGACTCACGATGAGTTTGCTTTATGGTGCGACTTTCATAAAGATGACCCCAGTGACCCCCATAAGTGGATATTTTATGCGGATGGACACATGCACTTTGTAAAGGATGGAAAACTCGTTTGTTTTGTTGCTTATGTTGATGGCAAACCTGCGGCTGTGTCGGCACTTATCAATGACGAAGGTGCAGGAGCATTAGAATATTTCAAAACATCGCCCGAATATCGCAAAAAGGAAGTTCTCTTGCCTTTTTACCAACACATAATTAAATATGCATTTGAAAACAAAATGCGATTTGTAGTGGGATACAGATATATGGATTGGGATATAGATACATCGAACGGTTACAGTCTTTATGATGAACTTGGATTTCCTAACCTGTACGGAAACTAAGAATCATTTTCTGTATGTATGCAACCTTGGTTTCAAGTATATTTTTATAAGGAGTATGTGTAATGAAGTTTGAGTGGGACGAAGATAAAAATGAGCTTAATAAAATCAAACATAGCATCTCTTTTGAAACTGCTGAATCTGTTTTTTTGGATAAAGATGCCGTTTACTTATATGACGAAATCCATTCTAGCAATGAAGATAGGTTCGTTGTAATAGGAAAAGAGGACACATTAAAAACAGAGTTAACGGTATGCCATTGCTATAGAGGTTCGAACGACGAAATAATACGAATCATATCCGCAAGAAAGGCGACCAAAAAGGAAACAAGAATATATATTACAGGAGGTGTAGAAGAATGAAAGCAGAATATAGCTTAAAAGATTTTAAGGGCATTATGAAGAACCCCTTTTACGACAAACTAGTCACGGAAGTCGTAGTTCCAGTCCAGAAAGAGGTTTATCAAGTCTTTGCAAATATAGCAGCGCAAAACGGAGAAGAACCTGAAAAAGTTATGCGTCGCTGTTTAGCCGACTATGCAAAGAAACTACAAGAACATGAGTAGGCTTGTTTTTCAAGCCCCTTTATAACATATTAATCGAGTTCATTACCTCACAAAGGGGACATTGCAAATGCGAAGCGAAAAGGAAATGTATGACCTAATATTGCAAACAGCTATCAACGATGAGAGGATATTAGCTGTAACAATAAGTGGTTCGCGCGTTAATGAAAATGCGCCCAAAGATATTTTTCAAGATTTTGATATATGCTATGTGGTAGACAACATGGACTCGTTTATTTCTGATGAAAAATGGCTTCGCCGTTTTGGTGAACCTTTAATATGGGGTGAGCCATTGGTTACGAGAGGGCACCGCTTCTACCTAATGCAGTTTACGGATGGAAACCGTATAGACTTAAATTTATATCCTAAAGAGTTGGCTCATGATTGCGTTAAAAGCAGCTTATCTGCGGTCTTACTTGATAAGCATAATATTTTCCCCAAAATTGACAAAGCGTCTGATATAGATTTTCATGTCAAAAAACCCAATGCGTTGGAATTTTCCCAGACATGCTTCGCATTTTGGTGTACATGCCCATACGTTGCTAAAGGTCTATGGCGGGAACAAGCACTATTCGCCATGGGTGCGATAGAAAAAACTTTGCGGCCTTGTTTAATGAAAATGCTGGACTGGTATGTAGGGAAGGACACTAACTTCTCGGTAACAACGGGGAAACACTATAAATATATCAACAAATATTTAAGTGAAGATATATGGGAAGCACTAATCTCCACATATACCAATGCAGATATAAAAAGCATCTGGAACTCGATGTTTACCATGTGCAATTTATTTGGCAAGGTAGCTGCGTCTGTTGCTGACAGCCTTTGTTTTAAATACAATAAATTAGATGAAGACAATGTAGTTGATTTTATTAAGCATATTAATAGTCTTCCTAAAGATGCGGCAGGAGTCTATTAATACATTCAAGAAACTAAAGCCTACTAATGAATGTATTAATATGCAAGTCCGACGCAATTAGAGACAAAAACATTAGAAATACCACCACCTGCAAAAATGGCAGCGCAACATTAAAGAAAAACGACACCCCAAACATAGCAAAGTAGTGCTTCTTTTCAAACTTCCATGAAATATAATATCCGCTCAACAGCAACAATACAAAAGCGGCTACACCAATAAGTATAACAGTTATCATGACCGATGCGGACTGTATATTACTACTAGCGCGCAAAAATAAAAACGAAAGGTGCAGCGCAACAAAAGCACTAATTTGGACAAGTACCCCTATCGAGCCTATACCTATCTTTCTGCGTTCTTCTACTTCGCAAATTGTTACATATTTATCTAATCCATCACGGCGATTCATGTGTTCGAATGCCCTTGCATACATACGCTGTGACTTTACATGTCGGTTATGCAAGAAATTATTTATTCCTTTTGTCATACTTACTCCACCTTTCTTATAGCAATCCCAATCTCTTCGTATTTGACGAAGCATATAATATCTGGGATAAAATTGCAACCAGAACCTTTGTTTCTTTCTCTGTTATCTGATACTAATCTCATATTAGTATGTCAAAGGCATAATCCCATTAAAATCCTCATATATTTTCACAAATATGTGCGAAGGGCGGGGCTACATATGCGCGAAAAAATGACAAACCTACTATCCCTGCCAAAAGAGATAGCTCTAAACCTACCCCTTATACTAGCCACAGGCCGCAATGAGATTAATATAGAAAACTACAAAAATCTTATAGAGTTTACAGACACCAAAATCCGTATCCAAACATCAGTTGGTGCGTTTTCAATCGAAGGCCAAAGCTTAAACCTTAAGCAAATAACTACAGAACATATACTAGTTACCGGCAAAATTTCATCAATGAATTGGTAGGAGAATAACATGCTATTAGGCTTGTGGCAGTTTACAAAGGGCTATGTACGCCTGCAAATCACAGGCTTCTCTGTTGAGCGCTTTCTTAACATGGCTGCCTACCGGGGCGTGTACTTATGGGACGTTGAGCGCACACCAGAGGGCGTACATGCAAATGTGACAATCCAAGGGTTTAAGCGCTTAAAGGGCTGTGCACGCAAGACCAAGTGCCGCACAAAAATCATAGGCAAAAATGGCTTGCCCTTCATTGCATATAGGTACCGCAAGCGTAAGTTACTGCTTGGCGGGGTTGCATTTTTTGTGCTTTCTATGTTTGTGCTTTCGTCGTTTATATGGCATATAGATATTGTAGGTGGCGAAGGGGTCTCTCATGCCGCTATTTATACATTTTTAGAAACCCAAGGCCTCCGCACTGGGTCATTCAAGCCAAGACTTGACACAAAGGACCTACAGCGCGAGCTATTAAACCATTTTGACGAGCTAAGCTGGGCATACATACACACCAAAGGTACACGCACCACCATAATGATTGCAGAGGCTATACCGCGCCAGCCCATAGTCGACAGGCATACCCCAACCCATGTAGTCGCATCCCAAAACGGCCTAATAACCGGTATTGCAACATCTTCTGGTACGCCGCTAGTACGCCAAAATGATGTTGTACGTGCCGGTGAGATGCTGGTAAGCGGTATTATAGAGCTGGGGGTAGATACCGGTATGCCCAGCACCGTATATGTACACGCATACGCAGAAGTGTGGGCCAGGCGCTACCACAACATCGAGTTTACCGTCCCACTAGTATATGCCCAAAAGGCCTACACGGGGCGTGTTGCTACCCGTCGTACACTACAATTATTGTTTGTGGGCAATTTTAGGCTTGGCATCCCCAGGAATGTCTCATTTGACTCATATGACCGCACAACAACACGCAGCCAACCGGGTGTTGGTGGCGACTATCCATTACCGTTCATTTTAATAACAGACCGGTATGCAGAGTTTACCTGGGATACAAGGACTCGCACAATACAAGAAGCAAAAGAACTGGCCGACCGTATGCTCACAAACAGGATAATGCGGGAGTTTGATTTTGGGATTGATATCATAGACAGGCATGTAGAGCTACAAGAAACCACCGATGCACTGGTTGTGGCGGCACGCATCACCACTCATGAGCGGATAGACCAACAAGTGCCCTTCGAGCCGGCACAAATAAATACGGCACCGCCCACAGGGGCAATGCCGTAGTAAATTATAGATGTATTCATACGCACAGACGGTCAGATTAGCCGCTTATTCCTCTAAAAGCGCCTGTGCAAACATATCTGCATCAAAGGGCTGCAAGTCATCAATCCCCTCACCTACCGTGATAAACCTTACTGGGATATCCAGTTCATTCTTTATTGCCACAACTATGCCGCCTTTGGTTGTACCGTCAAGCTTTGTAAGGATAATACCGCTTATATCCGCTACTTCTTTAAAAAGCTTGGCCTGTTGCAGGGCGTTTTGCCCTGTTGTGGCATCCAATATAAGCAGTACTTCCTTATGCGCTTCCGGGTACTGCGTTGTAATGATGCGGTTAATTTTCCGGAGTTCTTCCATCAGGTTCTTTTTATTGTGCAGCCGCCCGGCTGTGTCGCATATTAATAGGTCCGTCCCGCGGGCCTTTGCCGCTGCTGTTGCGTCAAATACCACTGCCGCCGGGTCAGACCCTTCGGCTTGGCGTATCATAGTAACGCCAGCGCGGTCACACCACACGCCTAGCTGGTCTATGGCTGCCGCCCTAAAAGTATCCGCAGCCGCTACAAGTATGGATTTACCCTCGGACTTATACCATTTTGTAAGTTTTCCTATGGTTGTGGTTTTACCAGCGCCATTTACGCCAATAATTAGAAATACCGCTGGTGTTGTAAACTCAAAAGGCTTGGAGTTTGCCGTAAGTGCAATAGCAATTTCTTCAGACAGCATGGCTTTAACCATATCCGGCTCGCTAACTTTTTCTGCCCGTACTCTTTCGCGCAGCTTGTTTAAAATCGACAGCGATGTCTCCACACCCATATCAGCCATAATTAGCGCTTCTTCCAACTCCTCGAATAACTCCTCATCTACAACGCTAAAGGCCGAAAACACTTGCCCAACGCCCGTAAGTATGCTGTCACGCGTTTTAGAAAGACCCGTTTTTATACGCGAAAACAGCCCGGCTTTCTTTTCTTCCATTTAAATCACTCCCAATTCCTAAATTTCATAGTAGAGCTATGCATCCACATAACCTGTCCAACAGTATACCCATTTGCAGCCCGTTTGCATATGATGTAAAATCAAAACTGCGCATCGGTTCATATGATGTAAAATCAAAACTGCGCATCGGTTCATATGATGTAAAATCAAAACTGCGCATCGGTTCATATGATGTAAAATCTTCACGAGATATAAATCCCAAGAAATGAGCGTATGTGAATGATTCAAAAAAATGTATTAGTCCTATTTGGAGGCACGTCCCCAGAACATGACATCTCTATGGCCTCCGCAGCCGCCGTAATTGGGTCCCTGGGGCGGCACAATGTAATCCCCGTGTATATTACACGCAGCGGGAAATGGCTGCTATATGACGGGAAGCTGGACAATATCCAAGCTATAGATTGGGAGCGCTTTGGCACCCCAGCCGTCCTAAGCCCAGACAGGACAGACAAAGGCGTACTTCGCATTGTAGGCGAAAAAGTCAAGATTATCCCCGTAGACATTGTATTTCCAGTGCTACATGGCCCAGACGGGGAAGACGGCACAATCCAGGGCCTGTGCCAATTGGCTGGCCTACCCTATGTGGGGTGCGGCGTACTTTCATCTGCACTTGCGATGGATAAAGCCTTTGCCAAAACAATGGCCAAGAGCCTAAAAGTCCCCCAAGGGGATTATCTTGTATTTAAGCTGGACGAACTTGCAGATATAGAGCCAACCCTCAAAAAAATCCGCTACAAGCTGGGTTACCCATGCTTTGTAAAGCCGGCAGTGGGTGGGTCATCTATAGGCATATCCAAAGTAAGAAATAAACAAGAGCTTAAAGAGGCTATATCCCTAGCACTCAAGTATGATAACAAGATAGTAGTAGAAAAAGCCATAAAAGGCCGCGAGATGGAAGTAGGCATACTGGGGCAACATGCCGGTGCAGAGACCTCTGTCGTGGGCGAAATAATCCCTGACGGTGAGTTTTATGACTACGATGCAAAATACAACAAGCCAGGCTCAAAAACACCCATCCCAGCAGATATACCGGAAGAAACTGCATCTAAAATCAAAGAATACGCGCTAGAAATCTTCCGTGGTATAGACGGTAAAGGCATGGCACGTGTAGACTTTTTTGTAGACGAAGCCGGGAAAGTACTGTTTAACGAAATCAACACCGTACCGGGATATACAAATATAAGCATGTACTCACAACTATGGGAAGCCAGCGGCATACCACGCCAAGCACTAATAGAGCGCTTACTAGAACTGGCACTAGAGCAATGATGCCAGCTTCACATAAAAATGCAAACCCAATAGGGATTTTTGACTCGGGAGTTGGCGGGCTTACTGTACTAGAAAAAGTACAGCAAGCCTTGCCATACGAGTCTATTTTATATGTAGGGGATACCGCAAACGCGCCATATGGCGGCAAAAGCAACGACGAGCTGCTACAGCACGGGCGGCACATAATCAACTTCCTTCGCCAACAAAACGTGAAGGCAATTGTACTGGCATGTGGCACAACCAGCTCCACCGTGTACCAGCAATTAGCTGACGAATACCACGACATACCCCTGGTGGATGTAATACGACCAGGGGTCGACTCTTGTGTAAAGCTGCTAGACCATGACCCCAGCTTACGCATAGGGCTTATAGCGACAGCCGCAACAATAAAAAGCGGGTTGTTTGCTAATTTGTTAAAGGCCAAACAACCTGATACATCACTTCTAACCCAGGCATGTCCACTGTTTGCACCAATGGTCGAAGCTGGCATAACCAGTGGCCCTATAGCAAAATGGGTAGTAGAAACATATATAAATAATTGGCGCGGTAAGGTTGATGCCTTGATACTAGGCTGTACCCACTACCCACTACTGTCAAATATATTTGCAGATGTCTTGGGTGCGGACATACAACTATTAAACCTTGCCACCCATGCGGCACAAGCTCTAAAAACCCAGTTGTCTGCCACAGGCAACCTAAACAGCAGCGACATGCTACCCAAATATAAATTCTATGTAAGTGGCGAACCCAGCGCGTTTGATAAAACGGCTCGTTTCTTGTTACAGCGGGATATTAGTGCGTTAAAAATTGATACGCTTTAATTAATTGTTATTTTGTTGCTTCCTTGCTTGAGAAGTAATTTTCAACTAGTTTCACTATTTTTGCTGACTGTTTCACCGCAAAATGTGCATCCCCCTCGGTGAAGTCGCGCGAATCATCAACATAGCGCGTATTTAGTGCGAAAATAGTCATTGTGTCAGCAGTTTTTTCTTCAATAAATATCACATCCGTAACAAGTGCGAGGTTTTTTATGATTTCTTTGAAATTGTGGGTTTTTGGAATGCGAAACGCGTGATAGGCAAGTACAGCCTTTAATGATTTTTCAGCAGCTTGTGAGGATAGATAACATACGACTTCGGCAGGCAATGGATGCAAATTTGTCAGCAAATGTTCCGCCGAAAGCATGTCTTTTCTTGCCCGTTCCAGCCATTGTTTTGCCATTAAAAGGTCATGCACTTATAACAACTCCTTCTTGTTTTATCCAGTGTTGTATACGTGAAGGCCATTTTGCGTTTTCTTCAAACTCGTCATGCGTATATATCAGCAAGTCCAGTGGTAATTGCGATTTGTGTTTTATAATCCCATAAGCTTCCACTTGCATATCAACTTTGCGACCGATTAAATCGGGCACTAACACACAAATATCTATGTCTGAATCTTCTGTAGCCTCGCCTCGAGCATATGAGCCAAACAACATAACTGTGCTTTCCGGGTATAAGTCCTTAATGGCTTGCGCGACCTCGGTCAGTATATTTTGTAAACTGTTTTCATTTGCCATAAATATCACCCGCTTTCACACATTAGATTATACCCGTAATACCAAGGTATAACAATCAAATATAGACATGACGTCACTCAAAATCCACCCCACCAAAATATATCTCCTTAAAAATATCCCGCCCAACAACCGCAATTTCATTGGCCTTTTTGATTTTGCGCTTTTTGCGGTAGTGGGCTTCTAGTATGTTGCACAACTCTACTGCTAGATAAATGTGTCCGTTTACTAAATCTGTATTAGTCCTAAAGTGCGGGATGGCAATTTTCTCTAGATAGTCTGTTGACTCATTACTGTCCAGGGTTGAAATATGATTTATTGCGTTTGCATATAGAGTAGCATTCTTGTCATCTTTAGCCAATTCTTTACACTGTGTTATAACATCCTTGAATTGGGTGTAATCTTTCATACATGCTAGGGTGTACGCTTTACTTATAAGCATTTGTGTGTAGTACGGTATATTTTTGTAAAGCACAAGAGCTTGGTCGCAAAGTTCCAAGGCTTTCTTATACGCACCTCTATCCCTATTTATTTCCGATAAGTACAGTAAAATCATCCCTGTTGTGTAATCATCATTTATACTTTTCGCTTGTTTTAGCGCATCGTTACATAACTGCTCTGATTTGTTTAACTCACCTACTAACCGGTAGGATAGGGCTAGAAATGCGTTTATTGTTGGCGCCAACACATTAGTCCGGCCCAAGCGATACTCTTTTTGAGCTTGCTCTAGATGCACTATAGCCTGCCATGGCTTACCAAGATAAACACATAATCTTCCGATGGACATCAACGTACTCGAGTCAGAGCTAAAATTGCCGGTTGCATGGTTACGGCACTGAAGATAATGCCACAACGATGCTTTATAATCCACAACATCAGCTACATATGAAAACATAAAACCCATGTTGCGGTGGTATAGATGAAGGGCCTCTGTGCTTGCCGCATCCAGTAGTACTTCCGCTGTTTTTAATTTTTCCTTCGCTGCTATATTGTCGTCTTCTTTAAAAAATATCCGAGTTTCAATCATAAGATACAGTAAAATCAAGTCACGTTCGAAGGGCAACTCCAGTATTGGGGACATCACACGTTGCATTTCTTTTGCATCGTGTAAGTTATTGGCATCTACGAGGTCATTCCACACCCACAGCCGG
>Ga0123355_10021217_pt1 | contig 10395 bp, 6 predicted proteins | sample TergutEmb28metaG_3_FD_89872 | JGI IMG/M metagenome (GOLD analysis project Ga0123355, IMG submission 89872) | Embiratermes neotenicus P1 segment gut microbial communities from Petit-Saut dam, French Guiana - Emb289 P1 | ecosystem: Host-associated > Arthropoda: Insects > Digestive system > Gut ... | reverse complement strand
ACATCATTATATATTTATGTATGTGTTAAACACTTCGGGATGGCAAACATTAAAAATTGGCTACTGTGCTGAAGGGGGGCGGGGGCGAATAAAAAATATGGTGTTGGAGTGGAGGAAAGGGAGGGGTGTGTGTGTGTTAAAGATGGTTCAAACCGATCTTCCCCCTCACCAAAACTTGACCCCTAATACCTGTGGTCGATTTCGCCCCTCCCCACTTCTCAATGTTATCAGCCAGATCAGGCCTTTAGCGACACGGCTGTACAAAGTCTCCCTCCGGCTATGACATTTCAGCACACCGTACGCAGCGCATCACGCCAGAACAGTCTTCACCTGTGGACTCTTATTGGAGTGTGCGGTCAGTTGCATGCCCTGTCCTGTCCCCGTGTCAATGTCGATCAGACAGCCAACTGAGAAGATGAGCGACGGCGGCACCCAGCCGCTGTCACGTACTGGGCACGAAATTAACTTCACCTTTTCGTTTTTAACTTAACCCCCCCATTCAGCGTACGGCTACGTGAATTCGGTATTCCTGCCCTATCAAAAATTCAGCAGTAAAATTCTGAAGCAGGGCTAAGTATATTGCAAATCAGACGTCGTAATATTTGGATGAAAAATGGCGTCCTGGTACAGTGTTGTAAAATAATGTTCTAATACTCATTTCGGCAATCGAACGTTACAAACAGAAACACTTACGTACGCACCTCCACAGAAAGCTCCTAGGCGCACTGTGCCCAATGCTATTTTACGCACACAACGCCCAGGACTAGCAGGTGGCAGTCTCCACCCGATAACATCAGTACGGCGGCAGAGCACATCCACAGGGCCCAGTTGAGCACAGTCAACTACGACTGTTTTTGTGAGACGACGTGATACTTCAGTCGCACAGCAATGGCTGATCTATCAGAAGTTAACGAGAACTGCGCTCTTCTGGGTTGTTATGCAGCGAGTAAGGGAAATGTCTTACCGAAATTTCAGGACAACCAATCGGTCCCATCCTGTGGGTTCAAGAATCGGAGGGTTCAAGAATTCTTCAACATTGAGTATGGGACCGACTGGTTGTCCCGAAATGTGGGTAAGAAATAGCCACTACTCGCTGCGTAATAACCCAGAAGAGCGCAGCTCTCAGCTCCTTCGCGGCGGAAGCCTGAAATCACGCCAGTTAAGATGCAGCCTATAGACAGCGTGACCCTTGCACCGTCAGTTTGTCAGCTACTGATTGTTTGAGAAAGCCAGCATCTCTGGAGCGAACAAGAGTGTACTGCAGACGGCGCAGGAGTGTGTTGTTAGAGCCTAATGAAGGCGCAGCGGGGCTGTACATCAAAGGACGCACCGATCGCAGAGAGGAAACAGAACTCGAAAGATAAGTCTGGAGTTTGTACTAAGAACCCCAACCACTTAGGTCCTTAATATTATCGGCTACTTAAAAGTGTCTTGCAAGTGCCTTCCAGCGGCACCTGTGACACGCAGAACGCTACAGTTGTTCGACACAAACCAGCACCCTTCTGTGGCTTGCTTTACGCAAAGCCACAAGTGCAGGGCTCCAGCAGTCACATCAACCCCTGAACACAAAGTCTTTCGGCGCTTCATAATTATTCAGCTGCTGAAGACATTCTTTGTTATGGAATCCATCTCTTTTCTCACAAACACCGCAAAAGGACCTGTACTTTGGTAAATTCAAATGGGTCCGCACACCCTGAATCTGTAACACTTGAGCCTGCCGCATTACTAGCATGCACGGAGGTCTTTCAGTAATACCACAAAAAGGTTTGATAAACTTCTTAAGATCTGTAGCAATGACTCATTAAACAGGCACCGGGTTCGATTCCAACGGTCGATATAAATAACAAAAGTAACAATAAACACAACAGTAACCTGTTCCCTCAAAATGAGAGCATAGAAAGTCCAAAACAATCCAAACAACTTAAACTTCTGGCCGGCACCTGTCAGTGTCCAACGGTATATAGGCCCTACTTATGAAAAGTACTTAGCTACTAAAATTAAAAATTCTGCCGGGCCTGCCACATCCGAAAACGAACTTTGAACTTCCAACCACTACTGAGTTAGCCACTTCACTGAGCCGTCTTACTTCACTCTTTTCTCGTACAGGTACCCAATGCACCTCACTACACTCGGCCAGGTGCACGTACCGGAAAAGTACCCAATGCACCTCACTAACACTCGGCCAAGTGCACGTATCGGAAAGGTACCTAATGCAACTTACTACACTCGGTCAGGTGCACGTATCGCAAAGGTACCCAATGCGACTCACTACACTCGGCCAGGTGCATTACCGGAAAGGTACTCAATGCACCTCACCACACTCGGCCATGTGCACGTACCGGAAAGGTACTCAATGCACTTCACTATACTCGGCCAGGTGCACGTACCGGAAAGGTACCCAATGCACCTCACTACACTCGGCCAGGTGCACGTACCGGAAAAGTACCCCATGCACCTCACTAACACTCGGCCAAGGTCACGTATCGGAAAAGTACCCAATGCACCTCACTAACACTCGGCCAGGTGCACGTACCGGAAAGGTACCCAATGCACCTCATTACACCCGGTCAGGTGCACGTACCGGAAATTCCCGGTTCCATCAATAAATCTGCCGGCTTGCAACTCAAAAGTTCTCCGCACCGCTGGCAGCCATTTATTCATCATATCGCAGCAATGATAGGCCGGACACAATCCAATATCGAAGACATCTGATGCACGACGTTCTGCGTTGGCAATAGATGTTTCTTATCGTACTAGCGGACTAATAAAAGTGTGCAGAATTGGATACGAACCAGAGACACTACTCTTAAAATTAAGAAACATCTGTCAAACAATCGCTCAGAACAGTAACAGCCCATCACAGTAAGAAAAAAATACAAGGAGACACCGAAAAGTCGCCTATAAATCGCATCTCATTTGGCCAACGGTATAATTTCAATGTAGATTAACATATTAAGAGCCATAAATCAATAAAGTCTACTGGCCACTATTGGTGCAGGTCCTCAACTATCAAGCTTTCGTCTTAAAAGTCCAGGTACTGTAGTCGCTAGTAAACCAAAACTAAGTCACCAACTTTAATGTCGCACTTTTGCGCTGCACCAACCAAATTGTGTCGTAAACCTGCTGGGTAGGCAATGCACGACGACAGTCGCCATATCCAGTAATGTAACATGTAATAAGGAAAGAAGGCTGTGGAGGGAAAGGGGTTTAAGGCCCCCCGGAGACCGCGTCTTAGGAACCGTAATGCGTTTCAAGACGCCGCGAGAGTCGCGTTACGACGCGCAATAAAGTCGCCTGACTGCACAATTCCATAACCGTAACTAGACTTCCCTGCTTTATATCTTCGACTTAACCACAGTATCAATACAATGTACATGTAATGCCGGTATAGCGGTTTACATTTACAGGTCTATTTACATCAACCATTTGGCACCCTCAGTCTAGCCGCGTAATGTTGCATACAGGCTAACGATTACTGCTGTTGTCATCTACTGTTACATCTCGGGAAGTTTTAACCTTTTAAAACGAATCGTATCTGTATTACCGAAGGATTCAGTGCGTAGCGCGCAGAAAACACTCTCCACCCCGGTCATAAAATCCCGTCTGTTAATGTTGTATAAGGAAAAGGTTGCTGTTTGTTCTGAATCCATTCAGAACACACAAACACAATGTGATCACCATGTAGAATTCTTGGGTGTTACACCTGGCGAAACGTAAAGTAACCGGTAGGCTTCAAAAGGTCAATTGGTTTGTGAACTCCATGAAGATGGAAACACTATTTCCTGCAACACGTAGTGTACTAGTAACGAGATATGTGTATGTCGTACGTCCATTTCATGGCTGCATTTAATCAAAACGTACTGCACAAATAATCTCAAAATGTCTGTTCAAGGTGCGACGCTCTCCTGGCTATAAAATTTCACCCTGCGGCCTTCCGAGTTATGACACCTTGTGGTCCAGCAGAAGGGTCCGGCGCTTCGAAGGAACACACTCCTTCCATCTTCAGAGTAACTTCTAACCTGAAGACAAAGACAGTAATAGAATCTGATGATACGGGGCCCACCTGTCAGGTTCCGTGGCCTCATAATGCAGAAAGTCACAACAGCAATTCCTGCGTACTTACAGCAACGTTCGTCAAAGGCCCGCTGGGTACTTCCTGATGCTTCACGTTTCGACTGTCTTAACGATTGCTAAGTGGAGGTACGTCTTTGAAGAAAGAAATACAGACCGACCGACCGACCGACCGACCGACCGACCGACCGACCGACCTGTAGAATGAGTGTTTGGTGTCGTTTCGTCGTGTTGAACAGAAAGCCAGTCCGATGAGACAACCTTCAACCGAACTTCTACAGAAGGACACACATGAAGTGACTGAAAATAAATTCGGACTGTGACTACGGTGTGTGAGGCTGCAGCTTACTGAGCCCGGTCAAGACACGCAACGGCCTGTAAAGTAAGTTCATTAATATTAACACGTGTACTGACGGAGGTGTTGCCTGTAGCTTCAGAGAGTTCAGCAGGGGAACTGTTCGTGCCTGTCGCTGTGGTCAGAGGGTGTCTGTCTGCAGCTAGACGTCTTGCCATTGCAGAATCAATTAAATCATCTATTGAGCAGAAACACGCAAAACCACTATCCTGATGAAGTACATGTTTAAAACATATATCGATATACGAAAATATCAATAAATTAACTGCCGGTAAGCACGTCGACTACAACGACAGCCAGCAGGGGAAGAGAGGCCATTCATTTTAATGTGGGAGCAATACGGTGATCGGGAAGTGAGCACAAATGCTAAACGGCTGTACGCCCTAATTGGTGTTGTATAGTTGATGGATACTGTTGCTGTGTGGTTGATAGACATTGTTTCTTTTCTGTAGGAATGTGGTATGTACTGTATGTCAGTCATACGTTTATTTCATTGTGCTGAGTCCTCGCATTTCTGTAAATCATACTATTTGTTCACACTTTTATTTCTTAGTACGCAGACCAGGCATGCGAGAAAGATCCTTCATTGTCTTTTTGTTTATATCTGGAGGCGCTAAATATTTATCGCGCAAGCCATGTGTGGGGTCATGAAAGCAAGAGTAGCTGCCTTGTGCTCCAGTTGGAGTCTGCAGAAGTATCTCGAAAGGAGAAGAGCAGCTTTGAATGAAACTGGACGATCAGTGAGTGTTAGTAGTAATGAAGAGACGCACATCCGAGAACTGAACTCAGTACTGTTCACTTGTAACATCATTATTCACTGTTCAAGCATAATAAACTCCAGTACACTTAAAAACTACCATTTAGTGGCACACCGCGCGCGCACACACACACACACACACACACACACACACACACACACACCACACACACACTCTCTGCTGCAACCTCGAACACACAGACTCAATACTTTGCTTCAAAAACTCAAAAGAGAACCAGCGAAAAAAGAATGTGCACTTTGCTTTTTAGTTCATCAGTTCTTTACTTTGACCAGCAGACTTACACTGCCATCAACACTACAAAAACAAATCACAACGAGTAACAATAATACTTCGGACAGGCCATTTTGTTTCTCCTCGATGCCCAATCCACCAATCTTGAAACTGGTTGTCAACGGCCAGCGGAAAGTATTAAACTGCTGTATCTACTAGACGGCATGCCGTGTTGTCTCGATTACTGCATAAAGCGTATACTCTGACATATTATAACAATCTTGTATCTGGTATTTACTTTTAAATCACCCTGTAGATAAGGAAAAGTGACCAGTGTGCAGCTGTGTCGGCCTTTGCCCCCCAGGCAGTCCCTGGAAATGCGACCGGTCTCACACAGCAGACGGTTTGCTGCATGGCAACAATCACAATGTGCCTGCGGAAATTGAAGTCCGAGGAATAAATAATAATAAACTTCATGGCAGAGTGCTTAACTCATGCTTCGTATTCAGGAGGTCCCAAGTTCAGACCTCTGCCTGCAAATATATGACACTGACGGAGGTTCGTGACTTTGTTCAGACTCTCCAGGCAAATGCTAAGGTAGTATATGAAGTCAGGCCACGACCGCTTCCTTCCACATGCGTTACAATTCGACAATCTACAATCCGAATTACCGAATTCCATAAAGAAACAGACACTACAAGACTTCGCCACCCGGTGTACAACGACAGAACAGAATTATTCCCTGCATACATCTGTTAAATGTCAGGAAACACCAACAAAAGGCAGCCAATTGACGGTTTGATAAATGTCTGTACACTTGCCCCATTACATTTTTATACTCCAGGAGCTTTTTTTCTTTGTTTCGCTCTCGGAGGGGCCGACTGCGATATCCCAAACCTAATTTATTTTTTGTCTAGCGGCAAATATAGCGTTCCGCTGTAGAACCTCTGTCAAATTAAAACAAACGACTCTTTCAAGAAAAGAAGTACAGTAATAACAAAAGTAATCAGTAAATTGCTGTGGGGTACGAAGTGTGGCACGCGGTGCTCCAGTTTTGCTATGAAGTCAGCTAGAAGTGCGCACCGTCACATCTTGCCGGAAAACACTTGAACAACAGCGCGTGGGCAAGGACTTACTGCACACTGCATTGCAGAAACCACCCAGCCTATTGTCTTAAAATGTCCTTTCCGTGTATTTTTGTACAGTATTTATAATTTACGTATACCAACACAATGCACACACACAATGTATGCATTAACACCCTGCTACATGTTTCGGCACTTACTGCGTCATTCCAGACAGAACTTCGTCGTTTGCTTAAAACTACGTTCGTAGTTAACACAAGACACCAATATCAAATGCATACAACAGGCACAACTACACTTCTGCATATTTCAGTCCATTTGTGTTTAGCCAGCAACTTGGAACACGAAAGTTTCCGGACAGAATGGTAGCAAGTGCCGGTCGAATTCAAACTGCTCTTAATTTCCCCATGCATTCAGTTTCGATAAGTCAGTGCCACTCCGACACAAGCCCACCAAACACAGTATTCTCAGGATATATTAATGTGCTCTCTTCAGCACTATTAACGGGGCACGCTTAATCTTGATTTAAAACTTTCGCCGTATTTTGAATGTTGGGTGGTTCCCCGGTGTCTGAATTTTATGTGCCGACGTTTCGGAAAGGAGCTGATGGAGTGTTTCGAAACGTCGGCACATAAAATTCAGACGCCGGGAAATCACCCAAGAGCTACAATGCAAGGAACGCTTAATTTTCTGCATGTTTAATTCTAGACCAATCTCATTACTAGCGACTAATGAAGCTTCTCTGCTCTTCCTTATGGCATTAGTGCACCCCCGCAATATAAAAAACACAATCAGTGTAGGCAAGGCAGCTGAAACGTCACAACAGATTTCAGATCCTCCTGGTTTTACTCTACCTTCTCAATTCCACGTACGAACACAGTTTAAAAGCAACGGCGATAAATCACCCTGTAAATGCGGACAATTCTGAAGAGAAAGGGTGCCAGAACAATGGCTGCCTATCCGCACTTCACTACATGTTTCATTAGAACCCAATTTAATTAATCCACGTGTGGCGGGCGACACCAAGTGCATAAGAATACTGTACAAGAACTCCCGCCTAACCGAATCAGAAGCAATACAAATGCCTACAGACGGCAGCAAACTGCCGGCATTATATTTCATTTGTTGTCACGTGTTTGAAGGACGTAGGACATCTGATCAATACTGGATCTTTCGCATCACAACCCACACTTATCATTCACAATAATTTTGCCTACACACAGAGTTCAAGCAGCCGATCCCGGTGGCCGTGGGGTCTATGGCATACGTCTGAGGTCGCTTGACTGCTGGGAGCGCGGGTTCGAATCCCGCCGAGGACACGGATGTTTTCCCTTGTGTTTGTTGTGTGACGTGTTGGTAGCGGCCTCTGTGACAGGCTGATCACTGGTGCAGAGGAGTCCTACAGGGTGTGTGTGTGTTTGTGTGTGTGTCTATAATAGACCTCAACAATGAGGCATCCTAGGCCTCAGGTGGGCTGTTTGTTGCGCCACAGAAATAAAAATTGAACAAGACAGGCAGTGTCATACAACGTAACATTGAGGCGCGTTCGTACGATCACTGTTGCAGTGGAAAAGCAAGAGTATTACATATTTTGAGTGTGTGTTTGTAGCCTTGGGTATCCAGCATGCAATGCGCATGAATCATACTGTCATCTGTGGTCTCACTCCACCATTTTTCCACATTATCTCATAAACGGCACGATTTTCGGGAGAGGGGGGGTTTAAACATTAACAACAAAACACACATGTCAAATTTTAAATTGTGTCACCAAGACAGAATTGACATACTTATGTAACTTAGCAGGTACTGACTATGAGTTCCCTGAAGATGACACAATAGTGTCGAAACATGTAGGAGCAGTATAATAAAATGTCAATTAATTGCGCATTGGTTGGTTCATTGTACAGAGTACTGTGTTCCTTATTCCAAACAAAATTAATAAGTTTATTGGCCTACAAATTGAGTGATTTGCCTAGGCTGGGATCACGCCTGCTGTACTTTATGCAGTACCTGGCTGGCACTTAATGCCACATCTGGACATGGCTCAGGTACTATACTGGTGTGTACTAGAGTATGCCTATCATACCTAACCCCAGGCACACTAAACAGCTGTCAGAAGTTACCTTGTTTTGTGCGATATACAACACTTGGGCGCGAAATAATGCTCACTGTGGCCATCTGCATGCGACCCCTGGCCAATGACACGCACAATACAACTAGCAGCATTTAAACTAACAGTACAGTAGGCCTGTAAGGGAGGTCACAGTATCGTGTCGATGATGGAACACTCTAATTCAAGCAGCAAGACTACTTGCATTGCTTCAGTGTCGTTCAATTAATTTGTCTTGGCAGCAGGCGGTACGCTGCAGGTCCGCACTGCACATAACAACACCATTAGTCGGGCCTTACCCTCAAAAGGGGCGGTTTCTGTAATCTACTGCTGCCTGCAAAGTATCAATTTCGGTTCAATTCAAGTAAGAGGCACAATTTGACGTTAACTTCATCAGCGCTAAGTGCTTCAGGACGAACCTCAATTGCATAACAAAAGGTAAAGTTACCCTTATGTCTAAAAACACTCTCTGACGGCGTATAGGAGAAGAAGCAAAGGAACACACTCTATTAACCTTGACGCTGGATGGAGACAATTTCGCGACCCGGTCACTGTGCCCCTGTACCGACCGGACCGCGGTTCGACTCTGCAACTAGCATACAGTACTTACTTTACTCCATGCAGCAGAGTCCTTCTTGAGAAGCTGACCGGTTCTCAGCTAGTCAAGAAATTCCATTAACGCATTCACAACTGCAAGCCACCTGTCCCTATCCTGAGCAAGATCAATCCAGTCCATGCCTCCATCCCACTTCCTGAAGATCCATCTTAATACTATCCTCCAATCTATGCTTGGATCTCCCGAGTGGTCTCTTTCCCTCAGCTTTCCCCACCAAAACCCTGTGTGAACCGCTCCCCTGCCCCACACATGCCTCAGGCTCTGCTCACCTCATTCTTCTCCATTTGATCACCCGAATAATATTTGGTGAGGAGTACCGCTCATAAAGCTCCTCAATATGCAGTTTTCTCCACTACCCCGTTACCTCGTCCCTCTAAGACCCAAATATTCTACTCAGCACCCTATTCCCAAACACTCTTAGCCTACGTTCCTCCCTCAATATAAGCGACCAAGTTTCAAACCAATACAAAACAACATGCAAATTATAATTCTCTGTATCTTAATCTTTATATTTTTGGCTAGCAAACTGGAGGACAAAATATTCTGCACCGAATGATAGCAAGCATTCCCGGACTTCAATCTGTTCTTAACTTCTTCCTGCAGAGAATTTTAATTTGTTAAGGTTGTTACCAAATATTTGAACCCTTCCACTCTTTCAAAGGAACTATTATCAATTTTTATATTGTGACTTCGTCTTGCATTCTGATCTCCAGACATGACCCATTGCTTAGGTTGTGGCCAAGAAGACCAGTTTTTATGGCTAAGAGTTGTTAGCACCTCGCCCAACTCCAAAGATGGGGTATCAACCCTTGTCGGCTGTCCGGCAAGATTTATTTAATATACTCGCAACTAGCACACAATACATAAAAAAAAAACGTTCACATCGGAAGTACGTCGCGTTTAACCGGATCAAGTTGCGTACATTTGGAGTATTGAATGGCGCATTAGCCAAAGAGCGGGCCTTCTATAAAGCCTGCAAATTTAACTCTCAGGCACTGACTAAACATGCCGCGCGGGGTGCATACAATATAGCAACAGAAGATTAGTGACTGACGAGATTCGAACCCGCGTGATCGCAGCTGAAGGCCATACTCCAAACACTTCCAACGTTCAAGACGAGTTTCTTTTGCTAAACCACTCAAGAGCTCTGGGGGGGGGGGGGGGGCTTT
>Ga0123355_10021216_pt1 | contig 10395 bp, 5 predicted proteins | sample TergutEmb28metaG_3_FD_89872 | JGI IMG/M metagenome (GOLD analysis project Ga0123355, IMG submission 89872) | Embiratermes neotenicus P1 segment gut microbial communities from Petit-Saut dam, French Guiana - Emb289 P1 | ecosystem: Host-associated > Arthropoda: Insects > Digestive system > Gut ... | reverse complement strand
CACCGGCTCCCTTTCCGGAGGGGTAAACCGCCGGGGCGAGGCGTTTACCATTTTCCCCAAATAACGCTTGGGTTAAATAAAAACTAAGGCCCCCCCCCCCCTCCCCCGGGCGTTCATGGCTTGTTCTAGGGTAAACTTTACCTTTACTTATTATTATTATTATTATTATTATTATTATTATTATTATTACATTTCAGTTTTAACAACCGAACGCAAATAAGAAGTGTGAAAATTTCCATTCGGTTTTCTGTTTTTATTAATTGCGTTATTTTAGTATTGCTATCGCGCATTGAAGTGTTCTGTGGTGCGCGTAGAAGGGTTATGCTGTGGTAGAGGCCAGTTGAAATGTGATGGCACACGCGCAGAAACCAGATTTCGTCTTTCGGCGAAACGGACGAGCCCATTTAAATCGGCGGGGGAGTCGGTTCAGTCGACTACTGGCAGCCGAGGTGTGCGCATCAGCAATAGTAATGCTGGATACACCGTGTTCCGAGACAGTGTGAAGGGTACTGGGTACCCACTCCATTCACCAGTTTCCCCTTCACTTCCCCTCAAGTACGTCACCGTGTGCCGTCACATTTCAGCCGGAGTCTAACAGTAGAACTGATTTGGTATTCGAGGTGTATCGCTGTGTAATCTCTATGGGCAGAATCTGGTACACTGGGCATAGTGTGCCCTCCTCTCGTCTGATGGGCTCCTTGTTTGTGCCGGTAATTATAATAAGTAAGCGTAACGTATAATACCCTTTGTGAATCAATCAGCAGTCTGTCTTAATTATGGTGCTTTTTTGTCGTACTTCTTTATCATTCGTCTCGCACCTGCCGCGTCATGTATAAAATGCCCTTGTAGTGCTTTTATATGTTAGCTAATGTATCGCCAAGGTAGTTTTTACTGGCTTGCAGTCTTTTCAACACTCTCGAAATATGCAAAGCAGCTTTAAAAGTAAGTAGTCTGTCTTGTATATCTTGAGAGGTAAAGAAGGTGACTAGTGTGAGTGACCCCTTGGAATTTATTAACCCCCATCAGTAGTGTCCGACTTAAGAACTGATAGTCGCGAAGCTGGTCAGGAAATTGTCTTCCTTCTTATGGAATCCGAAAGTTCATTAACGTGTACAAAAGAGCCTTCAGCGGAGCTAGATTAGTCCAGTAAGCACCCTTAACACCTGTAGTAGGCTTACACATTTTCACTTCATCGTCGCCGTCTGTAGCGTTATGCAGCATTTAGGTTTCTAATCTAAAATTTTGCATACATGTCTCATTTCCTGTGCATACTATGCATGTCTCGGAAGTACGTGGGCCGCATTTCTTTCCCCCTTGTATAAAAGGAGCAGCATATATGAATATAAACTATGGGCCCGTGTGGTGTAATTCTTCCAACTTCTTGTATTATCGTGCTTTTCCATTGCGTGGGTTGTCAGTTGGTTATCGAGTGCACTACTGCAGAAAATGGAAAACGCATGGGTGGCTGGCTGAATTGTAGGACAGTAGATAGGACAGCCTGGGAATCTTCGCGTGGGCGATTACTGGGATGTTCTGTACGGTAGAAGTCTGACGGCCGCGTATTCTGTAGCCGCACATCGTTAGTACATTTGTTTATCAGTACAAGAAAATGTATTGGCTCATGGGAGGCAGATCGGCCCTGTCAATGAACAATAAGCTGATGCTGTACAAACACATATTGAAGCCTGTGTGGGCCTACGTCATATAGCTGTGGGGATGCACGAAACAGAGTAACGTTGACATAATTCAACGATTTCAAAACAAGGTGCTTAGGAACATCGTTTAATGCACCTTGGTATATCAGAAACGCCGACCTCCATAAGGACCTTCAAATGAAGATGGTTACGAACGAAACTGGAAAGTTTGCTCAGAAGCATGAAGAAAGGCTTCACCACCACGTCAACGTCGAAGCGATCCAGCAGGTGGACAACAGTGAACTGGTGCGAAGGCTTAAAAAAATCCCTTTGAGCTGGTGTAGTGAACACTAAAAGCAGAGCACAGTGAAGTGCACCATAAACATTGTTTGTGTGTGATAAAAACAGGGCAATGTTAGTGCGGTAATGACCGCCAACAAAGGAAAAGACAGTGCGTAAGCAAATAAAACCAACAGGTAGAACCGCTGGATGACACCTGAAGTTAATATTCATTTAGCAGATTAGTCAGAGGAAAATAGCTTGTTAGTCTTAAGACTGGGTGTTACTGTAATTAAGCGCCGATATGTCGTTTAATAAAGAAATTGTTTATCAACTAAAACGATTGCTAGCCCTCATTAATGGGCGGTTCGAAGCCATCCGTCATAAAACTCATTGTAAAGGTCCGTTCAAGTAAACTTTAGTGAAACGGCGGAAGGTCATCGCTCCAGAGATATTTGAAGTCGGATACCCTGTGAGCAACCGACAAAGGAAATAATAGTCTATCTAATTCCTGAAATGCAGAGGCAACATGAAGTTCTAATAGTGTAACATGGGTTGTAGGACAGTAGCCTAACACAAGCAAACCTTGAACCCAAGACGAAAAATAAATGAATAAAAGAAATTGTCGTACTGTCCAACGAGAGTTGGACGCTCTCCTTCAGGTAAGCGAGGTTGGTCATAGTGAGGTCACCTAGAGCAGTGTTTCTCAATCTTTGTGAGACCGCGGCCCGGTAAATTCTTTTTTCATAAGACGAGGGCCCGGCCCCAACAAGTTTACTCGTAAATGCCTTTCCATTTTTTTTAAGTTCATACATTAAACTAACATAAGTATTAATATTTAATTATGGCATAATCATAAAGAGTATCAGTACGCTTATGTATACGGTGTGGCATGTTGACAAATATAAAATTACATTTAAATTAGTTATCAATCCCTGGACTAATGAAATCTTGTAGCATATTGTAGTTTCCTCAGACCAGCATCTGGGTCTGAGTTTTTCGACACATTCATGAATATTTTTCTCCTCAGTATATTTCCACTATAAAACATTATTCATGAGAATTACTTAGAAAACTAAAATGACAAATTCCAGGAGAACCTCTCGCGGCCCGATATAATTGATGCCAGGGCCCGGTACCGGGCCGCGGCCCGGCTGTTGAGAAACACTGACCTAGAGCGCAGATTAAATGCTCTGGAGTGAAGAGACCTGGTTTCTGGTATGTGAGATTTGAGTTCGATTTAAAGGAGGTAGAACAATTGGTAGATGATTAACTGGACATGTACAGACTTTTTACTTCAGATGCAGATAAATAAATAAAAATTGTGAGAACTTTATTAGATTCGACGAACCCCACCTCCCTCAAGAACTAACCTACTGTACTGAGCGAGGCAGGGCGTACAATGTGAGCGTGTACAATCCTGGGATGGTTATTCTGTCACTGATGTCGTACGGTCTTAGGAATTGATACAGCGTCGCGTGATAAAGCGCTTAAATGTCACTTCAGGCCTTTGTCGCACTCCGCGAGAGGAGAATGTTTGTATTGTTCATCACAACCGCTTGTTCTGGCATTCCTCCCGATTTGTCTGCCTTTATCTGTCTCAGCACAGCATGATTGTATAGTTTGACATAACGCAATACTGAACTGTCTTGTGGATCTGGCAGTTCCTGCAAGAGTGACAGGTGAAGTAATCTTTGTGCCGTATACTCGTGTTGGACCTCTCAGAACCGCCAGCCACAGTGTTAGTTTTATGATTCACGTTTAGAATGCAAATAAAAATTAGAGTTACCTTTTGCAAAGATATTCGCGCTGTTTAAAGAACCGCTTCGTAGCGGGTGTTATTGCCGACATTTCCCGTTTTCTCACCTTCCCATATCTGTGCTCTAGCCATAAACAAGAAATAATTGTATTTGCTCTCTGTTTTCAGGCTATACTCGACACCGAACAACATTCTATCTCCTATACGTTATCTAGAACCCAAGCTGTTATCGTTGAATACATGCCAGACGAAGAGACGGACATGTTTCAGGTAAGGTGTGCTCCTTCACAGAATATATGATACATCAGTCATTGGAAATTCGTATTGCCTGTGTGGCAGAGATACGATAGTTGTGCTAAATATACAGGGTTATTCGAAATGATTGTCGGGGTTTTAACAACTTGTCATACACAATACACTGGAGATAAGAGTATATATATTTTTTTTATTTAATAGAACAACATTCCAAGTTTTTGTTACATACTTTACATGTGCTCTATATGTGCACTTTTTGTGATTCTACAAACATCAAGACGATAATCGAGTTCGTTCCAAACTTTGTAGCATGTCAGCGATGATTACCGATTATCGTGTTGGTGTTTGTAGAATCACAAATGGTGCATATATAGAACACCTGTAAGGTATGTAACAAAAACTAGGAGTGTTGTTCTATTAAATAAAAAAATACATATACCCCTATCTCAAGTGTATTGTGTATGACAAGTTGTTAATACCCCGACAGTCATTTCGAATAACCCTGTATATACAATAGCATTGCGGCGATTTAAATTTCAAGTTGGGGAGGTGTCTGAAAATTAGGTAACAAAAGTGATTTTATTGTGGAGTTCAGCTGTGTTTTGATCTGAAGGTAACCATTACTCATGAGGAGAGGGGCGTGAATCTGCCGCGTGATTGCACCACGTGATTGTGCATTATCGTACAATACATATTAAAGTCGGTAACTCTGTTGGATGTTACCGGCACTAAAGAGACAGGCTGGTGTAATAATGGTCTCGGGCCCTGGTCCTGCTGCTAGAACTAGCCTGCTGTTCTGTAATAGGATGCAGTCCAGGGTAGTTACTGGCCTTGCTGTTGTATCCTGCGAGGTCCGGGTGGGAAACGTATCGTGGATATTGTTCCAGGAGAGACGGAGCTCGATCTTCTGTTAAGACGGGGAGTTGGGCAGTCCGCACACACTCGCAATAATCCCCACGTCAAGTGTACTGGCATTAATTAGGCATAAACAGTGAGTAATGCTGTTACAAATGAACTGTATTGAGTTCAACTCTCGGGATCTTGGATCCCTTCTTTAACATTAGCACTGATAGTCCAGTTTCATTCAAAGCTGCTGGTCACCTAGATACTTATGCAGCCTGCTACTTAAGCGCAGGGCGTTTACTCTTGCACTCGATCGCACACATTTCTCGTGCGATAAACTTTTAGCGCTTTTACGTTTTAAACATATAAACAAAAAGAAATAGAAGGAGGCTATATTCCCGCCATGCCTGGTCTGCTTACTAAGAAATGAAAGTGTAAACAAATTAGTATCAGTTACAGAAACGCGAGGACTCAGCAAGATGGAACGAGCGTGTGACTTACATGCAGTACACACCACAATCTTGCAGAAAAAAAAAAAAAAAACAATATCAACCACACAGCAATAATATCCATCAACTATACAACATTGCCTTCTTGCTGGAAGAACACCCTGAGAAGACATCTACATAATGGGGTTAATTGGCAGTCCCTATGTAGGAAGTGTGCAGTAGAAGAAGAGACTTCAGCCCACGTTTTGTATGCATGTGAAGCTGTGGCGACTCTCAAACATACGTACGTGGATTCCCTTCTTTTGGATCTGACATTGTCATAGGGAGGTCTAAGTATGGGGGCGGTCAGGAACGTTATTAAAGGGACAGGACTCCCATGACTTGGAATTCAGTATATTGGGCACACAGGGCCTGTCAACGGCCAACATGCATCGGGACCGTAAGGGCTTGAACCCACTATCTTCTTTATTCTGTTCTTTTCAGTCTGCTGGAACTCTGTAAAGCATAGTACTACGTATGTGTGCCCCGTGATAAGAACTAAAAACTCTGGGTTTTGCCCACATAGCGATTGTTTCCGTATACAGCATTCGCCGATTGGTCTTTCTTGTAGAACTGAAGTATGTTGTGTGCGAGGTGCAGGACGAATCTTGCAGTGTATAGTCTAAGGCCTTCGGGCAGTAAAACCGTTTATAAATTCAACTTCAGGAGCGTGACGTGACTCGGGTTCTCCCTCCACCCACGCACACGCGCACACACACACACACACACACACACACACATATACCTGCACCTTGTAGCTGTCAAAGTTGTGAGAAATGTGTGTATCAGAACTTCACTTCACAGTGGTATGTTTCTTATCCGATTATTTTACAGACTTGCGAAAAATCGATGATGGCAGTGACACGGATTATGCCACAGTTTGAGCGTTACTGTCGTTTAGACGGTCTGTTGATCTCGCGTATCATTGGCACCTAAGCAGTGTTTTCGAGGAAGCCGTAATTCCTTATAGATGGGCTTAGCGACACCTATGGCTATTTAAGGGAGTAAATTTATTTCTGCTTATGACTTTAGTATTCGTGACCAATTTGGGTATAAAGTCGTTACGGAATATCTTAATGCTATACCATTGAGTATTGGTGGGTGGGTGTGTGTGTGAATATAACACCCGGTCCCAGTGACCGCACGGTCTAAGGAGTAAGTTTGCGGCCGCTCGCATGCTGAAATTGTGGGTTCGAATCCCACCGGAGCATGGATGTCTGTCTGTTATGAGTGTTGTGTTTTGAGGTTGAGGTCTCTGCGACGAGGTAATTATTCCTCCAGAGGAGTCCTACGGACTGGGGTGCGTCATTATGTGTGATCTAGAAACCTTGTCAAGAATGAGTAGGCCCGGGCCCACTGGGGGCTGTTGCGCCAAATAAAAAAGTGAATATAACAGCCACTTATTCAGTGATTATTTGGCCAGAATCGGTGCATTTAAGGCCATACTTTACACAAGGCCGTAAATGAGCGTTTTCATTTTGATATATACGTTGGTTCAATGAAAAGTAATGTCTCAATTTAAGCTGTATCGGACAGAATTGCTGTGTTTTAGTAAATGAAACGCATTAAGTAATTGTTTGTGTATGCTTTTTAATTCTCGATATTTACTTTTCCACATAATCAGAAAACCACTGTAAACACTTCCGCCAACTATAAACAAATATAACGTTTTAATGAAGCGGGTCACTAAAGATTTCACGGGCCACTTAGGAAGTTTCGACGAGTGCCACAGGTTTTGCATTCATGATCTACACGTAATGCTGTTGAGCAAACGTGAGCCTTGTACAAGTGGTGTCAGTGGATATCATAACACCCAGGAGCATAAGTGCGTTAATATCGGCACTTTTCTTCCCTTTTTTTTAAGGTAGGAAAATTAATCGCCGTTAATTCTGTTAACATTTATAAGCTTTTCAACAGTCGAAACCCGTAACAATGCACGGTTTTGGCATTGTCCAGACAGTTGTATCTGGGAATTAGTAGAATGGAGGTTACTCGGGATGTTGACCCACCGAAGAAAAGGGAATCCGCGTTACATTCAGTTCGTACCTCACAGAGAACACGGCGTGCTTCGATCAGAGAGACCGGCAGCAGCAGTGTAGGTACATTTATTGTAAGATTCATATGGAACACACACAACTTTTTTGTGGAGATTTGTTTTCGATTTGAAACGTGGCCGTAAGTATATTAGCCACTGGGATGTAAAGGGATTTGCGAATATCGACGTATAGAAAGGCTTGATTTTTTTTATGTTTAGCAGTTTCCGTCCATATTTATTTTCCGTTTTGGTGAAATTCGGAAGGACATCCCCACAGGGTACTGTTTAGTGAAAATCGGCAAAAGGACGACCGTACTTGTAGGCACAAATTACACATTTGCGCTTTGTTCTCTGAAGCCGCATGACATTTTCAAATTGAAATGTACCCCCTGAGTAGTGCGCAGTTCTACTTACGTTCTCTTTATACCACCTCAGCTATCCCGACAGCCTAACCCATGTATGTTTTGGAACTACGCGTATTTTCTCCGCGTGGCGTCGCTGCGAGACTATTTCCGAAGGGGATGAGAGGGCATCATGTGTATCCCTCCGCCGAAACAAAGTAGTAGTGACTAAACCGTTTGTAGGGTGTTCCTGAAATTCGGTGTCTGAGGTATTTAATGTTTTCGAGGACGCCGGAGTTTCTTAAAAATCGGGTTTGTGACAGCCATGGTTGTTTAAGGGCGTAAATACTATTCTGCTTGTGGCTTCCGTATTTCTTGACCAGTTTGGTTAAAAATCGGTACAGAATATCTAAATACAGTATTCAAGAGCGTATGTGAATATAAGAGCCGCTGTTTCAGTGACTGTTGGGTCAGAATCGTTGCACTTACGGCCATACTTTGCACAAGGGCGTAAATGGGCGTTTTCCAGTTAATGTATACGTTGTTAGAATGAATAGTACTGACTGTCTTTCGGCTGCTTCTGACAGAATAGCAGTATCCAAAAATAATTCTTGGTGTGTGGTCCTTATTTCTGAATATTTACTTTTCCACATAACCACACAATTAGAATCGGTGCATTTAAGGTCATGCTTTAAACAAAGCCGTAAATGAGCGTTTTCATTTTAATATATACGTTGGTTCAATGAAAAGTAATGTCTCAATTCCAGCTGCTTCTGACAGAATAGCACCGTTTTTATGAATTAAACACAAAATATTTCTTACAGAAACCCTTTAATTATCAGTGCTTACTTTTGCATATAATCACCAAACCATTCCACCCTTTCGCCAACCACAAATAAATACAACATTTTAGTGAAGCGTGTCACTTAGGAAGGACGACGAGTGCCATAGTTCTTCCAGTTTTAAGGTCGGGAACTTCCTGGTTGTTTATCTGATAACAATTCAGAGCGCATAAACAGTCGAAGCCCCTAACATTGCATGTTTTTGGCATTGTTAACACCAGTCTAGTATCTGGAAATTAGTAGTTTAGAGGAGGTTACGCATTATTTTGAACCACAGAAGAAAAGGGAATCTGTATTGCAGTGAATTCGTACGTCAAAGAGAACACATTGTGCTTCGATCAGAAAGACCGGCAACTGCAGTGTAAGTAAATGGGTTATATTGTATGATTCATTTGGAACACACACAACCTTTTTTGGTGGGGAAGTCTTTCCTGTGTTTGACGTGGCGGTATGTTTAGTAACCGCTGGGATTTAAGGGGTTAATAAGAATTGTTAGTACACAGCTCTTACGTTTGTTAGACAAAATCTGGTAACTTTTCACAAGTATAGGTCTAATACTATTCCAGAAGTCGTGTACTTCAGTATTTGATGTCGACGCATTAATGCCATAGTCGACTGTGGAATTTTATGAAAAACCGTGCAGTACAGTCCATGCGTATGTCAGGGGTTTAAATGATTTCCTTACGATAATTTCCGTATTTCTTGACGGATTTCAGTAATATTCGGTGTGTGTGTGTGTATTCTTTTTTGTGACTTGAGTATAAAGATCGCGCCTGTGACTTGTCACAGTATTACGATTTAGAAACTATGTTCCGATATGGGGCTTCACTATCACGCGGAATGGTTGATGGATAATGTAAGGTTTACGCTACGTACAGGGTGTATTCAGTGAAATATGGTATAAACATTGTGCCTCTTCTGCGGGAGTTCAGATTTATTATTACGCGAATGTTAAAAAAAAAAAAGACGAAGAATACACGAACATGTACCGTGCTGTTGGGCCTCCATATAGATTTTTCTGTAGAATTTACAGTAACGGTTCACAATACCGCATTCGGCCTCAGTACACGTTCTGCTACATCGGTCGGTCGTGTAACTGTCTCTTTACATGGTCTCCGGCATCAAAAATACTAAGGAGCAATGCATTCCGTGTTCTTACGTCTGTTGGAAGGCCAGGTTATTCATGTGCCTAAGGGATGGAAATGTGCGGGATTGTCAGGGTGGCTTTGTTTGGACGACCACGACCGATCGCGAGTAGGGAAGCAAGCGGTGATTGGGCCGGTATGTGACCGTACTGAGCATAAACTGTAAACTGGTCGAGTTGTCGCTATCCACGCCTTGAAGGCTGAAATGGGGAGCGGGAGTTGAGTGGTCAGCTTGACGTCCCGGCCGCTTTACGCCCGGGAAAGTACCCATTGCACAGGAGGCTGAGTCGGCCCCAAGAGCCTGTTTTAGACAGTTTTGTAGAGGAGAATATCTTCTACTCTGAAGAGGTTTCGAGCCCCGGACCGTCTAACCCGTACCGACTACGCTGTGGGGGCTCTTGTACTGAAAGTTGAACAGTAAATGTTATTTCAGCATTGGTTCGCTTGTTCTTATTTTGTTAATGTAAAGACAGTTCGTAGACTTGACAGTTGGACTGAATCTTCATGTTTGCACCGTGCATCAGTGATAATTAAAAAAATTACGAGAATGATTCCCTCGTGTCCGTTGCCCAGCATTTTTTTTTCTCCCGGTTTCAGCATCGCTCATTAAGGCAGAAAGTTGGTTGTAAACCCTCTAATACGAGTATCTTTGCAGTCACGCACGCACATTACGTGGTCCCAGTATTGGAAACGGTGTTGCACCGCGGACATTCGTGTGGAATGGAGAGGTGCACAATTCGAAGACCTGCTATAAGGAATTTTGACGGTCTGCGT
>Ga0123355_10021214_pt1 | contig 10396 bp, 7 predicted proteins | sample TergutEmb28metaG_3_FD_89872 | JGI IMG/M metagenome (GOLD analysis project Ga0123355, IMG submission 89872) | Embiratermes neotenicus P1 segment gut microbial communities from Petit-Saut dam, French Guiana - Emb289 P1 | ecosystem: Host-associated > Arthropoda: Insects > Digestive system > Gut ... | reverse complement strand
TTCGGCTTCGGCTTCGGTCTGATCACGAGCACGCGCGTGGTGGTCGTCGCGTTGCCGGCGCGGTCGGTGACGGTCACCGTCACCGTGTAGCGGCCCCGGCGGGTGTAGGTGTGTCTGTCCCGCGGCATCGTCTTGCCGGTCACAAGCGCGGTGCCGTCACCCCAGTTGACGGTCACCAAGCCGACGCCCGAGGACTTGGACCCGGGCTCGGAGGGGTTCGGCGGATCCGCGTAGCGCAACGTCATCGTCAGCTGTTTGCCGGCTTGGAGGTTGCCGGTGAGCTTGGTCTGCACGACCGGCGGGTAGGTGTCGACGAACAGCGTCTGCGACAGGGTCGTGCTCGACTGCGACGCCTCATTGGTGACGGTCACCTTGTAGGAGTGCGGGCCGTCGACCAGCGGCCCGGGCAGCTGCCAGGTGAGGCTGCTGGTCTGGCCGATGATCGTCCCGTCGAGCGAGATTGTGTAGACGACTGGGCCCCAACTCTCGCGGGCGGCTGTCCAGCCGAGCAGCGGGGCGTTGCTCCTGGTGTAGATCGTGCCCTTCTGGCCGCCGGCGGATCCCGGCGCGGCGACCATCTCGGCGGCGTCGATCGACAGCGCTCCGGCGGGCCCCTGTACCCAGGCGACCGCGGCGTCGCCGTTGCTGTCGCCGCCGGCGAACAGGCCCTTGGCGGCGTCGGTCGGTCCGTTGACGGCCGCCGACACGACCAGCGGCGCGCTGAGATCTGCCCCGTCCGGGGCGTAGCTGACGAGGATCTGCGGCGGGCCGGTGGCCGGCGTCTGCTGCCACGCGATCAGGTTCGAGATCAGGCCTGCGGTAGCCGGCGCCGCGTACGGCAGCGCGCTGCCCCCGCCCGGAGCAAGCGGCGTCGGCGAGCCGAGCACGCCGTTGTTGGCAAGTGGCGTTTCGATCAACTGGTGGCTGGTGGTGGTGGCGGCGGTCACGAAACCGTCGCCGTACTCGTTCATCGTCAGCTGCGGCTGACCCGCGCCTTCCGAGCCAGCGGCGAGAGCGTCGACCGCGACCCCGGCGTCGGTGTCCTCGGCGATCAGCCTCGCGGCCAGCACGCGCGACTGCGTTTGGCCGCCCTTGCTGACCTGCTCGCGGAACACGATGTCCGGGTAGGAGGAGTCGCCGCCGGCGGACACCTCCGCGTTGCCGGCCGACACCTCATTCCACCCGGCGACGCTCGACGGGTCGAGCTGCTCGGTCGCAACGCTCGTCGATGTGCCCCACACGCGGCGCGCGTAGATGTGACCGTTCTCGCCCCACGTGACGATCCCGACGCCGTCGCCGGCGGCGACCACGTCGGGCGCTCCGGCACCGGTCCCGGCGTTGTCACCGGCGGTGACGTTGAAAACCTGCGGACTGGCGGCAGACCAGCCGCTGCCGTTGAAGTAATCGACGTCGACGTCGTCGCCGGCGCCGTCCTGGGCGGTGTATGCGAGATAGGCCTCGCCGTAGGTGTTGATCGAGATCGACGGGTTCGTCGCGCCGGCCGCGATCCCCTGCGGCGCCGAGAACGGCTGGCCTGGGTTCAGCACGCTGGCTACGTACACGGCGTTCGAGTTGACGAACGTGACCAGCAGTTCGCCGTGGTTGTCGGCGGCGATCTGCGGCTGCGAGGAAGGGCCGTTGAGGCCGGCGTCGACCTGCTCGGGCGCCTGCCATGCGCCCTGCAGGAGCCTCGAGACGAACACGTGCGGAACCCCGCCGACCGTTTCGAGGAAGACCATGCCGCCGCTCCCGTCGCGTGCGATCGACAACCCGTTGAGGGAGTCGATCGCGCCACTGGGTCCGGCCACCACCTGTGGCGGCATCAGGGCGGGCACCGGGATCTGGGCCTGCGCCGCGGGCGCCGCCAGAAGCCCCGCGAGGATCACGATCGCAGCGACCGCGGTCGTGAGCAGGGCGAGCTGCGGCACCGACGCCGCGCGCCGATCTCCTGGCCTCACGTGAACTTTTCAGCCAGATTTCCCAACGGTTCTAGAACCGCGCAGCGCCGCGAAGGTTGCGCTACTAACCGGACCGCAACTTCTCGTTCATCTGAACTACACCGGCCGTTCTCGGGCCGGAGGGGGTTCAGCGGTCCCTGAGGAATGACGGAATGTCGATCTCGTCGTCCCGGATCTCGAGCGACGACCGCTGGCGGTCGTCGAAGGTGACGTCACGGTCACGGGGCGACCGTGGAGGTCTCCGCAACGCGGTGGCGCTGCGTGGTGGCCGTCCGTGGTCGAAGCCGGTGGCGATCACGGTGACGCGAACCTCGTCCTGCATGGCCTCATCGATCACCGCGCCGAAGATGATGTTGGAGTTCGCGTCGGCGGCGCTCTGGATGATCTCCGCCGCCTCGTTGACTTCGAACAGGCCGAGATCATGGCCGCCCGTGATGTTGAGCAGGATCCCGGTGGCGCCCTCGACGGACTCCTCGAGCAGCGGCGAGGAGATCGCCGTCTTCGCAGCCTCGCCGGCGCGGTTCTCGCCGCTGGAGGTGCCGATGCCCATCAGCGCCGAGCCGGCGTCGGTCATGATCGTCCGGACGTCCGCGAAGTCGAGATTGATCAGGCCCGGGATCGTGATCAGGTCGGTGATCCCCTGGACGCCCTGGCGGAGGACGTTATCGGCCTCCTTGAATGCCTCGAGGATCGTCGTCCGCCGCTCGACGATCGCGAGCAGCTTCTCGTTGGGGATCACGATCAGCGTGTCGACGAACTCGCGGAGCTTGTCGATCCCGTCCTGAGCCTGGCGGGCACGCTGGGTCCCCTCGAAGCTGAACGGCCTCGTGACGACGCCGACGGTCAGCGCCCCGATCTCGTTCTTGGCGATGTCCGCGATCACGGGCGCGGCACCGGTGCCGGTGCCGCCGCCCTCGCCCGCGGTCACGAACACCATGTCGGCGCCCTTCAGCGCCTCCTTGATCTCGTCCCGCGATTCGGCCGCGGCCCCCTGACCGACCTCCGGGTTGGCCCCCGCGCCGAGCCCCTTGGTCAGCTCATGGCCGATGTTCAGCTTGACGTCGGCGTCGCACATCTGCAGCGCCTGGGTGTCGGTGTTCGCGGCGATGAACTCGACGCCGCGAAGACCGGCGTCGACCATCCGGTTGACGGCGTTCGTACCACCGCCGCCAACACCGACGACCTTGATCACTGCCAGATAACTGCCGCTTTCCATCGCTTCAGTCCGACCCTCGATCTAGCGTTGAGTGTTTTCCCTGCTCATCGGCTGCTTGCGGGAGTTTTGCACGTTATGGCGTAGCGTTCGGCGAAGTCAACGACGGCGCTCGTTCCGCAACGATCCTTGCAGATCGTGAAACCCTCGATCCGTTGCCTGAGGGTGCCGATCGCGGCTCGTAACCCTCAAGCTAAGGTTGATACTTCCCCGGTTGCTCCGCCGGTCAGCCGGTCGTCGGCGTGGACGCCTGGGACGCCTGGGACGCCTGCGACGCCGGCACCCGCGCGCCGACGGCGGGCCGCTCGGGGTCGCTGACGTCGATGTACTGAGCCCCGTTCGCACCCGAGGATCCTGCCGCAGCCAGCACCGCCAGCGCGGAGTGCCACTTGTCGGCGAGCTCGTCGAGCTGGCCGAAATACAGCTGCGGCCCGTTTCGCAGCTGGACCACGACACCGTGTGTCGGGCTCGCGACGGCGCCGGCGACGTGCCCGAGGAACCCGTACGGAGCCGCCGCCAGCACGGCCAGTGCCGACAGCGGTCCAGTCGCCGTCAGACGCGTCGCGGCGGGGGCGCTGGTGGTCGCGGCGCCGAGCGCTATCGACGGCAGCGGGCCGTGGGGCGTGTCTGCGTTCGACAGCAGCTGACCGGCGCCGCTGACGGCGACGGTGTGGCCGCCGACCGACACGGTCGCGACCGGAACCTCCTCGAGCACATCGATCGTGACGCCGTGGGGGAAGTGCGTGCTGACGCTGAGCGAGTGCACGTACGGGTAGGCGGAGACCGATCGCTCCAGCGCCGAGACGTCGACGTTGAGCGTGGTCATCGTCTCGGCGCTCGCCGTCAGCGAGCTGCTGATCTGCGCGACATCGGGACCGCTCAGGCCGGTGACCCTGACCTGCTTGATCGCCACCAGCGAGGAGCTCCGAAACCACAACCAACCGCCGCCGAGCAGCAGCGCGAGCCCCACCATGATCGCGATCACGCGGATGGTCAGGTGCCGCGCCGGCAACGCCACGCGGCCGTTGCGCCGGCCGCGCCGGAACCTGAATCGGCGCTCAGCGATCACCGGCGACCCAATCGCTCGGAAGCGCCACCGAACCAAGCAGCTGCACCTCGGGCTCGAGCTCGATCCCGAACCGGTCCCGGACTCGCCGGCGTCCCTCGGCCATCAGCTCGATCACCTCGGAGGTCGTGGCGCCGCCGTGGTTCTCGACGAAGTTCGCATGCTTGACGCTGAATCCCGCGTCTCCGACGCGCAGCCCGCGACAACCCGCGGCGTCCAGCAACTGGCCCGCGGTGCGACCGACGGCGCCCGGGTTCTTGAACGTCGATCCGAACGTCCGGATCCCCGAGGGCTGCGCCTGCTTGCGCAGATCGCGGAGCTTCGCCAGCGCAGCCGTAACCTGCTTCGAGCTCGCTCGCGCCAGCCGGAAGACCGCGTCGGCGACGATCTCGCCGACCTCGAGGTTCGAGCGGCGGTACGAGAATCCGAGCTGGTCGGGCGTGCGTCGCTCGACGCCGCCGGCGCTGACGACCTCGACCGACTCGAGCACATCGGCCAGCGCGCCGCCGTAGGCGTTGGCGTTCATCCGCACGGCGCCGCCGACGGTGCCCGGGATGCTGACCCCGAATTCGAGGCCGGACAGGCCGGCGCGGGCCGCCACCGCCGACACGGCCGGCAGCCGCGCGCCGCCGCCACAGAGGATCCGATCCCCGGCGTCCTTGTCCAGTTCGATCTTGGAGAGGTCCTTGTCAAGCTTCACCACGAGTCCGCGTACCCCGGCATCGGCTACGAGGAGGTTCGACCCGGAGCCCACGACCCCTACCTGGAGCCGCCGGCCGGCCGCCCAGACGAGCAGATCGAACAGCTCCGCGACGGTGCCGGGCCGGGCGAAGAAATCAGCCGGGCCGCCGGTCCGGATCGTCGTCAGGCGGGCGAGCGGATAGTCGCGCTGTACGCCGGCAGGCGGGTCGGTCACGCGCTCGAGGGTAGTGCCGGCTCCGGCGGTCAGGCCGGCGGTACGTCCGACCCGACCAGCGCCCGAGCAACCGAGTCGATGTCCCCGGCGCCCATCACCAGACACAGGTCGCCCGCGCGCAGTTCCGAGCGCAGCCACCGCTCGGCGTCGTCGAGCGACCGCATCCAGGCAACCGGTCGCCCGCCGCCGGCGTCGGCGGCCGCGGCGGCGACCAGCTGGCCGTCGACGCCCGGGAAGTCCTCGCCGCGCTCACGGGCCGGGTACACGTCGACGACGCAGCACGCGTCGGCGGCGGCGAGGGCGTCTCCGAACTCTCGCGCAAGCGCGCGAGTCCGTGAGTACAGGTGTGGTTGGAAGACCGCGACCAGGCGCCGGGGGGCGAGCGTCCTGGCGGCGGCGAGTGCGGCCGCGACTTTGGTCGGATGGTGCGAGTAGTCGTCGAACACCGATGCTCCGGCGGCGGTCTCGCCGAGCCGCTCGAGCCGCCGCCGGGCGCCGGCGAAGCCGGCGATTGCCGCCACCGCAGCCGCCGGCGCGGCACCGGCGAGCGCCGCCGCCGTGAGCGCTCCCGCGGCGTTGACCGCGTTGTGCAGCCCCGGAACCCTCAACTCCACCTCGAGGTTGCGCCAGCGCAGGCGAGCGCCGTCCCGCGTTAGGCGTGGATCCTCGGCGTCATAGGGGATTACCTCGCCGGCCCCGGCTGCCAGTGCCAGTAGATCGGGACGGTCCCAGACGACCGCGGCACGGGCCCGCTCCGCGAATACCCTAAACGTCTGGTCGAGATCGAGCCGTGAGGTGTAGGTAGCGTGGTGGTCGAGTTCGGCGTTGGTCAGAACCACCACCTCGGGCCGGAGCTTCAGCAACGACCGATCGGATTCGTCCGCTTCGATGACGATCCAGTCCCCGCCTCCCCAGCCGGCGTTCGTGCCGGTGTCCCGAAGCTCTCCACCGACGACGTACGCCGGATCGAGCCCGCAGCTCCGAAGGACGTGAACGATCATCCCGGTGGTCGTCGTCTTGCCGGCCGTTCCGGTCACGGCGAGGCAGCGCTTCAGCGCGGCGAGCTGCGCGAGCAGGTCGGCCCGGTGCAGTTCGCCGGCGCCGGCGCGTCCGGCGACGCGCTCGGGGTTGTCGGGCCCGACCGCCGAGGAGTACACGACCTCGGCTCCGTCCGGCGCGTTCGCGGATGCGTGGCCGAGCACCGGCTCGATCCCGGCCGACCGGAGCTCGGCGAGGTAGGACGTCTCGGCCCGATCCGAGCCGGTCACACGCGCCCCCAGCGCGTGGGCGATCAGCGCCAGCCCGCTCATCCCGGCGCCGCCGATCCCGACGAAGTGCAGCCGTCGCCCCGACCAGTCGATCCCGGAAGCCGCGGCGGGCCGCTCAGCGGCGGGCGGCACCCAGCACCTCCGCCGCGATCTGCTCGGCGGCCTGCGGCCGTGCCAGCCCCGCCGAGGCGCGGCTCATGGCGGCGAGCCGCGACGGGTCCGCCAGCAGCCGGCCGACCTCTTGGGCGAGCCGGGGCGCCGTCAGCTCGGCGTCCGGGATGATCACGGCCGCGCCGGCGCGCTCGAGGTAGCGCGCGTTGGTCGTCTGGTGGTCCGCGCTCGCGTGCGGGTACGGGATCAGGACCGCGGGTTTGCCGGCGGCAGCGATCTCGAACACCGACCCCCCCGCCCGACCGACGACCAGATCGGATGCTGCGAGCGCCTCGCCGAACTCGCTGATGTAGCCACGCAGGTCGTAGTGAGGCCCGGGCGGGCGCAGCGACGGCAGGTCCCGGTCGCCCGCCGCATGCAGCACCCGGAAGCTGGTCGCGGCGAACGCTTCCAGCGCCGCCTGGTTGATCGAGCGGGCGCCCTGCGAGCCGCCGAACACCAGCACGCAGATGTCATCCGGGCCGATCTCGAATCGCCGCCTCGCCGCCGCGCGATCGACGTTCGTCGCCGCGACCGGGCGGCCGGTGACGACGAACCGGCGGCCGGTGCGCCCCTCGACCGGGAACGCCAGACAGATCCGCTTGGCCGCCGGCGCCAGCAGCCGGTTGGTCAGCCCGACGTGGCTGTCGATCTCGGTCAGCACGAGCGGAACCCGGCGGACGACGGCCGCGAGGCCGACGGGCCCGGCGACGTAACCGCCGCCGCCGAGCACCGCGTCGGGCGACAGCCTGCGCACCAGGCCGAGGGCATCGCGGGTGGCGCCGACGTCGATCGCCACCGCACGGGCGGCGGCGAGCGGCCCGCGTCCGCGCGGGAGCGGCGCCATCCGCAGCCGATGCAGCTCGTAGCCGGCCTCGGGGACGAGGTTCGCCTCGGCGCGGTCGCCGCCGACGAACTCGACCTCGGCGCCCTCAGTTCGCAGCGCCGCGGCGACCGCCAGCGCCGGCACCACGTGCCCCGCCGTACCGCCCGCGCCGATCAGAATTCGTGGCCCCACCCGCCCGGCCGTCACGCTCGTCGACGACTTGCCGCGAGCCGCCGCCGTCGTCGACCGAGCGCAGCTCCCTGGCCGGCGGTCGCGCGATCCCCAGGAGCAGGCCGACCGCGACCAGCATCATGCAGAGGTTTGTCGGCGCATACGAGATGAACGGAAGCGGGACGCCGGTCAACGGCGCGATTCCGAGTACGACGAAGATGTTGAGGATTCCCTGACACAGGATCAGCGAGGTGAGCCCGCTGGCCAGCAGCTTTGCATAGCGCGTGGTCGCACGCCGGGCGGTCCGCAGCCCGGCGAAGGCGAGCATTCCGTACAGGCAGGCGACGCCGAGAATCCCGAGGACGCCGAGCTCCTCGCCGATCAGGGCGAGGATGAAGTCGGTCTGCGCCTCCGGTAGGTAGAACGCCTGCACCGATTTGCCGAGCCCGACGCCAAACAGCCCGCCCGAGCCGACCGCGATCTGGCCCTGAACGGCCTGATAGCAGGGGCCGGACTTGCACGACGCCGCCCACGGATGCAGGAACGACAGCAGCCGCGTCCGCTGGTAGGCGGAGGCGAGCACCAGCAGCAGCACGAGCACCGCCACGGCTCCCGCGATTGCCCCGATGTAGCGGAGTGGCATCCCGGCCGCGACCATCAGCGCCCCGACCGTGAACAACACGACGAGCGTGGTGCCGAGATCGGGCTCGGCCACGATCAACAGGCACGCGGGCGCGACGACCACGGCGATCGGCGCCACCGCCTGCTTGAAGCCGCGCAACCGCCGCGGGTGGTCGGCCATGTAGCGCGCCACGTACAGGACCAGGGCGAGCTTCATCAGCTCCGACGGCTGGAACTGGAGCGGGCCGAATGCGAACCACCGCCGGGCGCCGTTGACGTCGCGCCCGATCCCCGGAAGCATCACCGCCAGCAGCAGCGCGAAGGAGCCGAACAGCAGCAGCTTGACCATCCGCTGGTTCAGCAGTTCGAGGCCACGGCGCTCGCAGATCCGCATCGCGGTCAGCCCCAGCGCGGCCGCGAGCAGGTAGGTGAAGAACTCGCTCGTGCCCGTGCTCGAGCCGCTGAGCACGCCCGTCGGCGATGACGCGCTGTACACCATCACCGCGCCGAACGCCAGCAGGCACAGCGTGACGGTGACCAGGATCCTGTGCTCGAGCGGCGGCGCCAGTCTCCGGGTGGCGCGCGTCGCCATCAGTCGCTCCCGTCCGCGAGCCCGAGCGCCAGCACCCGGAAGTGCTCGCCGCGTGCCTCGTAGTCCCGGTACTGGTCGAAGCTCGCGCAGGCGGGCGACAGCAGCACGACATCTCCGTCGGCGGCCCGTGCGCCGGCGGTCGCGACCGCGCGCTCCAGATAACCGGCCGCGATCAGCGGAATCGATCCCTCCCGCCCGCCCCCCACCGCCCCGGCCAACGCGCCGGCGATTACATCTGCGTCCTCGCCGATCAGATACACCGCCGCGCAGCGCTCCGCGACGAGCGGCCCGAGTCGGGTGAAGTCCTGCGATTTGCCCTTGCCGCCGAGGATCAGGTGGATGCCCCGAGGGAACGATCGAATGGCCACCAGCGTGCTGTCGACGTTCGTCGCCTTCGAGTCGTTGACGTAGCTGACGCCGCCTCGGACGGCGACCTGCTCGAGCCGGTGACGGACTCCGGCGAAGGTCCGAAGCCCCTCGGCGACGGCGGCCGCCGGCAGCTCGCGCGCCAGGCACGCAGCCGCCGCCGCCATCGCGTTCTGGACGTTGTGCGCCCCCGGGAGCTTGATCGCCGACGCCGGCAGCAGCGGCTCGCCCCGCCAGCTCAGCTCTCCGGCCTGCAGGCGCAGCGCGGCATCAGCCCGCTCGCCGAAGCGCAGCTGCTTGGCGTCCCCGCTGGGCTCGAGCGCGAGGTCGTCGGGCAGGATCGCGACGTCGCCGGCGGTCTGTCGCGCGAAGATCCGCCGCTTCGCCTGCGCGTAGTCCTCGAAGCTCCCATGCCGGTCCAGGTGGTCGGGGGTGAGGTTGAGCAGCACCGCCACCTCGGGCGCGAACTCGTCGGCGTCCTCGAGCTGGAACGACGACGCCTCGCAGACGACGGTCGCCTGCGGCGCTAGCCCGCCGACCAGCGTCGACAGCGCCGTGCCGACGTTGCCGGCGACCGCCACCGGCGCCCCGGCGGTGCGGTGGATGTGGCCGATCCACTCGGTCGTGGTCGTCTTGCCGTTGGTTCCTGTCACGGCGACGAACTCGTTGGGCAGCAGCCGCCAGGCCAGCTCCAGTTCGCCGATGACCGGGATTCCGCGGGCGCGCGCCGCTCGCACGAGCGGCGCCCAGGAGGGAACACCGGGGCTCTTGATGAGCGTCCCGGCCCTGGCGGCAAGGGCCTCGCCTGACGCATCCAGGTGTACTTCGACGCCGGCGGCCCGAAGCCTGCCGGCGGCGGCCGCCAGATCCTGCCGGTCACCCGCGCCCGCATCGACTCCGATCACCTCCTCCCCGCGAGCGCTGAGCACCATGGCGGCCGCCTCGCCGGAGCGGGCGAGGCCGACCACCAGGAACGGTCCCGAAGGGAGCGGCGGACGGCTCGAGCGCGGGCCGCTCGAACCGGCTCTAGACACCGCCGTGGCGGATCGCCAGCTCGTAGAGCGTGAACCCGATCGCACCGCAGGCGGCGGCGACGATCCAGAAGCGGAGCATGATCTTGGTCTCAGACCACGCCTCGAGCTCGAAGTGATGGTGGATCGGGGCCATCTTGAAGACGCGCTTGTGGAACATCCGGAAGGAGAACACCTGGACGAGCACGGACAGGGCCTCGATCACGAAGATCCCCCCG
>Ga0123355_10021212_pt1 | contig 10396 bp, 13 predicted proteins | sample TergutEmb28metaG_3_FD_89872 | JGI IMG/M metagenome (GOLD analysis project Ga0123355, IMG submission 89872) | Embiratermes neotenicus P1 segment gut microbial communities from Petit-Saut dam, French Guiana - Emb289 P1 | ecosystem: Host-associated > Arthropoda: Insects > Digestive system > Gut ... | reverse complement strand
GCAAACTACCCCCAAGAACTTGCCCAGGATGCAGTGTGCCAGAGCCATACCGGTCACATGACTGGGCTCTGGTTCCTGCCAAGCCCGGCCTTCAAGGCTGAATACTAATGAATGAATGATGAATTCTGGAGTGTGTGTATGTAGCCTCAGGCAACCAGCATGCAAACCGCGTGCGTCTTATCATTTGTGGCGTGTCCGGCTCTATCCAATTTTTCCAAATTATCTCATAAACGGCACGACCCTCACAAAACAGTTATTGAACATAAAATGTATGTTTGACCTTCTCTGGAACTTCTGTCCGAAACATTTCTCATTATAGGTAGAATTCAACGAGACAATATCATGTGCACATGTCTTCATGTAAAATACCCGATATTCTTGTCGAATGTGAATGAAACCTGAATTTTCTCGACAGATTTTCGAAAAATATTCAAATATCAATTTTTATGAAAATCGGTCCAGAGGTACCCGAGTTGTTGCATGCGGAAGGGCGGACACACACACACACATAACGAAGCTAGCAGTCGCTTTTCGCAATTTTGCGAACGCACCTAAAAACCAGTCAGTTAAAGCTGCATAGGGAAATAATCACTGTTTGTTCAGAGATCCACACAAAACACATAAATATACTGTGGGGGCTTAACATAAATTTTTTGATTGTTAAACATGGTGGTGCATACAGCAACCACTAGGCTTTAATCTTTTAAAAGCCTAGCGGTTACTGTATGTACAACCAATCTTGACATTCAAAAATTTTACATTCTTCCCACATAATATTTATATCTTTTGTACGTGTCGCAGGAAAAACACCGAAGTTTTCCCTATACAACCCTCAACGACTGGCTTTTATAACGAAAGAGGCGAGTGTTTACTGCGCGGTACGACCTAGGCATTTAAATAAAATGGACTGCCTTATGGTTAACGAGTTAAATATAACCCAGTACCTTGATACTGGTGGGCCCGGTAGCTCAGTCGGTATAGCGACTCACTACGGGCTGGACGGTCCGGGATCGAATCCCGGTGGGGACGAGATTTTCCGCCCGTCCAGACCGGCCCTGGGGCCCACCCGGCCTCCTGTAAATTGGGTACCGCGTCTTTCCCGGGGGTAAAGTGCGGCCGGGGCGTGCTGCTGACCACTCACCCCTGCTAATGCCGCGGTCATGTAAGAGTAGAGCTATACCTCTACCCACCCTCTGGGCCACACCGGGCCTGCCCGGGATCGCTTTGCCTTTTACCCTGATACAGTCCAGGGCAGCTATGAGCATGGGCAGCTTTGTCGGCACAGTGCCTATGGGCAAGACGACTGACGAACCATAGACTTCCGGCACAGGCCAAAAAAAAATCTCTTTTTCTAAAGTGTGTAAACAGGCACTGGGTCCCTTGCAGCCTCAAATTTATTGGGTCCCGCGACCTCTTTCCCTTGGAGAGAACAGCGGCCGCGAGAGGCGAACTCTCGCCCCTGCTCTACTGCTGACAGGCCGTCAGCACGCGCACCTACATAACGCGCACTTGGCCAACTGTACCGCACCGATGACACCTTCCTCATCTTTTCGTACTAACGAGCAGGCTAGGGCAAACGTGACGTCCGTGCTCCTGTAAAAAAGGTATCGGGCTCGAATGTCGGATAAGGACCCGTCATCATGGTTTTCATCAGTCCGTCCAGTGGAAGGCACGGATGCTACTCTCTGCTGCTTCCTCTACAAGCTCCCTGTAATCACATCATTCAATCCACACGATTGGCGGAGACTCGCAGCTCGGTTCTCTCTCTCTCTCATCGTATCTCAGTACGTCTTTCTAGCTGTGCTATCAAAGTATGCATATCGGCGCTCCTTGCATCCAGTGTCACGCCATGTAACTTCCAAACTTCCTACGCGTTCAAGGTTGCAGTGCTCAGAATACGCATCGAAGTGGAATTACGTAAATATGAATACGTACACTCGGCGGAGGACTTTTTCAAAACGCTAACAGTCGCTAAGCTGGTTAAGAAATTCCTCGTCTTTTATCGAACACGCAAGTTCATGACCGCGTCCACAACAGCCAGCTTCCGGTCCCTATCCTGATCCAGTTGAATCAATTACGTACACTCAAGCCCTACGTCTTCAGCATCAATTTTTATTTTGTCGTCCCACCTACCCTAGGCCTTCGAAATACGATCATCCTTTTAGTTTTTTTTTTTTCGAAATAAAATTTGGTATATGTAAACTTACAAGCTATACACCCGCACTCTAACGCTATCAAATGCGTTATAACCCATAAAATGTCATAATTATGGGATGTGATGATAATTAGCATAGCTGAACTAATCAGCACACGATAACTCATGCACTCTTCTGGGCGCGGTGTGGTGGGGTGGAGGGCTGGGGCCGACCCGTGCCGCAGAGTTCAAGGAGGGGGCAAATGGGCAGCAAAATAAATATTTAATACAAAATCTCATTTTCCGCTTTCAACAAATTTTAAATTACCAAGACCAATTAAAGGAAATTCAAAAGTTCCTAATTTCTGTTAAAGGTGAAACGGCCAGTGTGATTACTTTCCACGGGCTCCAACAAAACCCGAGCTACGCCACTGACCCTAACGGTATAAAAATAGTAAACATACTTCGTTGAATATAACAGAACATAACAGAGGCGCCAGAATACCTCAGCGCCACCAGATTTAATTAGTGACGAGGGGAATTCCTTTCGACACAAAGTACAGGCCAGCTCTCAGTACGCTACCGAATGGATACACTGAATTCTTCCTGCGGGGGTACAGAGGTCGGAGCATGAATCCCGCCAATCGGCAAAAGCCTGAGCACAGGTCCATCTTCACACACAGTCTTCACGGCACGGTGCTTAAATGTGCACTGGGAAAATGCAAAATGCAGGACGGCCAGCTTTGGAACACGAGGCCAGCAACCGACCGGTTATTTGATCTGAGGGGGAAAGTAACCACATTTCATGGGGGTTACAGCAAAAAGGCTCTTCAACTGTAAGAGAATTAAGGCTGAGAAAGGCCATCCTGGAATCTGTCGGGCAGCAGTGTTAACTGTGTATGCCTGGGGTACAAAACGCGGCACATCTCAATTCTCCAAAGGAAATTCTATTCACTATAATGCAACTTCTAATGAGGAACTTAATGATCTGTCCTCTTCACCCAATATTGTTCGGGTGACAAAACCGCGAAGAATGAGATGAGGAGGCAGCATGTAGCGCGTATGGGAGAGGGGAGAAGCTTATACAGGGTTTTGGTGGGAAAACCTGAGGGAAAGAGACCACATAGGAGACCCAAGCGTAGATGGGAAAGATAATATTAAGATAGATCTTCTGAAAGTGGGCTGTGGGGGTATGGACTGGATCGAGCTTGCTTAGGATAGGGACAGGTGGCGGGCACTTGTGACTGCGGTAATGAACCTTCGGGTTCTATAAAATGCGGGGAATTTGTTGACTAGCTGAAAACAGGTTAGTTTCTCAAGAAAGACTCTGCTGTATGGAGTAATTAAGTAAGTAAATAAGTAAGTAAGTAATACACCTTCGGTCTGGTAGGCATTGTCCGCAAGGATGGGAAACCTGGCTACGGTAAATACAGAAATAAGGGGCCTCTGTGCAAAATAGCGAAAAGCACCTGTTAGCTTCATTACGTCTCTCAACCCAGCTGTTTGTCGACATTTACTCGTAACAGTACGGCTCCAACTGGATGGATTTTCGTGAAATTTAAAACTGCGAACGTTGGCGAAAATCTGTCCGAAAACTCTATATTTGGTTAAGCTCGGGCACTTTAGTTGAAAACCTAAGTACATTTATAATGCCGACAGCAGTACGATGTAGTTTTTAGGCCGCAAACAGCGCAAACGGAACATATTCTTGCGTTTCCATGGCAACACTACACGGTAGTAGACTGCGTCTGAAATGTGATGGCACACGCGCAGAAACCAGATTTCGTCTTTCGGCGAAACGGACGAGTCCATTTAAATCGGCGCGGGCGTCAGTTCAGTCGACTACTGGCAGCCGAGTTGTGCGCATCAGCGGTAGTAATGTTGGATACACCACGTTCCCAGGTAGTGTGAAGAGTACTACCTACCCACTCCATTCGCCAGTTTCCCCTTCACTTCCCCTCCCGTGCGTCACCGTGTGTCATCATATTTCAACTGGACTCTACACAGCTGACAGCTCCATGCAGGTCTAAAATATAACAAATGGAACGCACTGTTGCTTTTCCACTGCGACAATGGACACGCGAACGCGCCATAATGTTGCGTTATACGTACAGTGCCTGTTTTTTTTTTTTTGATGTTTCACAAGGGTTATGTACAGAGCAAAAAATGTGTTTAACGACGATAGTACTCCGACATTTGCATTGAGGGAACAAGTACAACCTTAAAAAAAGTGGTTTACTGGCCGAATATGTACCGAATACCTTCCAAATCCAATTCAGAAGGATTAACATTTGAACGGATTTCTTAGACACACTGGGAATTAGGAAGGCGGAAACATATATGAACCAAAAGCACAATTACACAGTATACTTTTTAAAGAGTAGCGGTAACTTTACGTACCACCAGGCCGAACATTCAAAAATTCTAGATGCTTCTCGCATTGTATTTACCCATGTGTTTTGTATGGATCTCAGAACAAAGTAACAACTTCTGCCTTATACAACACAAACAGATTGTTTTATTTTGTACAATGACCAACAAATACCGTATTCTTCTGTCACCTTCGTCTGATTGCGTTTTCATTCACGGAAGGAAACTTCGGCGCGCGCGTTTCAAAAATGTTATTTTTTTTCAGTTTCGTTACTATTTTAAAAATAATGTCAGTCTCCAACAGCGTAAGTTGGAATTATGTACACAGGGGAGTGCCTGTCTCGTGGTTTTATTCTATCTGCTTCCTCTGCTTTGCCTGCTCCAGGAAAAGTCTCAGGCTCGTCGCCCTTTTTACGGCCCTGCGTCTGAGGTGTGAAATTTGAGACGCCAGCAACGACATGACGTGCCCTTACGGGATGGCAAACGCGTACTGTGATGCTATGCAACTTGGCAAAAATATAAAGTTTCGGATGGACCTACTCCTGCCTCACTCGGCGTAGAACACCGAACCAGCGGGTTCTTCCGAAACGTCGCTACCACCTACCAAACTACATCACGCCATATCTAAGAACACAGTAACTTTATTTACAATTCGGCGTAAACATTATTTATTAGCACGTTAGGACTTCGACCTCAGACATTGGTCTGTCAACAGTGAACGGTGCAGACCCCGTTCTTCACAAGGTGAACAACCGTGACATAGAGTGACCACTATTACAGGATACCATAGCATCCAGCGGCAAGGCGGGTGAGACGAGCTTCCTATTTCTGTGTTACGAACAAATACACTTCACACAGCAGAAAGCTTTCGTAGCTGGCTGCATGACATCACCGTGTTATTCTAACAGTGCAAGTGGTTCTCTCATATCGAAACTGGTTTGCTGACTGAGGGGCCAGACGGTGTGATATACTGCGTCTCGCAGTCAGTAATTTACTAGACAAAGGGCGTCACATTTCCGAATGACAAACATTACTGCTCGTACAATGGGCTTTTACAAGGAAGCAGAGTTAACTTTTGAATTCCTGCACGTTACCGAATTCCGAACAGTCAAACCTTAAACGTCACACGAAAGACAGAATTACAACGATCGAAATGGAAGAAGAAGAAGACGAAGAAGGAGGAGGAGGAGAAGAAGGAGAAGAAGAAGAAGAAGAAGAAGAAGAAGAAGAAGGAGAAGAAGAAGAAGAAGAAGGAGAAGGAGGAGAAGAAGGAGAAGAAGGAGAAGAAGAAGGAGAAGGAGAAGAGGAAGGAGAAGAGGAAGGAGAATAAGAAGAAGAAGGAGAAGAAGAAGAAGAAGAAGAAGGAGGAGGAGGAGGAGGAGAAGAGGAAGAAGAATAAGAAGAAGAAGAAGAAGCAGAAGAAGAAGAAGAAGAAGAAGAAGAAGAAGGAGGAGGAGGAGGAGGAGGAGAAGGAGAAGAAGAAGAAGAAGGAGAAGAAGGAGAAGAAGAAGAAGAAGAAGAAGAAGAAGAAGAAGAAGAAGAAGAAGAAGAAGAAGAAGAAGAAGGGAAAAAAAAGCACACGGAACTTCACAATTGACTATTTCCGTGGCGCAAAGCCCTTCTTCATAGGTTGACAAAGGTGTCCTACCGTGTTCAAAACAGCCCATCGCCAGTCCCTGTCCTAAGCCAGATCAATTCAGTCCACGCCCGCATCTTCAAAGTGGTCTTTTGCCTTCAGATTTCCCCATCACAACCCCATATACACCTCTCCTCTCCTACCATACATGCCACATTTGCTTCCCATCTCATTCGTCTTGGTCACCCGAACAGTCGGTGAGGTGTACGCATCATGACGCTTCTCATTACATACGTACAATCAACTCTAGTCCCCTGCTCCCTCCCAGTCACATGTATCTTCTTCCCTCCGCAACCCATTCTCAGACATTTTCAGACCATGTTCCTCCCTCACTAGGAGAATATTTGGACCTAGGAGGGACGAGGTAACGGGGGAATGGAGGAGACTGCATAACGAGGAGCTAAATGATTTGTACTCTCACCTAATATTGTGCGGGTGATAAAATCGAGAAGAATGAGATGGGCTGGGCATGTGGCGCGTATGGGTGAGAAGAAGGGGGTGTATAGGGTCTTGGTGGGGAAACCGGATGGAAGGAGACCACTGGGGAGACCTAGGAGTATATGGGTGGATAATATTAGGATTGATCTCCAGGAGGTGGGATGTGGGTATATGGACTGGATTGGGCTGGCCCAGGATAGAGACAGGTGGCGGAAGCTTGTTGAGTGCGGTAATGAACCTTCGGGTTCCGTGAAATACGCGGAATTTCTTGACTAGCTGCAAACCAGTTAGCTGCTCAAGAATGGGTTCCGTGAAATGCGGGGAATTTCTTGACTAGCTGCAAACCAGTTAGCTTCTCAAGAAGGACCCTGCACCATGGAGTAAGTAAGTAAGTAAGTTCCTCCCTCACTGTAAGACATCAAGTTTCACACCCACACAGAACAAGCAAAATTACAGTTCTGTGCTACAACGTCCCAAACTTCAGCACAATAACAAAGTGGCATTTTAAACACGCATCCTATTTTTCTTACGGCTCGATCTCCGTCATTATTAACCCTTAACTTGCTAACGTGGAGAATATGGTGAGCTCCTAATAATGCCAGCAAGTGGCAGGTGGGATTTAACTTGGTGTTTAAAGGGTTAATTAGACCACTGGTCCTGTGAATGCGGAATTTCGACGAGATAACCATAACATGATAAAAAAAATCCTATAAAATACATTTCTCCAGTCAGCACTTACAAACACGCGATGGTGTAAAATCCTTAGATTATGCAGACATCGATGGAGGAAATTTGGTTGAATCGAAAATATCATATATCTAATAATTTCACCCATGCGACTTAGTCTTGTCTAAAGCAAGAAGGTCCAATTCCCATACCTGTCAGGTCTGTAGGATCCACAAAAAATTAATGAAGGTTAAAAAGAACGCCGGTTCTTTCGAACGAAAATGCTGTATGTATTAATGAAGAACTGAGCGTCATTGCTATTTGTACTAATGAAGAACTGAGTGTCACTGCTATGTGTACTAATGAAGAATTGAGCGTCATTGCAATGTGTATTAATGAAGAACTAAGCGTCATTTCTATGTGTACTAATGAAGAGCTGAGCGTCATTGCTATGTGAACTAATGAAGAACTGAGAGTCACTGCAATGTGTACTAATGAAGAACTGAGCGTCATTGCTGTGTGTACTAATGAAGAACTAAGCGTCATTGCTATGTGTTCTAATTAAGAACTAAGCGTCATTGCTATGTGTATTAATGAAGAACTGAGCGTCATTGCTATGTGTACTAATGAAGAACTAAGCGTAAATGCTTTGCGTACTAACACAAAACTGAAAGGAATTCGGAGAAGACATTTCTTTCCTACGAAAATAATGGGAAGGAAATTAAGGACATAACTGTTTTAGAAAATGTTAGCGTACACCTTCATTATACCAACTAAATGCACATTCTCAGTTTGTACATGAAATGAGCTTATTCAATGTGTTTCGGTACATATGTAACATCTTCAGCAAGCACACAATGCCAATTTTATTAAAAGCCAAATTCCTGCTATTTATAGGTTCTTTGGTCTGTAGCAGCTTCGTCGTTTGTTGTCAGTCTGAAACCTACACTGCGAAAGATAATACACCAGTGGTTTTCTTCCTTTCAGCCTTAGTGTCTTTGCACAATTTCCCTCCTATGCAATTTATTTCACTGATAGCTTCAACTAACACTTGGATGCATTTGCTGATGACTCTCAACGAGATGGGCAAAAACCTATTCATTTTGGTGGTGTTCTATGAACTTCCACAGAAGGGCGGTGCACTTCTGACATTATTCATTCCGTGCATATTGACTGAATTAAACTGTTCATGCCTGACACCAACAAATGCAACTTTGACACATACAAATTCAGTCCTATTATCGCTCCTACAAGTTTCGATGCCACGCCACAGTCAGGGAGTTTTACAGCAAGATTTAAAACTTACTAAAATATAATACAATAACACAATAGGATACTGTCATATAACATGAATCACTTTCGTAATCTGTTATATTGTAGTAAGTTTCAAATCTTGAAGTACAGGTCCCTGGGGAAGGCGCGATGCCGAAATATGTGGAAGTAATGTGACCGTATTTTTATGTACGTACGTACGCACGCACGTATGCACGTATGCATGTATGTATGTATGTATGTGTGTGTATGTATGTATGTGTGTGTATGTGTGTGTATGTATGTATGTGTGTATGTGTGTGTATGTATGTATGTATGTGTGTATGTATGTATGTGTGTGTATGTGTACGTATGTATGTATGTATGTATGTGTGTATGTACGTGTGTGTATGTATGTGTGTATGTACGCGTGTGTTATGTATGTGTGTATGTATGTATGTGTGTGTATGTATGTATGTGTGTGTATGTATGTATGTATGTATGTTTGTGTGTGTGTATGTATGTATGCATGTATGTATGTATCAAAGGTGCATTTATTGGTGTCATGAATGAACAATTTAATACTTTGGTGACATTCACTTTGCCAGCTTTCTACAGCACTGTACCGTTCTGCACTGCCCACAGATAATCGCCGATCTTCGACCCAAGGGCATAATCGAACCTTCACCACATTTTCAGAGGATTTAAGGATACCGAATAACCTACATAAATGTAGAAATGTAGAAAAATCTAAACAAGCATCGAACCTCTAGGCCACCGAACGAGACAACACTGAATTTGTTACAGATCTCCTGAGTGCGCTCCGAGGTAAACTGGAACCACATGAAATCTGAGAATCTGTATGTAAGATACACGAGCTCCATAAAATACGAAGTGTTTTTTAATGTTTGATGGAGCGGTTCATGCATCACGAAATGTTGTTTATATCCTGTCACGACGTGCTGTTGAAGATACTCTTCTAGTTACCAGATAGCGGTAAGCTGTACCCACATCCATCAGCAGGAGTGGCTTTTGCTGCCTTGTGTCAAATGTAATCGAAATTTGGTTCCTGGATTGCTGTAACAACACAGAAGTCCCTGACTTAATCCATTTAGCACTCTTCCATCAGACAGTCTATATCACTCAGACGATTATAAAAGTTCCCTACTGTCACGGAAACGTTATGTTCATTACCAGGTTTAAAGCAAACCATGTACAGGTCTAGACAGACCCTAACGGTCCCAAGAGTCTGAGGCACCCGGATCAAAAAAAAAAAATCGGCACATGAGTGTTACGGTTGTCAGCCCAAAGCGCCGGCCACCTTTACCCCCAAGGCTGAGTCGACCATAGTGCGGCCGGAAGAGTATATAAATGAAAACACACGATGGCACCATCGGGAAACGAACTCGCGACCTTCCTGCTTGAAGCGCAGTGCCTCAACCAATTGCACCACCGCGTGCTCGAATTCAAAACGTACTTTCTTACGAAAACAGCGTACTGGCAAGGCTTTCGGCCCTTTTACTTTCACATTCCCGATCTTTTCGATAACACCTACCACTTCCTCTGGGGACTTGGTGAATTTCTTCTGGGTCGCGCAGCCTTATTCATCATCATCATCATCATTATCTTCCTCCATGGATTAGGTCGTTTGACCTGTTCCGGCATCGACGCAATGCCATCGTTTCCTGGGGCGTCCACGGCCTCTTCTTCCCCGAGGTTAGTAGTCGAGGGCATGTATCGGGAGTCTGGTGTTGTCCATTCTTTCGAGGTGGTTGATGCAGTTTTGTTTGTATTTGAGTCTCACGTCTTGTATTCCAGAGATCTCTAGTTCTTTCCTTATGACTTCGCTTCTTATTTTATCCAGTCTTGTGTATCCCGTAACACTTCTTAGAAAGCGCATC
>Ga0123355_10021211_pt1 | contig 10396 bp, 7 predicted proteins | sample TergutEmb28metaG_3_FD_89872 | JGI IMG/M metagenome (GOLD analysis project Ga0123355, IMG submission 89872) | Embiratermes neotenicus P1 segment gut microbial communities from Petit-Saut dam, French Guiana - Emb289 P1 | ecosystem: Host-associated > Arthropoda: Insects > Digestive system > Gut ... | reverse complement strand
GAGCCCCGAGTACTGGCACTTGCTGGTGGAGGCGAAGAAGCTCGCTTACGGGGATCTCTATACCTACAACGCCGATCCCGACTTCGTGACCGTGCCGCTACGCAGGCTGCTCTCCAAGGCCCATGCCACGGAGCTCTGCGCCAGAGTGGACCCGCAGCATGCCGCAACCACCGGACCCCAGAGCCCTGTCGAGCTCAAGGGCGACACGATCGTGCTGTCCACTGCCGACAGCGACGGCAACATGGTCTCCTGGGTCAACAGCAACTACAGCGAGTTCGGCTCCGGCATCACCGTGCCGGGGTATGGCTTCGTGCTGCATAACCGCGGTGCGCTCTTCACCCTCGATCCCAGCAGCCCGAACGTGCTTGCCCCTGGCAAGCGCCCCTTCAACACACTCTCGGCCGGCTTCGTCATGCACGGCGAGCAGCCGGTGATGACCGTGACCCTCATGGGCGGTGACATGCAGGCGCAGGGGCACGCCCAGGTGCTCCTGGACATCCTGGATCTCGGGGCGAACGTGCAGGCCGCTGCCGACATGGCTCGCTTCCGCCACAGCCAGCTGCCCAATCGACTCTCCCTCGAGTCCTCCCTGTTCCAGCTCGTGGGCCCAAAGCTAGCAGCGATGGGGCACAACGTGCGCCCCGTAGACGGCGGGGATGTCGGAGGTGTGCAGATGATCCTCTTCACGCCCCTGGGCGGCTCCGCCACGAAGCTCAGGGGCTTCTATCGCGCAGGCTCAGACCCTCGCAAGGATGGTGAGGCGGTCGGGTGGTGAGCGGCCAGCACGCCGCTTGGGTCATAGCCTGATGCTCGCCGTTTCAGTAGCGCAGCCCCAGGCCTACCCCCACCACGATCGGGTCAATGCCGATGTGGCCGCTTGGCGCGCCGTCCACGATGAGGGTGGGCTCGAGGCCATTCATGTAGCGCACATCGAGACTCACGAACGCATTCGGCGCGATCCCGTACGTGACTCCGCCGCCGATGGTCCAGCCGAAGCCCGGGTTGCCGACACCGATGTTGGGCTGCGTATTGTCCCGGGAGGCTGAAGCATGGTAGATGCCGGTCTGGACGTAAGGTGTGAGGCCGTTGGTCGCAGCGAAGTAGTACTTCGCTGTCCAGGTCTGCGTCGTGAGCGAGATGGCGCCCGCACCACTGCTCACGTTGAGGTGAGCAGGGCTCGCGACGTCGAGCTCGGTTGACCAGTGTGGCAGGAAGAACCACTCGCCGGCGAGCTCGCCGACCACCGCCCCATTGAGATTGAAGGGCAGTGGCAGGTGCGAATTCGACGGGATGACGTAGGCTCCGCGCACCTGCGCCTGCCAGGTGTAGGACTCGCCCGGCACGACATCATCCAGCGCTCGTGCCGGGGCCGACGTCAGGGAGGCAGCGAGAGCCATGGCGGGCACGGCACCGAGGTACGAGCAGCGCGTGATCAAGTTCCGTCTCCTTAGATCTGATCGCCGGCACACTAACACACGGCCTGCACCGGCGCTCGCGACCGGGGCTCCTCTTGGGGCCTTGCTGCCGCACTATTGCACATTGTTTCAGGGACCGACCGGCTCGGGCACCCAACCGGGACCGCTCCTCGCGCGGCAGGGTGGAGGCGCGCGCACCCGATGCAGATCGCTGGCGGCCATGCGCATATCGCGGCCCCTCGCGCGCTTGAATCCGCAGCTCCCTGCTACCATATGGGCCTATCCTTGATTGCGGAGAAATGCGGATGCTTCGCTTGCTGAAGCTTTGGAGAGTGGCGCGGCTGGATCTGCGCTTGCTCTGGTTCGCCCTGCGGCACCGGAGCCGTCCTGTCTGGCTCTGGCCTGCGGTCGGGCTGCTGGCCCTGTATGCGCTCGATCCCTTCAACGTTGCCCTACCCGCGCTCGGGGTAGTGGACGACCTGGTCATCGTTCCGCTGGCGCTGCACTTGCTGATGAAGCTGCTGCCTGCGGAGATCCACGCGGGCTTCGCCCGCCAGTCGATCCTGCGCTGAAGCGGCCGCGGCGCTTAGGTGCGCCGCGGCCCGGTTCCCTTCACAGCGGCCAACGCCCCTCAGTTGCCGTCTCCGAAGGTCTGCACGAAGTTCCAGCCATTGCGCGTGCCAGGGCCCGTGGCCGGGTCCCAGCCCCGGCGCCACCGCCTGTGTAGATGAAAGCCACCCCCGTGTTGGGGATCAGCCACCCAGGAAATGTCCGGGACGAGTCGGCGCGAGCCCCGCTGGATGTGTTGCTCTCGCCATTGGCTCCCAAGGGCAGCCAGCCCCGCTGTGATTGTCACAGTGCGGACGGCAGAGACTTGCCCGAGTCCCTGAGGGGCTGCACGGAGAGGGCGATGTGGGAGATGGGCGCAACAGGCAGGATCACTGCCGGAATCGAAGTTGTGTTGCTTCCTTCAGCCCCAGCCTGTCAGATTAGGCGCAGTATGTCAGCGCGGTTCTTCAAAGGCCACCCGGAGCAACATCCCACAGGCCGATGAAAGTATCTAACCCCTGAGGATCATCCGCGGTGCGCGCGCAAGGAGGCGAGGGCCAGTGCTCAGCTAGAAGCCGACATGCGCGGCAGCCTATAGCTGCCGGGGCTGGCCGGTCAGCGCCTGTTGGAAGCCCGGGAACGTCATCGCGGCGTGCTTGTTGGCGCGGCGCCTCACCACCCTGCGACCTGTTACGTTCTTGAACAACAAGTGTGACGTTTCGGTGACCTTGGACCTCGCCACGAGTTGACGGCTGCTCGCAGGGGGGGTGGTGGCGAACGGTTCGGCGGCACGAGGCGGCCAGCGCGTGGCGGCTTCTCACATTGTCGTAGAGCACCACCGTGAAACCTCAGGGGCTGCTCGCTCGGCGGCCTCTTGCCTGATCGGGAACCAGAGCGGTTCGTCCGAAACTCGCTTGAAACGTGAGCGTGGCAGTTTATAGTTTAAATCGCCCCAAAAATCCAGATCTTCAGATGGCAGATCTCCAGTATCCCGAAGCCAAGACGTCCCGGCAGGCGCCGGGCCAGGTCTCACGCCCCAGGCGCAGTGCGAGTGGCCTGCGAATCGCTCCTCGAGACAGCAACCGCCACGCTGAAGATCTCGCTGGGTTGACCCGACGGTATCTCACCGTTCCCTGCACGCAAGCGAGGCCCCCATGAGCGACGACGACCAGCCTCTCGACTCGTTCCCGTCAGCGCAGCTTGCCCCGCCAACGGAGATGCTGCGCACGCCTAACGGGCTGCCTGATCCGGAACCGCTACGACGCGCCGCCAATTTGCTCCGGGTTGCCAGCGCCGCGCTCACTCAGGTGCAATGCGCAGCGCAGCTGAACCGCGAAGCAAGCGGCGACGACCTCCACAAGCTGGTGTACGCCTGCCAGCAGCTGACCACCGAATGGATCGAGGCGTGCGGCGCGGTCGAGTCAAGAAAGCAGTGGCTCGCCTGGGATGCCCTCGATGTGCTCGAGGTGATCGACATGGCGATCGAGGCTGACCAGCTGGCGCCGCTCGAGCGGGCCTGCAACACGGCGGCCGATCTGCTCGAGCGGCTGGCCAACGAGTGCGAAGCCCCACCGCTCGCTGCCAGCGCCGCGCCTGTGCCGGAGGCTTCGGACACCGCGACGATGCACCCCATCTGAATGCTCGCGCGAGGCGCACCGCCATGGGGCCTTAAGGAGGGCACGAGAGCCGCAGACCGGCTCAAGCCGCCGGCAGATCAACCACCAGCGTCGGATCGAAGCCGGGGTTGGGCGCATCCGGCAGATACCCGCGGGGGTTGCAGACCACTCTCGTTCCGTTCACGACATAATCCATCGATTCGTGCGTGTGACCGTGAATCCATAGTGCCACGGGTGGGCGCACGAGCCGATCTAGATCGCTGGCGAAGGCTGGATTGAGCAGGTCCCTGTCGTACCGGTCGTGAATGCTGTGCCGATGCGGCAGATGATGCGTGACGACGACCGTCGGCCCGCTCGCAGGGCTAGCGAGCTGCTGTGCGAGCCACCGGGTCTGCTCGAGATGCAGCTCTCGTGAGTGCCGCGCCTGGAACGTCCCGGCATCTCCGTACAGCACGATCCGGAAATCCGACATCGCGACGTCGGCATCTTCCATGGCCTGCTGGACTGCCTCCGGACTTGAGCCGTAAAGCGCGAAGTCGGTCCAGAGCGTCGTACCGAGGAAGCGCACATTCCCGATCGTGATCTCGTCCTGGTCGAGGACATGCACACCGCTCCGCTTGCCTTGTTCGAGCAGGGAGTCGCGAACGTCCTGGAGCCTGCCATGATAGAACTCGTGGTTGCCCGCCACGTAGATGACCGGGACGTCCGGGAACTGGCGTCGCGCCCACTTCAGACCCCGGACCCCGAGATCGATGTCGCCGGCCAGCACCACGACCTCCTCACCGGCGCGAGGCGCTTGCCATGGCGCGAACTCGAGGTGCAGGTCTGAGAGAACCCGGATTCTCATGGCGAGCGTGCGATCCGGCGGATGGTCACGGGATGATACTGCAGACAGCCGCTGCAGCCGCTTCCGGAAACGATCGGCGTCGATTGCCTGCGCAGGCGCGCTGCTGGATGCTGCGGTCTTTGCTTGTGGGTCGCGGCGGGATGGGACAGCTTGTGCACACCGCGGCGTGCGTACATGCACAGCAGGCAAGTACGCACCTCGCTACAGCTAGACCCCCTGCACCAGCCGCTCACGGCGCAGGCAGACGAGATCATCGGACCTGCGTGTGAAGCCGCGTCAAGTCGCGGCTCTCACATGTGGTGCGTGTCGGTGCAGACGCTCTCCTTGAGGTCCATACCGGGCTGACGCTTCAGGGTGAAGCGGCTGTTCCAGCTCGCCGTGTAATAATCTGGATCGGTGATGCTCACCCAGCCCTCGATGGTGTCCGGGCTTGTGAGGGTATAGCGTTCCTGAACCTTCAGCTTCTCGCCGTGGGGCAGCCCCGCGTAGTCCAGCCAGGTCAGGTCGTTGAAGCCGATCGAGTCGATGACCAGGGTCTTGCCTTCCCACCGCGCGATGGACGAGCCCAGGTAGGTCGGATCAGGGTCCTCGGGGAGCTTGTCGCCCCAGTAGATGTTGCGGAACGTGTGATTGGCTTCGTGCACGAAGTTCACGTTGCGCGTGGTCTGCAGGATCAGGAACGGATAGGGGGCGTAGAGCAGCCTGGGGGTGCCGTGCATGAGGCAGCGGCTGATCGGATCGATCGTGTGGTCGCCGCCCTTGAGCGCCGCCTGACGCTTGGCGTATTCGGCCTTGCCCGTGGCAGTCAGCGGCGGCTCGTGCCCCTGGGCCGTGAGCAAGTGTGTAGCCCGCTTGGCCATCATCCACTTGCCGGTGAGGTTCGGCTGCCCCGCGGGGGGCTGCTCGAACAAGGGTGCGGCCTCGGCGGCCTGCTGTGTCGGGGCTGCCCTGGCAGCGTGAAACGGCACGAGCGCGATGACTGCCAGGGCACACAGCCCCGCGGGCAAAGCTCTCCCCAGCCGTTCAACCCCGGCTATGCGGCGCTTCACTTGGCCACCGAGATGCCGTTGACGGGCGCATTGCGGTTGTTCTCCTCGCAGGAGTACTCGGCAAGGTGGATGTCGCCGCGCCAGGGGTAGGTCCGCTCGGCAGTCCATGGATGCGTGAAGTGCTCCGGGTCCTCGATCGTGATCAGGTTGCGCAGCTCGACTCCTCCGTAGCGGTTGGTGAACTTCGTCAACCGCTCGGTGACCTTAAGCTGCAGTCCGTGGGACAGGGCTTCCTCATCAATCTGGGTACGATTGTTGAAGTGATCCGTGACGATGACGAGCGTGTTGCCCTCCCAGTGACCCACCGAGTAGCCGAGGAAGGTCGGCGGCGTGTCCGCTGGCGGCGGCGCGCCGTCCATGTGAATGAAGCGCACGTTGTGGGCGACCTCGTGCAGGATCGTGATCAGGCCTGGCGCGTAGACGATCTGGATCGGATATGGCGAGGCCATGAGCCGCGGAATGCCGTGCGGAAAGCACTGCGTCGGGGCATCCGCGATGGGCGTGCCCTGCTGTTCCATGTCGAGGTGATGCTGCCAGCTTGCCGCCTCGCTGGCGGTCATGGGCAGGAGCTTCGCCGACTGCGCTGGCGGCATCGGCGAATCGGTCACCGGGCGGAAGGTGCGATCGTAGCCTCGGGTCCACCACACGCCCGAGAAATCCCGCGGATCGGCGGACGCCGGGATCTTGTTCCACTCGCGGGATTGAGCCGCGTTGCGTTGCTCGCGCGCTGCCGCAGCTCCCCCCGCGTTAGCGGGTGGCGACTCCTCCTGCGCGAAGGAAGTGATTGAAATAACTGCCAGGCAGCTCGCCAGCATCGCGAATGCAGCACGCATGCGTCCCCCTCGGAAATGCGCGTCGCGGCAGTATACCTTAAGCTGCCAGCGCTCTGCCGAGCGCAGACCAGTACGCTGTCCTCCAGCTGGATGGACCGCTGCGGCTTGCGACGGGCCCAGCAGCTTGGAATGTGCAGGTCACGCCTGCTGTGGTCATCTGCTTGCGCGCTGCGCGGAAAGACCCGGCGGGAAGGACACGCCTAGTTGGTACGGCATCACCAGAAATCTTGAGTCAGGCTCCTGAGGGCTCCTTGGCATCCTGCCACCGGGCGGGGGCACAACTGGACGCGCACGGCAAGCACGTGCGCCGCCAGGCAAGCCGCGCCATGCCCGCATCGCCCGAGGTACATGGCGAAGCGCCATCCCGGGCCTGCCTGGTGGGGCTCATGGCTCGGGCCGCCGCCCGCTCGGGCCGGCAGTTCGATGGCAACGCGAGCGGCGTTCCGTGCTCGAAACATAGCCTGACGAGCGGGGTCGGTCGCGGCGCCGTCCCGATCGTCAACACCTCAAGAGCTGCGATTTTCTCCCGCACCATCAAGCGGTTACGAGCCCGGTGCTGCTCGCCACGGCAACCGAGCCCCCGCGTGTCATCCCGCCGCAACATCCAACCCTTACCAATACGCGCTGCAAAAAGCTCTGCCTACCACAGGGGGACGCCGATGACCTGTTCACGCTTCACTCGCGAATGGCTCGTGCCGATGCTCGCAGCCGGCACCATGGCCTGCCTCGCATCAGCACCGACACAGGCTGCTGCACCGGCTCCGGTCGAAGCTTCCTGCCATCTGCAATCAGCCGACGGCAAGATCCAGCGTGTCGTGTATCTGCAGTTCGACAACGTGCATCTGCGACGCGACAACCCCAACGTGCCCTCGGATCTCGAGCAGATGCCGCATCTGCTCAACTTCCTGCTCGACAACGGCACCTTGAGCGGCAATCACTACACACCGCTCATCTCTCACACCGCGCACGATATCGTATCGTCCTTGACGGGTCTCTACGGCGACCGCTTCGGCTTCACGGTGGCCAACAGCTACGGGTGGTTCCGGCCCGACGGATCGGTGGGCTTCCAGAGCTCGTTCCTGTACTGGACGGGGACCGCCGCAGACGGTCACGCACAGATGACGAACGAGCTCGGCAAGATTGCACCTGCACCGTGGGTGGCATTCACGCGCGCGGGCTGCGATGTCGGCGGCTTTTCCACGGCCAATATCGAGTTCGAGAGCATCCCGGGCGATGTCAACACCGTGTTCGGCGCCGGCTCTCCCGAAGGCATCGAAGCCAACAATCCGGCGCTGCGAACCCAGGCGATTGCCGATTTCGAAGGCATCAGCATCCACTGTGCCCAGAACAGCCCGCTGTGCAACAACAGCCACGGCCGGCCGGATCTGCTCCCCGATGAGCCGGGCGGCTACACCGGCTTCGACGCGCTCTACGGCAACTACCACATCCAGCCGGTGATCCACCCGAGTGGCCCGATCCTGGACCTCGATGGCAACGTCATCGCCAACGGCACCGCGCCGGGCTTCCCGGGCTTCGATCCCACCGCGTCACAGTCGCTCGGCTACGTGGCGACGATGCTGGAGGCCGGCGTTCCGGTAGTGTATTTCTACATCGCGGATGCTCACGACAATCAATACGGCGCTTCCCTGAGCAGCGAGGAGACCTTTGGGCCGGGCGAAGCGGCCTATGTCAAGCAGCTGCAGCTATACGATGCGGCGTTTGGGAAGTTCTTCGAGCGGCTCAAGGCAGACGGCATCACCAAGGAGAACACGCTGTTCGTGATCACGGCGGATGAGAACGATCACTTTGTCGGCAGCGCTCCGACCCCGGCGAGCTGCGACGGCATCCACGTGCCATGCACTTACCAGCATGTGGGTGAGATCGACGCCTTCCTCGATCGGCTGTTGCTGACCGAGCAGCAGAACGCGACCCCGTTCGCCGTTCATTCCGACGACGCGCCGAACTTCTACATCGATGGGAACCCGGCCCCAACCGACGCCGTGACGCGCACGATGGAGCATGATGCCAACGCCCTCACCGCCGTCAATCCGATCACCGGCAACACCGATCAACTGTCGGTCCTGCTGGCCGACCGGGCCGAGATGAAGCTGCTGCACATGGTGCCCGCTCTCGCCGACCGTGTGCCGACCTTCACCATGTTTGGCAACGACAACTACTTCGATGAGACCTCGGGCTCCGGTCAGCTGTGCACCGCCGCGAATCCGCCGTGCGTCATCGAGGAGTCGGGATTTGCCTGGAACCACGGTGACTTCCAGAAGCAGATCACTCGCACCTGGTTCGGTATGGTCGGCCCGGGCGTGCAGAAGCAAGGCCGGTACGATGCGGTGTTCTCCGATCACACCGATCTGCGCCCGACGATGCTCGCGCTGCTCGGCTTGAAGGACGACTACGTGCACGATGGCCGCGTGCTAGTCGAGAACCTTGAGCCCCATGCGCTGCCGAACTCACTGCGAGACAGCCTCGACAGCTACATATCGCTCGCCCGAGCTTTCAAGCAGATCAACGCCACCAAGGGCCCGCTCGGCGTCAGCAGCTTGCAGCTCGCCACTCGGGCCATCACCAGCGATGATGCAAGCTACGGGAGCTTCCTCACCACCATCGGCGGCATCACCAGCGAGCGCGACGCTCTGGCGAGCCAGATGATCACGCTGTTGAATGGCGCCGCGTTCGCGAACCAGCCCCTGCGTGGCTCTCAGCAGGATCTTCTCCAGAAGGCCGGGCAGCTCGTGGACAAGGTCGAGGGCCTGGCTGACGGCGGACACTAGGCCGATCCACGCCCTGTTGCCCAAGCGACTTTAGCCCACCGGCAACGCCGCCGGTGGGCTCGAGTCGGGGGCCGCCTGCCAGGTCGCCACACCTGAAGCGCGCGAACACAAGGACGTTCCCCTGCGCGCGTGCATTCTGGTGACCTTCTCCGCGCCACCGGCTGTTGCCTTGACGCCGGACACGACGCGAGTCACCGCCCGGATCACGGCAGCAGCTGCTGGACCGCCCGCGGAGCCTCACCCGCTCGCCGGTGTGCATGGTGCACCCCGCCTTTGTCGTTCGGCCCACGGGATGTGTTCAAGGGGGCGGTAGGGACGTCCCCTACGCAGGGCCAGCAGCGGGACCGCTCTTTACGCACCATCGGGGACGGTGCATGCACCATGCTGGAGCACACACGCGAGTAGCTGTTATCCTCAGGGGCCGTGATGGCCCGGAAAGCATCGGCTCTGATAACGTTGTAAATCCGCGGCAGTAGACTTTAGTGTTCCCGTTAGCGCGGCGTGAGCGACCTGCACGACAAGCCCGGAGACGGGAACGCTACCGCGAGTCGGTGGTAACGCTATCAGACGGCTGCGCCTCCAGACCCGGGCGTTGTTCTTGCAGTGACGGTACATAGCCACTCGCCGCCCGAAGATCGCAATGGTAGATGTACTCCACAAAGCCCCAGGTGCTGGCACTGCGGGCGTGTCCACTTGCCGCTCTCCGTCGAGCGAGCCCATGGCGACCAAGGTGCTGAAGCAGATCACACCGTGGTGCAACGATCTCCAAGTTTTGCTGGCCTGCATCCGAGTTGACGCTCTCGTCGCGTGTATGGATCTGGGTCGTGACTACGTGGCAGTTGGGCGTGCGGTGTTGCAAGGCCACGGCACACTCTACGAACGTAATAGAAATCACCGGCAGGTGCGCGTTCCCGCCTGTATCGGCCGTAACAGTCAAGGAGCCGGTCGTCGCACCGGGGACTCCGTAGAAATCGCGCACCATCGGGAACCCAGCCCTGGAGCCCTATGATCTCGCCGGAAGATTCACAGAACGCCCACGTGTCCTCTGTCGTGCCCGTAAGCCTCGAGACCGTACTCATCACGAAGGAGCTGGCGGGACGTGCGGGGCGCGCGCCGGACTTTCAGGCCGAGAGTCAGCTCCTCCTCGAGCTCATGAGAGCGCTGAAGGATGCGGACATCAATCTCCTGCAGAAGCTTGCAGAGACAGCGTTGCAGCTCTGCCAGGCACAATCGGCCGGCGTCAGCATCGAGGAGGAGGAGCAGGGTCGCAAGGTCTTCCGCTGGCATGGCGCAGCGGGACG